>Ga0114931_10006582_pt1 | contig 14279 bp, 10 predicted proteins | sample 2SBtaG_FD_89579 | JGI IMG/M metagenome (GOLD analysis project Ga0114931, IMG submission 89579) | Deep subsurface microbial communities from Kolumbo volcano to uncover new lineages of life (NeLLi) - 2SBTROV14_V59a metaG | ecosystem: Environmental > Aquatic > Marine > Volcanic | place: Kolumbo...
AATATAACATTTTAGTAAACCGGTTCATCCAATGTATTTAATAATTCATCAAATTGGTATCTGATAAATTCCGGGATGGTTTTAATACTAGGCTCAGGGAAAATATGATTGTATTCATTTTTAATCAAGGTTATTATTTTTCTGCTATCATTACTTAAAATATGTTCCAAAGTTCTTTTAAGATTTATATATAAATCACCGCCTTTTTGTTGGTAATTTCCATGGCAATCAGAAAATAAAAAATAATTGTTTACCTTTTCCTCTAATTTTTTAATTTTAATTTTTTCTTCTTCGTTAGTTTTATTAACAAAATCCTTTATGCGTAATTCTATTAACATTTCCTTATTTAAATAATCACTTAAAATTGCTTTGTCTTGGAAACTTAATGGATATAAACAAAACAATAAATCTTCCTTTAATTCATACAGTTTTTTTTTACACAATTTCCAATAATGATTCCAAACAAAATCAAAGTGTTCTTTTTTTATTTTATTTTTTGTTTTTGCAATTTTTACGAGATCATTCTCTCCCAGTAATCCTTTTGGACGCTTATCTTGAACGTAGTATATTGGATCTGAACCTCCAGCAAAATCACATATTTTAAGTTCAGCCTTATCACATGATCCTACATCGACACGTTTAACATTATCGTTTGGTGCATTGCTGTGCAACATTAGCAATAATTCATTAAATTTTTTATCATAGTCTGTAATTATTTCTCCCAACTTCGAAGCATCATCATAATTACAACAAATTAGCTTATCATCAGTACCACCTTCAATATCACAAATATTATGCTTATTTGTCGCTTTTTTATAGTCTCCAAACTTCCAGTTAATTATCATTATTCGTGCCATAGGCTTTCTCCTATTTATTATCATGAACCAAATATGGCTTTTACAAGATTGTATTTTACATCAAAATGATCATTGTAAGAGATGCCCGCGTTTACTGCATTTAAAATAGACTCGATCGGTTTGAACAACGTATTTTTTGAAAAAGGACTGTTTTTAATTGCGCTATTCCATGCATCTCTGCCGCGTCCACTGGTGATAACAAAAATAAAATTTTCGGGAAGATTACTGTCATCCGGGGCCAGCTCATATCTAATAAAATCCACGATTCTTTCTTCGCTGTATTTGCGTCCAGAACTATCTTTTAAGTTCTCAATAAAAGAAAGATGCATAATCAGGATATTTATGCCGTCGTTTACATTATTTTTATATTTTTTAAATTTAGAATATTCTTCAGGATACACTTCAAGGAAGAGTTGTTCTTCGAACATCTTCCTTTTGCCCTGGTTATAAACAGAAAACCGGCCGTTTACTCTGTCATCAAATATAACAATTTTTGTTTTTACCGTCTCAATGAATTCAAGAAGCAAAGCTTCTTTTTTCACTTTCTCTTCACTATCATCTATTATATCACCATTTTCATTAACATTCATCTTTATTGTAGAAAACTGATCAATATCTTTTCTAAAAAATTTCTGTATAAACTTACCATGACTTCTAACGTTACAATGATAATCTTGCTCTTTCCCATGAGAGATTTCCAAATTATTCTCATTTACATTATTAAAAGGAAATATGTCTTGATAATTGCAAACTAGTACATTATCCTTCATCCAAATTGCCGCTTTAATACCTCCTGTGCCTTTTCCTTTATCACCCGAACGAAAAATAACAAATTGTTGATTATTATCAAATTTAACATTGCACCATTTCTCAAGCCATTCTTTATAAATATCTCCAATACTTTTGTTGTTCATATCAGTATTTTCCAAAATGCGAATGATTCCATTTTCACGCAACAGGGCTTTCATTTCATTGGTAACTTTATTTTCTGAAACAAAAAACTTGAATCGGGCAATGTTCTCTTTCTCAAATTTCTCACGTAAATCATTTATGTCATTTCCTTCAAACGTAAAGAACTCGTCACTTTTCCAAACCGTAAAATATTTTTTTAAAACACCCTGTTCGCCATCTTCAGAATCTTCCTCAAATTTTATCCACGGATAATAATCTTTCTGCAATTTCGTATCCTGTACTTCAACAGACATAAAATTGTTATTAAATAGCATCGCGGCACAGGCTTTATCCTGGGAATTGCCTCCCATTCTCGGCATGCCCATATCATCGATTATAGAACCTACCGCCTTTTCTTCCATAATTTCAATAATCTTTTTGTCAACAGTCTCATCATTACTATCTTTTACTTTGGCTTTCAAACTCGTAATATGATTTAACCATACGCCTATTTTTAGTCTGGTTGATTTATCGTCTTCTCCGTCTTTGTTTTCATCTTGAATGGAAATATAGAGATCTATGCCATTCTTCTGTATTTCCTTAAAATTATTATCTTTATAATGCTTTATATTTCTGATTGTATTTTCAATGATAGTAAATAAGGCATGCTCTCCAATAACGCCTCCCGGAAGAAATATTTTATATTCATCTTTACTTAATTCTTCTCTAAAATACGAAAAGCATTCTCCCAGGCGAACAAAACCGTATTGTGAGTATTGATCAAATTCAATAAAATTTACATTTGTTTTATTATTTTCCCTTTCACAGTTATTATTAACTTTTTGATCATGATTTACTTCAATTTCATTTTCATTTATGTTATTTCCTTTCTTTGTATTCTTTTTTGGATTGGCTAATTGGTTTTCATAATCAATTACTGACAAATCAATGGATACGAACCGGCCGCTTATAAAATTATTTTTCTTTTCACCTTTACCATCTTCCACATCATATCCAAGTTTAAGATAAATATTTAACTTATAAATTTTTTCCGAAGCAGCAATAGTTCCAAGATACAACGGATTATTGGCAAAATCTTCCCATAGTACTTCATAAAGCGTCTTGCTTTCACCACCAAAAGCCATATCACGCGTAACGCCGCTCCAAAACGCCCCTTTGTCTTTTAAAAATCGCACAAACGGGGCTATGGCATAGTCTATCGAAACAGGAAAACGTGGATTAAAATCGCCTGTTGTCTTTGACTCATTTACTTTTTCAGAAAAAATAAATAAGTTTTTATCTTCCTTTGAGAATTGCAAATAATCAAAAAGTGAATAATGCCTGGCATCATAAGTGCTATCCGTCAAATCAAGAGCTTCATAATATTTTTCTGTAGTTTTTTCCCTTTCCTTTGCAGATACACTTATTTCTGAAGGCAAAAGTTTGGAAAGGTTAAGTTCGCCGTCTCCAACAAAGATCCTTCTTCCCAGAAATTTGCTTCTGTTGCTAAACCACCATTCCAGGGCTGAAAGGCTGTGGGCGCTGATATTGTGGGCGTAGGAATCGACAAGAATGGAAATGATTGCAGTTTTTAATTGTTCTGCATCTAATTTCTGTTTAGCTAACCCTAATAGAATTAAATTTAATTTACTTATAATTGGTACAAGAATATTGTTTTGGAATTTTTTTATATATACTAATTCTTCTGATTTAATTTCATCCCAGTGAGCATTATAAACTAACCAAATTACACTTATTAATCTTGATTCGTTTCCTAAAAAACCTTTAAGGGGAATACCAATAGAAGAATAAATATCTGCCTTTAGAAAAGTATGCGCTAAAATTAAAAGCCTTTTAATTATGCCTTTCCTGATTTCATATTTTTTTTTGCCGTTATATTCCTCTCCTAATTTAGGATCTTCTAGAAAAAAGTCTACTATATTTAGCTTATCTTCGTCATCTATATTTCCAATTAAATATTTATTTAAATTATCATCTTTTATTCCAATTTTTTTGTTATAAGGGAATGCAATAATTTCATTTCCTTTTTCATACAAATTTTGGGGCTTATTTTCAACTTTATCCTGATCAATGAGTACATTTTCATTTAAAAATTCTTTAGTTATTTGAATTTCTATATATAGAATTCCATCATTTTCATCGGCGCATGTCTTAATCTTAATTTCATCATCTACTTTATATTTAAAAATAAGATAATTCTTTAATGGATACTTTTTTGGCAAAAAATCAGTTAGTATTCTTGTAATAGGAATTGTCTTTTCAGCACTATAAAAGCACATATAATTATGTAATTGCTTAATATCAGCAGGGTTTGGTTCAGAAAAGAATATAACATCAGGAATAAATTGATTTTCTAAAACTTTATCCAAGCGATTCTCTACATAAGAACCAATTATATGGTAACTATTTTTATTGTCTTTACTATTACTGCTTTTTCTTTTTATAATAGATTCACCAAGTATTGTGCGGACAATTCCATAGATTAATAATTTGTTTATGTCTTTTACATTCATACTATATATTTTTGGATCAATATTTTTACTGGTTAGTGATAGATTATAAGAGAATTGATTTTGGATATTCTTAATATCTGCCTTTTTTTTAATCAATTCAAATGTGAATCTAAAATCATCTATTTTATCTAAATCCACACTACTATTTCCAATAATTTCTTCTAATTTAATAAATTTCTCAGTATAAGAATCTTCAGGATAAATATTATTACAAAAACTGAAATATCTTTTATTGCTAAAAAACTGCAAAATTTCAAAACTTGGTTTAATAAGTCTTATTTCTTTTACTTTTAGAAATTCTAAAACATTTTCTTCTAAAGTGCTACTCATTTCATTAAAAGGTAACCTGAAAAACAGATAAAAATTTGGATATTTTTTATAAAACTGTTGCCAAAAAGCAATCCATTCTTTCTGATTTCCAACATCATAAAAACTTGTCGGGCCATATTCTGGAATTGACCAAGCACCATTGGGATAGCCCAATACTAATAATCCATCAACCCTCAAAATATCGAAAGCTGCAAATAAGACTTGTTTCCAAAAAATTATATGATTTAGAAAAGATGGCATGAAAACTATATCATATTTATTAAATTCTAATTCGGACGTTAATTCCTCATTAACAACTTTCCTCTCAATATCAATATTTTTAAAAGTAATTTCTATGTTTTTATTTTTATTATTAATAATTATCTTATTATCATTTTTATAATTATATTCTATTTTAGTTATGGAATCAGTGGAATTAATCAGCTTTTGTTTATAATATTCTATTTTTTTATCATCTAATTCGATTGCTTCCCATTTTATATTCACGTTCTTCATTCCATCTTTTAATATATCTAAAATAATCGGAATTGAAATTGAACCTATTCCAGAGCCAAGTTCAAGAACTTTTAAATTGTAATTATTGCTATAATCCAATATTGTTTCACATACATCGTTTATCTTATCTAAATCTAAAATCGTAGAAAGTTTGTATTTTTCATCAAAAGTTTTTAATTTAAATATAATTTCCTTTTCAATATTATTATAAAATAATTTACCCAAATCTGTTAGGTACAACTTATTGTCTTTTTCTCTAATCAAATTGTGTTTTATAAATTTATTTTTCAAATCAGTGAATTGCCTTGCAATTATTTTCTGCTTTTTATTTAACTTTTCATTATCTATATATCCATTTTCAACTCCGTATAAAAGATGTCTAATTACTTTATCGTAATCATTCAATCTATATGCCGCTTCTATGGGCAATTTCTCATGATTTATCATTTTGAAATAGTATAATGTATTTTCATCGGACCGATTATCAATATCATAATTTTTAAAAATTATGTCTTTTATATGCGATACAGCAGATGCGCCAATACCCAACTCCATTCCAGGGCCTTTTTTAGCGTGTTGGTCTGAAAAAGGAGCATATTTATATTTCTCCCATAATTCTTTTATCCTTTCATCCCTTACCCAGTGAAAGGGACGAACCTGCTTGTAATTGTTGTTGCTTAAAATACCAGTCGCGATTTTTAAAAATATTTTTTCATCATATAAAGATAAATTTAAGTTTCTAATATTCGATTTTCTTCCTATTCTCAAATTATATAAAGTAAATTCCGGAACATTATATTCAATAAGAGTATTCAAGGTTTCTGTCCATTCCTTTACTTTCTGCTCGGGCAGGCCATATATTACGTCAACATTATAGTAGGTTACATTGCGGTTTAGTAATGTTAAAGTATTTCTTATTTGATCTTTGTTAGTATTCCTTTTAACAATTTTTAAAATATTTTTATGAATATCCTGTATTCCAATACTAAATCTATTTACACCATTATCAATTAAAAAATCTAACTTTTCTTCATTAACGGTTTCAGGACTTAATTCAAACGTAAATGATTCAAGATTATTAAAGTTAATTTCTTGAACTTTCAATATATTAAATAATTGTTCTAATTGTTCTATTGTTAGTATAGATGGTGTTCCTCCACCAATATAAATTCTTTTTAAATAATCATATTTTACTTTTAACTTTTCTTTATATAAAGCCATCTCTTTACAAAGTACATTCAAATACTCCTTTTTTTCATTTTTCCCAACATGAATATTATATACACAATAAGTGCATCTATAATTACAATATGGAATACTTATATACAAACTAGATATATTATTATCTCCATTTTGGTTTATATCTGATAATATCTTTTCATAATTATCTTCATCAACTCTATCCCAATTATTATAGTTTGGAACAGGATATGTATTTGGAATTTCATCTTCGAAATACGGCTCAAAAAAATTAAAATTATTAATTACTTCTTTTATTTCATCTTCATTTATTTTTATTGACATGTATTATTCTCCAATTATTTCAATTTTACCGCCCTCTGTATACTTTGCCATAACCAATGGTATTTGGACATCTCCATTTTCAAGAAAATTAATATTCCCTGTAATACCTGTATAAGTTTTTATGTCATTTACTAGATAATTTCTTATTTTAGTAGGTTTATTTCCTACAGCTTTTATGCTTTTGACTAATAACATTAAGGTATCATAAAGATATAAGGCACCAGGTTCATCTAAAATAGAAGTTTGATATTGGGATTCATATAATTCATTTAACGTTTTGAAGTAAGCACTATTCATATTGATTTTCATAAATGGGAAATATGAACCTTTTAATATATTTAAATTATTCATAGATTTTGCCGATTCAATTGTGCCGGAATACGCAAAACCTATATTACCTATTATTTTTGCATTAAGTTTCGACTCAATTATTTGTTTTAATAGAGAAGGATACTCATTGCCATATCCTAATAAAAGTATATAATCCGGATTAAATATTTTCGCTTTTGATAGTACATTTTTAACATCTAAATTGTTTAAAACATATTCATCTCCCATAATTTTAATTTCTTGATTATTTTCTTTAAATTTATCAACCCATAAAGCAGACCATTCACTTTTTAACCTTAAAACAAATATTTTTATGTTTTTCTTTTTAGTGCCTTTTAACCATTTGCTTATACAAGCTATTTCATCGTAAATACTCGGATATATTCTTAATGCTAACCTAGTATTTATTAATAGTGAATTTGTCATACTGTGAACAAAAGTAACAACACCATTTTGTTCAAAAATAGGTATTGCTGCAGCAGATAATGGAGTAGTTGATGATATTACATATTTTATATTAAGACCAACAAATTTATGAGCAATAGTAGCAGACAGTGCCGGCTTAAATTGGGCATCTTGAATATCCAATTCGATTTTCGCTTTAATAATCTTCTTATCATTTATTATTTTTTCAGAAAATATTAACATTCTATTTTCTTTCTCTCCTAGCGAAGAAAGACTACCTGTCAAGGGCAAGATCGCACCAATTTTAATTACATTTTCTCCTTTTTTGCTACAACCTTGAAAAGAAAATACACTAAAAATAATCGCTGCGACTAATGTGATTGATAATATCTTTCTCATGACCATCTCCATGTTTTAATTATTAAAATACTTTTCTTCCACATTTTCCAAACTTAAGCTTTGCTCTTCTATGGTACCATCTTTTAACAAAAAAAGTTTATCGCCAAACTCAAAAGCCATTTTCACATTTTGTTCGATTAATAAGAAACTCATTTTTAAATTCTCTTTAAGCCCGATCAATATATCGTACAACCGTTTCACATTTCCTGGCGAAAGCCCCGCTGAAGGTTCATCCAAAATCAACAACTTAGGCTTTTTCATTAACACCATGGCCAGCGCCAATTGGTGCTGCTCGCCGCCGCTTAAGTAGGACGCCTGCAGCTTGAATCTATGATTATTTTTGCTGTTTAGCAAATTGAAATATTGCTCCATTTCCCTTTTTCTGTCATGATACGCCTTTTTACCGAGACTCATACCGGCAATAGCCAGGTTTTCTTCCACCGTGAGATGTGGAAAAACCCTTCCCCCCTGGAAAAAGAACCCCACTCCCTGTTCCACAATTCCCTGCGTATTTATGCCGGTGACGGGTTTTCCATTCAAAAAAATGTCACCGGAAATATAGGGCACCATGTTCATTATCGTTTTCGCCAGGGTGGACTTTCCGGCGCCATTTTGACCGATAATGGCGACGACCTCATTCTGTTTGATGCGCAAACTCACACCCTTTAATATGGGATTGTCCTTTCGGTAGCCGCTGATAATGTTTTTAATTTCCAGCATCACATTCCCAGGTACGTTTTTCTGACTTCATCATTTCCAATGACATCTTCCGGCGTTCCAAAAGCCGTTATTTTTCCGTGGCTCATAAAGCTGCAAAAATCCGCCACATCCAGAAGCACTTTCATATTGTGTTCAATTAAAAACACCGTGGTTCCTTTTTCCTTTATCATTTTTCGTATGACCAGAAGCACCTGTTGGATGATTTGCGGGTTTACACCCGCGGTCGGTTCATCCAACAGAACCAGATCGTAGTTTCCCATGAAAAGCCTTGCCAGCCCTAAAAGCCGTTGCTGCCCGTAGGAAAGGGAACCGGCTAAATCATTTCGTTTTTCCCAAAATGGATTTTTTTCGCCGAACAGGTCCGTAAAAATATTCTTCATTTTATCAATACGTTCCGCTTCCTTCTTTGCCGCCGATTTCGTTTTAAAAATCGAAACAAAAGGCGTCTCACCGAAACGGCTGGCATCGGCGAGCAACATATTATCCAGTACCGTCATGGTTGGGAAAATATGATTATCCTGGAACATGCGCCCGATTCCTATTCTGGCAATTTTAAAAGGGGGCAACCCCAGTAAAGAAACCGGATCTTTTTCTTTTTGATAAACAACGCTGCCGGTGTCCGCATCCACAAGTCCTGAAATGATATTAAACAGGGTGGTTTTCCCGGCGCCGTTGCCGCCAATCAAAGCGCTGATTTTACCGCGGGGAACGAACAGGTCCAGGTCATCGATGATGAAGAACCGTTCATCCGCCTCTTCGCCCCGTTTATTGATTATGTTACGGACAAAAGATTTTTTGACCGAATCTATTTGCAGAATAATATCATCCATAATAAACCGAGCCTTGCTCATTTTAACTCGTATTCACCGGCAAGCCCTTGCGGGCGATAGAACATGAATCCAATTAATGAGAAACCGTAAATAATCTGCCGCAGATTTGCTGCAATGGCATCGGGGAAACCAACGAATCGCAACAGTTCGGGCAGGATAACCACAAAAATCGCCCCCACCACCGGCCCGCGGATGTTACCGGTCCCACCGATGAGTACTGCCGCCAGAATAAAAATAGCTTCATCTAAGTTAAAACTGGTAGGATCGATGTACGAAACGTATGTGGCGTAAATAATTCCTGCGATACCGATGAAAGCACTGGAAATCACAAATGCCCATATTTTAAAGGCGGTATCATTTCTGCCCAACGAAAGAACGGCGATTTCATCATCCCGTATGCCTTTTAACACTCTTCCAAACGGCGAATGAATGAGTTTGTAAAAAATCAGAATCGTCAGCAAACTCATCACCAAACTAAAAATAAGATAAGGGATTAATCCTGAAATGGGAACAATTCCTAATAATTCGGGTGATGGAATGCCCGGAATACCATAGGGACCACGGGTAACCGATACCCAATTATACAAAACGGTAAAAATAATCAATTGAAAGCCGAGCGTCGCCAGAACAAAATAATCACCTCTCAAGCGGAGCGTGGGGTATGCGATAAGCAAACTGATCAGGGCAGTTCCTGCCATAACCAGCAGAATGGCAGGGATTAAGGGAAAATGCAGGACCATCAGCGCCCAAACCGCCAGGTATGCGCCAATCCCGTAAAAGGCTGCCTGTCCCAGCGAAAGCAGGTTGGTCATTCCCACCAACAAATTTGTGCTGACGGTAAGGATGATGTAAATGTTTATCATGATGATGATGTGCAGGATATAATTCATCTTTTAAACCGCTCTCTGTTTTTCACCCAATATTCCCTGTGGTCGAACCAATAAAAACAGAATTAACAAGGAAAAGGTCACCGCATCCTGCCACCGGGAAGAAAAGGTCCAAACCGCGATAGATTGTAGAATTCCGATCATAAATCCGCCCAAAACCGGCGCTTCAAAACGGCCTATTCCACCGATAATTAATGCCACAACAGCATTCAGAAACATGGGTAAACCGACATACGGGTCCATGCCGACGTCATAAGCAATCAAACCGCCGCCAACCGCTGCAAAGAATGCGCTTAAAGAAAAAAGAAAAATTCTCATTTTAAAAATATCCAAAGCAAACACAGTACACAGCTCGTCGTCATCCCGCATGGCTCTTGTTTTAATCCCAAAGGCTGAATATTTTAAAAAAATCAAAAATGAAACAACCAGCAGAAAAGAGATAATAAATTGAGCCAATTGAGTATAGGTTAAAATAATTGATCCAAGTGAAATAGATTTAGAAATGTTCGGATTTAATATTTTGGTCTCATTCCCATAAAACATAGCAACAAGATTTACAACGACAATCATAACCCACAGTGAACTTATGAGAATAATATTCAGCGAACTGCCCTTTTGGGTTAGCGGCCGGTAAATAAGCAGTTCAATTAAAACACTTAAAATGATGGTACAAATAATTGCCAATAGAAATGCCAATAGCAATGGAAGTCCTAAACTGCGATAAAAACTTAAAATCATATAGGAAGCAAACATATATAAGACTGCATAAGCGATATGAAATATTTTTGTAGTATTGTAGACAACGGCAAAGCCCAATGCCACCAGCGCATAGATGGAACCCATTACAATACCATTTGTCAGCAACTGCCAAAACATGATCAGGCTTTGTCCTCCAAAATTGCGATTAAGCTGATAACATCGATCGGTTTTTTGAAAAAATGTTTGGCGCCCAGATTAAGAGCTTGTTCAGCGTAACTGAATTCTTTGTAGGCGCTCATGACAAAAGCGGATATCTCCGGTTTATTCATTTTAATCCATTCGAGTATTTTCAAACCATCGATATTTTTTTCATCCTCCTCATCCAGGCGAATATCAATAAGCGCCAACTTAATATCATTCTTCAATTTTTCCAGCGCATCCTGGTAACTCTGGGCAGTGAATACCTCGAATTTTTTTCTCAGCGCCAGTTCTAAAGATTTAAGATATAAAATTTGATCGTCAACAATTAATAACTTATTCAAATTTACCCTTTCTTCATATTCGAATGTATAAATACAAGAATTGTACCAATAAATAAAAATTTGCAATAACGTTAATTAAAATCAAATAATTGTATTGTGTTCCCGAAATAACTAATTATTTTCGGTTATATCCGAAATAATTACGGATAAAGATGTTTTTAAGGATGCAGCTCTATCCCGGAATATATAAATGTTGCCTCCTCAGAGATCAAAACCTGGGTCTGAATTGTCTCACTTTCAAGTGGTCTAAGAATCGTCTACTGGTTTCGATCTCATGAAATCCCAATAAATTGATGGCAATGTTCATAATGAAATCGATTTCAGTTTGAGTCAACTGGCGATCAGCTAACGCTACTTCACACAGATAATTGAAAATCAGCTCTTTTTCGCTGGGATCAATTTCCATCAATTTCTTGATGCTGCCCATAAATAAAGCAATTATGTCATCATGGGCCTTCACCTTCTGCAACAAGCTCTTTAGGTAGAATCGTGGATAAATCGTGTAGTTCGAAAGATACGTTAAAATCTTTTCTTCTTCATCAGGCGTTATCTCCTCATCGATTCCTGCTAGAAGGAAACCACCTGTCGCTATCAATAGTAACCTGTGATGATCTTGTTCATTGTCCGGATGAAGTTCTAAAAGCTTAACCAATTTGTCCATCTTTTCATTTAATGACAGGTCTTCTTTTACTTCCTTAGTGCCATCCCGATACGCTCGATATAGCTCCGATTCGCTAAAGTACTGGATGGCTTTCACACGGATAGGATTAGTTGGGTGGCTTTCATGAAACAAGGCATCGGCCTCAGTATATTTCTCCAGGATATTATCAACTTCCTTCAGGTACTCTTCTAGATTAAAATTAACTCTATCCAGATTTAGCCCTGAGGATAATTTGAAAAAATTGGAAACACAATTTTCCAGATCAGGCGCAGCAATGAATCCCAACCGATCTGCCGATATCTCGGCAAATTTATCCCATAGCCTTATTAAATTTATAATTGGCAGCGGCATTAGGTTGAAATCTGGATAGAGATTGAAAATCAGCCTTCTCAAGTCAGCCGTCCTGTAGATAACATGAGCCAGTTCATGACCAATTACGAATCTGAGTTCGTTGTCAAAAAACTTTTCAATCAAGCCGGAATTGAATACAATCAAGTGGCTATTCTGATCATTTTTCCTTAATATAGAAACTGCATTTACAGATGGATCATTTGTGACAAAAAACTCTACGGGTTCTTTGAAATCCAATGTTTCTTTTACTTCATTGCACATTTGGTGAAGCTTGGGGGCGAGTTGGGAGGTTAGCCGTAATCCCCTTCCTTCGTAGATTGAACGCCAGTAATCTTTTTCTTCAGCATACTTACATTTTTCCAAAATGGGTGCTAAAAGATCAGCAAATAACATCTTCCTGATGCGTTCGGTTAGTTGTCTTTCCTGATCAAAACGGAATATGTCCACGGTTTGGTGATTGCCCATTTTATATATGCTCCTTATTTTATGACTAGCCAGGTTTGAGTACAACTTAAATTGTTCTGCTTCAGCGTTTCCGGCTCGCTTTGGTTACCGGCAAAGAAACAACTCTTCTTTGGAAAACCGGCTTCATCTACCACCAAGCCGATGGTAGTTAACCAGCAATCGCTGCGCTTTTCCTTCGATCTGCCAAAACGGGCTTTGGGGTTGAATTTGCTATTTCCCGCTAAATAGGTTTTTGTTAAATCATACGGACAATGCATCTTTTTAATTGAAAGAGTGTTGCTTTTCGATCTCGCAGGTGTTTTTCGATCTCATCTTTATATTCAAAGATCCGATCTCAAATCTCGTAAAATCTGTTCTTCGAAATATGAGTAAAATCATCTTATACCAGTACCTACAAACCGAAAAGCGCTTTGGTCCAACTATGGATATAGAGTTTCACTATTCGGATTTATCAAATCACCTAATGGGCTCAAAGCGGCAAGATTGGTTTGCCGCCGAGTGAAACCAACTCTGTGAAACATCTTGTTCATTTCCAAGTAGGAAAACCAGGCTACCTCAACTCGTTTTGCACCAATGGAACGCGAATCACTGGCTTCAAGACTCTCGAGCATCACCGCTACCCGGGGAAGTTCGCTGCCCATGGTTTCCCGATACCGAATTTGCTGGAAATAATAGAAAGCCAATGATTCAATCTCGGACTCTGCCTGTAACAAGGGAATTTGTCCTTTGAGATATTCCCGGATTCTTCCGACCAGAAAAAGGATGTTTCTCTTTGGCAAGATTTAACTGCCCCCAGGTTCAATATTGCGCGTTGTTTTAGCTTGTCGCCAATCTGCACATTTTCAACCAAACGATAATAGGTATATTCTTTCTTTTTGTTTCTGTGGATGACCTTGCGAATAAACATGCAGCAATGTAGCCAGCCTGAATTTGGCAAGTAAATTGTAAATAACATTTTGGACACTACAAACCAGCCGCCCGGAATAATTTTCACCCCCTGCCCGTATAGGGTGTTATTATAGATTCGTGTGTATGAATATCCACTATTCCCAACTCTCCGTACGTAATTCACCGATCACGAGGGAAAGTTGGGTTTAGAACTTTTTCGCCAATAATTTATGTGTTCATCCTTTGTCATCTTTATCCTTGCTTTAGAAACATGAATCATCCTATCGATTTATAATTTAATCTTTTTTAGAAAATATCAAGAGATATGTTATTATATTAGGTACTTGGCTAACATATACTTTACCTACAAAACATACCATATAACACCCTATATGACAAGTAATTGACCATATTTCAGTACAAAAACCATTTCACATATTAGCACTCAACTGGAAAAAAATACCACAATAA
>Ga0114931_10006583_pt1 | contig 14275 bp, 12 predicted proteins | sample 2SBtaG_FD_89579 | JGI IMG/M metagenome (GOLD analysis project Ga0114931, IMG submission 89579) | Deep subsurface microbial communities from Kolumbo volcano to uncover new lineages of life (NeLLi) - 2SBTROV14_V59a metaG | ecosystem: Environmental > Aquatic > Marine > Volcanic | place: Kolumbo...
AGCTTGCTAAAGCTGATATTTCTAAGGATACCACAAAGCAGATCGCTCTTGCTAAGACTGACATTTCTAAGGATACTAATAAACAAATTGACCTTGCTAAAGCTGATATTTCTAAGGATACCAAGAGATATATCTCTGTAATAGATGAAAACTTTGATAAACAGTTTGGTATTCTTTCAGATGTTGCTCAAGGTCATACAGAAATTTTAAACGGCATAAGAAAAACCATAGATGATCATTCTTTAAAACTTAACAAATTGCACATAGATATAAAATTTCAGCAACTTCAATTAAGTAACCTTGATCAAAAGACTGAAAATATTGAAATAAGACTAACTAGAGTTGAAGAATCGATTAAAAAACAAAATATTTTAACCTAAATCACTTTAACTTTACAACAAACAGCCTAATTATCTTCCCATTAAGCCATAACCCTCTAAAATCGATTTTAAGAAGAGATTTATAAAAAAAGGTATATAGAGTCATCTCAAATTACGACATATTAAAGAGGAAAGCTTAATTATGCAAAAATAAATTAATTTGGTAAAAATTTGAGATGATAAAAAGAGGGAAGTAAAAAATTGAAAAAATTATAAAATTAAAGAAATACAATTACAAAATAAGTTTTATAATTTCAAGTTATACCTAAAATATGAAACAAAGGTATAAATGTGAAAGAAAATACAAAAGAGGGTATACTTACACCAAGTCGTTAAATGTATGTTTAACGACTTGATATAGCAAAGTAAAACCAAAATCACCAACATATACCAGAGAATAAAGCAGACTAAAAATAAACGAAAAATAAATTAAATAAACAATTAAATAACATTTATTGGTTATTTTAAGTTAATTAAATGCTATTTCTTTGCTAATTAAATCGCATTTTGCCATCCTTTCTTATTTATCCACATTTACCAATATTTGACTGAATAACACAAAAAAACCAAACTATGACAAATACCCTATAGTATGACATATGTACTATATACCTAGCACAATGTACTATAGGGTGCTACTGATTCCTCTCCCCTACAACAAATACTACACACTCCCCTACTAAAAATAATTGAAACTAAAGGATTGAATTTGAAATTAACATAACAACAAAAACAATAATATTAATTATAAAATATGAAATTATAATCTGTTTTTTTAATGAATATTTTAGGTAATTTTTTATATAATCATTAAGCGTATAAGCAACTGTTGTTAGTATTAGCGCTATATAAAAAAAACTAATTTGTCTAAAAATTAGTACAAAAAATGTTTGTACAACAAGAAGGGATACCAAAAAGCTTTCTAATATATAGTTTTTATTTCGTTCAATTTCTATATTGTTAACATAAAAGTAATACCACGACACTATAAAAGTAGATACAAAGATCAAAACAATCTGAAGTAATAAATTTGGCCATAACTTAATACTTGATACATAGAAAAAGAAAAGAGTAAATAGATTTAATATACTATTTAGTGTTAAAGAAGCCCTAATTAGTGGGATTTTCCTACCTCTTTCAAAGCTGACTAAAAATACATTAGATGTAATTAGTAATACATAATTAAATAAACCTAGTATTAGACTATAGGCAACCTTTAACGAAGGTTTTAATTGAGGGTATACATTATAAAATAAGACCAATGATAGGTTTAAAAACATTCCAAACAAATATATCCACCATTTAGACCTTACCTCACTACTCCATAAAGTAATAACTTGGATTATAAATGTTACAAAAATAAATAAAGATAAATATAAAAGATTATATAAGTAATCTCTAAACAGATAAAATAATAAAAGCTGAATTAAAGACGAAATTACAAATCTAAATCGTTTGTCTAAAACTATAAAGAAAAAACGAGTAAGATTTGTGTACAATTTATATTGAGTAAGTTTTGTATTCATTAAATAATATATTGGCTTCTCTACGGTAATTTAGCATTATGATAAATTTGTTGAACATCTTCATGGTTTTCTAAACTATCTATAAAATTCAAAAGTTTTTCAGCTTCAACCTTGTTATTTATTTTAATCTCAAAGCTTGGAATCTTTTTATCACCTACGTCGTTAAACATATAAGAGGCTGAACCAGACTCCCCTAATGACCCACCTACTTTAGAAAATAGCATTCTTAACTCTGAAACTGTACGATTTTTATTATCTGTAACAGATCGTATTATAAAAGCCACCCCCTTAGGACCATAACCTTCGTAAGTTATCTCGTATAACTCTCCTAAGCCATCTTTACCAAGCCCTTTTTCTATGGCCTTTATAACATTACTTTTAGGCATATTAGCAGATTTTGCTTGCTCTATTGCCAAAGATACCGAACCTATTGGGTTATTATACAACTCCCCCGCGCTAATTGAACCCGGGTTTGCTTTTTTAACAGATACAGTAATAAACTTACTAATTTTAGAAAAAGATTTATTTTTTTTAGTGTCTTGAGCTTCTTTCCTATGTTTTATGTTTGCCCACTTTGAATGTCCTGACATAATATATATTGTATAATGGAAAATGTATAATGTATAGCTTGAAAAATAAGCCGTACTAAATACTGGTAAACTAATCAGAGTTGCTTTAACATACAAAATGTATTATTATTTCGCCTAATGGAAAATTTAGAAAAACTAGAACAAACAGCAATAGAGCTTTCTCTTGCACACCAATGGGAAGAGGCAATAAAGATAAATAAGCAAATCATTAGACTTGATAAAACAAACATACCTGCCTTAAACAGGTTAGGTAAGGCATATTTAGCAAGTAACCTTAAAAATAAAGCAGAAAAGATATTTAAGAGCGTACTTAAAATGGATCCAAATAACAAAGTTGCCAAAAAAAATCTGCTTGAACCATCAATTAACTCAACAACAACTTTTGACACTTTTGACCTAATTAAAGAACCAGGGACTTCTGCCTATACTAATATAAAAATAACTGGTAAATCAATAAAAGCTAAAGACTTAAGAATAGCTCAACCCCTAAAGGTTAAAGTATCTGGAAAGGTAAGTTTGTATGATGAAAACGACAACTTTGTAGGATATTTATCAAACGATATTGCTACTAAAATAACAAAAAACAAGATAAAAGATTCTGAAATTAAGGCTAGTGTAACTGGCAAAAAAAGAGGAACAATATCAGTACTTGTTAAAACTGATAGATCAATATTTAATTCTTTTAAAAGTGATATTATACCATTTATTGGAGAGGGAGAAGAAGAACTTATAGAAGATACTATTGATATGACTACAACTGAAAATCAAACTGATGTTAAGGCAAGAGAGACGGTAGGAGGAATGATAGAAAATAATGATGATGTAGAGAGAGAAGAAGAAGAAGAAGAGATATAACTACTATAGTATTTACCTTAGATCATCATCTCCAATAATTCTTGAAATAGAGTTATCATCACCAACCAAATTAGTCGTTTTTGGCTTACTTTTACTATCTGAAATTGCATTAATCTCAGATTTTTTACTAGAATGACTAGATGTTGAAGATTTTAAAGACTGTTTAGCTGGGCTAGACACGTTCTTATTTGTATGTTTTACTTTATCTTTTGTATCTTTCTTTACATCTTTTTTTGCAACCTCAGGTTTTTTCTGAGCTTGTATCTTTTTAACTTTTACTTTTTCTTCTTGTTTAACTTCTGGTTTCTTTTTATCAGGTTGAACTTGATCTTTGCTCTCTTTTTTAGGTGTCTTAGTCTCGTGGTCATCTAAATTTTTATCTATGGCAGCAAATGGTGCATGAATATTTTCTTCTGGAACCAAAACCTGAACTTGCCCCCCCTCTTGTAACCCATAAAATTCTACTGCAACTTGTAATATAGCATAAGTCCCATCTCCAGTTACAACAAACATATCACTACCCTTTTTAGATAAAATCCCAACTTTAGTTAGTCGTTTAACCCTTTCAATCTGCTTAAAAATATTTCTATCATTATCTTCAATCATTTTTAATGTATCACCAAAAACAATTTTTGATTTACTTGCATAATTAACAGGAACTTCTACTGTTTTTCCATCAGAAGTAACTAAATTTTTTCCATCAAAAACCCCAATTATCCCCTCAATTTCACGTGTATCAATTTTATTTTGGGATAAATTATCTATATCTTTTAAAAGGTTTTTAGCAAGATTAATAGAACTTATAGCAGCAGAAAGCGCTTGATTAATGCGCTGAATATCAGTTTGTGTTTTCTTTGACATTTTTGTTTACTAGTAAAGATTTAGTACTAATAATTTTTTCTATTATTGTCTCTCAATTTTTATTGTACCATTAATATCTTTGTTTTTGTCAACAACTTCTTTTACAATTAAAGATCCTTTTTTAACCCCAGTGTTATCAACATTTTTATTAACTTTTGCCTCATTTCTTTTTTCCTCCGCAATTGCCATTCCATAATCAAAAGGCATCTCTACCCATCTTCTTATCTTTTCATTAACTGTTTCTACATTAGTGCCATAATGATTTCGACTTGTTTTAATCACAGTATCTTGTAAATTAGTTTTTTTATTCTCAGGGGATGGATAAGTTTTTGCAGAAAATGGCTTTGAAGTCATACCATCTATCATCATCTTAATATACATATTATGCCTTTCTAGTGTAATTAGATCATTAGCATCAAAGTATGGCTCATATTCAGGAGATAATATCTTAGCATCAGGTGCTCCCAAAGCAAAACTAATAGTTGTTCCAACATTACCAAAAACTGCATCTTGCATTTCTTCTGGAAGCTGTGCAGTGTACTGATGAGTGATATTTAGATTTAACCTATATTTCCTTGCCTCTGATAAAATATTAGCAAAAGAATCACTGGCAAAGTTTTGAAATTCATCTACATACAAGTAAAAATCTTTTCTATCTTCTTCTCGCATTTTTACTCGTTGCATAGCCATAAAACTTAATCTTGAAACAATCATTGCTCCAAGCAAATTTGCATTATCTTCTCCAATTTTACCTTTTGCTAAATTAACAAGTAAAATCTTACCCTCGTTCATTATCTTATCAAGCTTAATTGTTGAGTTTCTCTGACCTAAAATATTTCTTATGGTAGGAGAAGCTAAAAATCTTCCAACCTTATTTTGAATTGGATCAAGTGCCTCTGATATAAATCTTTGATTACCCTTTTTCTCTTTATATTCTTTCTCCCAAAAATCTCTAATAACAGGGTCGTTAATTTTGTGAACAATATATTTCTGATAATTAGTATCAGCTAAAAGCCTTGTAACTCCAAGTAAGGTTGTTCCCTGTACCTCGATTAACGTTAAAACCGCATAATTTAGCAAATATTCTAGCCTTGGTCCCCATGAAAATCCAAACTGCTTTTTAAATACCTCTACAATTCCAGATGCCATAAGGTTTTTCTGGTTATAATCAGGACACTCTAAAGGATTTAAAGCAACTGGCATTTCTAGATCTGATGGGTCAAATAAAACCACGTCGTTAATTCTATTTTCTGGGATTATACTTAACAAAAAATCTATCTCTTCTCCATGTGGATCAAGAAAAGCCACTCCCCTACCAGCATAAATATCTTGTACCGCCATATTTCTAAATAAGGTACTTTTTCCTACGCCAGTTTTTCCAATTGCATAAACATGGCGCCTTCTATCTTCTTGTTTAATTCCAAAGCTTACTTTTTTCTCTCTAAATGTTGTTTCTCCAATTATTGTTAAATCATCTCCAGAAGTAGGCAAATCAGAAGGTGGTTCCGAAGTTTTTGCATATACCCAGTTAATAGTAGGTGTTTCTACACTTGATGATGGAAGATGGTAAATTGACGCCAATTCTTCGGTATTTAATACCCTGGCATGCAAATTTGAAAAAGAACGATTTTCATATGCTTTTAAAATTTCTGTAGGCTGATCAACAACATCAACTCCTTCAAATGAATTTAGGTTTGCAGTTGAAAATTGCTTAAAGCTTGCAAGTACCCCCCTCATTCTATTAGTAACTAAATCTTCTTGATCACCTATAACAACAATTCTAATACATGTAGTAAATCCAAGTTTAGTAAGCTTTTCTTCAATTGCTTTAATTTGTAGCTCTTGTCCTGCGGTTAATTTAACTCCACCACCTGCCGCTTTTGCTGCATTAGCCGCTTCTTCGGCTTTTCCAACAGGGTCAATAGCTTTCCCAGCTAAACCAGCAAACGTACTAAAAACTTCCCCTGCAACCCCAGTTACTACATCTTTGCCAGTTAAAGATATTGGCTTTAATCCTTCTCTCATCATATCAACTTCGGCATAACCCTGAGCCTGCCAAGTATCTGCAACTGGACGTATTAAAATTTGCATCCATACACTAGATACATCTTTTGCAGTATCAGTTAAAGAACCAGTAATTGCAGAAAGAGGATCAACTTCAAAATCTATAAATGTTTTAATTGGGTAAAATTCTGGTTTTGACAGAGTTAAATAAGAGGACTTAACATGCATATTTCCCTCCGAAAGTAGTGGTAACACTGCATAATCATCAACCTTTCTTATTTGGCTGTCTGGATACTGCGAATATATTTGTGATTTAACAAACGATTCTAAAGTTTCAGGTAAAGCAACATAAAATTTGATTCCAGTTTTATCACTAACTACCTCAAAACTTAAATGTTCTTGCGAAGATGAATCTAACTTTAACAATCCATGCAAGGCGGCAAACATTTGTTCTGCACTAATTGGAGCAGATTTAAGTTCTGACGATTTAAACGTCTCAGTGCTTTTTGTAACTCTTATTTCAAGAACAACAAAATTAGAACTATCAAACCCTTTATTTTTTTTCAAAAAAGCAGAGAAAAACGACATAATTAGACTTAATTATAATGCATAAAAAAATATCTATAAAGCGTTTGCCAAAGGGTATACAAGATAAAGTTTACTATCTTTCTTTGAAATTATTTTTTAGTGTTTGAATATCCGCCATAAAACGCAAAATCCCTCCTTTTACAGAGGGATTTGCATCACCAACTTTTGTTTAAGACTAAATTTGGTCTTAAACTAGAAAGGAGAGAGAGACTTGACTTACATAATATCAAAATTTGAAAATTGTGCAAGTAAATAACCCTAGTCAATCACCTTGTCTTTACCAAGCATTATAATAATATCTGATCTTTCCATAATAGGCTCATCTATTATGTTTTGAGAAGTAACCCCCCTAACATCATCAATATGCAAATTTTGAGAAAGAAGCTTAACACTATCAGTCATTTGATGATAATAAATAATAGATTTATCAAGTTTTTGTTCTGCATTTCCAATAGATAAAATCTCCCCACCTTGCGTTTTTAAAATCCTTGCATAATCACTAGCAAGACCAGGGGTTGATGTGGCATTTAAAACTACAATTAATTGCTTTTCAGTACTTAAAACCTCAGACTTAAAAATATCTTCATTACCACTTAAATCAGCTTTAAACTTGTCATTTACAACTGATGTATCTCCAAGTCCTGACACAAATTTTAATATGTTGTAAACCTCTACTACAGATAAATCAGTTGAAATCGAATTTTTTAATAGCTTGACATTACCAATTACTGCAAATTTACTAGGATAACTTTTTAAATTGCTAAACTCAAATTCTTTCCCAAATTTATTTTTAAGTTGTTCTAAACCGTTAACATCTGTAAATAGAAAGCTGTCAATTGGCTGAGAGATATACTCTTCTAAAACAGATACTAACAAATCAAGGTTATCATCCTTTAAATTAGAAAGTGCATATAAATTAGAAACATTATCATACCCAACCCCTTTAATAAATACTTGATCAGACGGATTAATTTCAAGTATATAAACCTTTTTTTTACTTGGTCTAAACATAATTAGATTAATCTCTTTTATTTTTGAGTTTTTAACATTTTTATCTTGTAACATAACACTTAACAAATTAAAATCATTGTCATTAAAAGTTTTTGTAGAAAGTGAGCCAAGCCCAGCATCGGCTAAAGGGTTTTTATAATATCTAAACGTAGAAAAAAAAATGATAAATGAAATAAAAAAAACAATACCAACAACAATATAACTAGAAGACTTAATACCAGAGGTTATTTTACGACTTAACCTTGTCGAAATATGCTTACGTTTAACCGATGATGATTTTCTTCTAGCTTTTCTAGAATAAGATTTTTTAGAAACAATACCTGACAAAACAGGTCTTTTTCTTTTCTTAGTATTGGGCATTAAAGGTAGTATACCGCAAAAGAGCTAATAGACACAAGAATAAAATTTTAAACTTGTACACAAGTAAAGTACATAAACCTAATTTTGTTGAATTTTTTGTAAAAATTTTGAAAGCTTTTTAGGTAAAGGGCAATTTACACTTATTAATTTACCGGTATAAGGATCTAAAAATTGTATGCTTGTCGCATGTAAAAACATTCTATCAATTTTTTCTCTAACCTCAAGTGCTCTTTTTTCGCCAGCATACAAACTATCCCCCACTATAGGGTGCCCGATTGAATTTAAATGGATTCTAATTTGGTGAGTTCTTCCTGTTTTAGGAAAACATGTGACAAGTGAATATTTATTTTTTCCCGAATCAGTAAGAACGTTGCTAATCTTAATATCTGTAACTGCATCTCGTCCATCCTTAACAACTGCAAACTTAACTTTTACAATGGGATTTCTACCAACTGGGGCATTTATTGTAAATGAATCAGAATTAGTTCCAAAAACTTGCGAAACAGTTTTTCTTATATCACCATATACCAAAGTTATATATGTTTTTTTTACTCTTCGTGCTTTAAATTCAGTTTGAATTAGTTCTTTAGTATCTTTATCTTTTGCAAGTACAATACAACCAGAAGTCTCCCTATCTAACCTATGACAAGGCAAAAAGCCTGGTACTAAATTATCATCTGAAATCACACCAGATGGCTTGTTAAAAACAATATACTTATTAGTTTTTATTAAAATTTTATTTTCCATACGCTACTTCCCGTGTTATAGGTTAAATTGACATTATACTCATTATTATATACCATTTAAAATGGTAGAGTATAAGTTGCCCATTTTGAAAGAACAATGATAGATAAACCTAAGGTTGCAAACTTAATTGACACTCAAATTTCAAAATACTTTCCTAAAAAATGGACTAAAAAAGAGATTGGAGAATTTATTAAATATAGCAACCATATAGATACTACTTCGTTAAATCAAAATTTAAATATTCCAATAGCACAATTTATTAAATCTGGTGGGAAAAGAATTAGACCCACACTTTTTTCAGATGTATTAAACGTTTTTGACAAAAAATATAGTAACTATAAAGAATTAGGATTTGTGATAGAGCTTGCTCATAATGCTACTCTTATGCTTGATGATATTGAAGATCAATCTCAAACTAGACGAAATCAACTAACAACTTATAAAAAATTTGGATTAGATACTGCTGTAAATACTGGTATGACTATGCATTTAATGCCACTTAAAATTATAAAAACACTAAAGAATAAATTAACCGCAAATGCTTATGAAAAAATTCAGAAAATCTATCTTGAAGAAATGTTAAATGTATCATTTGGACAAGCACTTGATATTTACTGGCATAAAAACCCTGCAACCAAAATTTCAAAAAACCATTACCTAGAAATGTCAAAGTTAAAAACAGGATCTTTAATGAGGATGAGTGTTAGATTTGCAACTGCAATTGCTAAGCAAAATAATAGAGTTGAAACAATCTTTAGCAATTTTGCCGAATCAATTGGAATAGCATTTCAAATAAAAGATGACATACTTGATTTAGAATCTAGTGGCGGTGGCAAATTTGGTAAAGCATATGGTAATGACATTACAGAAGGAAAAATTAGTTTACCAGTTGTAATAACACTAGGTATTGCAAACAAAAAAGATAAGTCAAACTTAATAAATATATTACAAAGTCACACAAAAAATAAAACTAAGATACATAAAGCTATTTCTATAATTAATAATTATAACTCAATACAAAAATCAAATACAATAGCAAAGAAAATAGTTGCAAAATCATTAAATATACTTAATCAAAACACCAAAAACACAGCATCTATTGAAAAACTTAAAGAAATGGCAGATTTTTTCATTGAGAGAAAAAACTAAATCCTATGAAAACTTTCAGAAATTTTTTATATATAGAATTTTTATATAATGGTCACCTACAATCACTTGGTGCAATTTCTGTTATAATATTAACAAGTATAATAAGTAATATCCCAATTAATTTCCCCCTTATATTTGCAATTTATCTAATTTTTCATACTATATTTCTTTACGATAGATATATAGATCTAAACAAAGATAAAACCACAAATAGTAAAAGAACAAATCATATTTTAAAATACAAAAAACTGATCCCTTATATATTAATTATAGAATCAGTAGTTAGTCTTAGTATTTTACTATCTCTAAGGCCTTTAACTTACACCCTTTTGTATTTAATTCTTTTTTTGGGGTTAATATATCCACAATATGTAAAACCATTAACAAAAGTTATTCCCCTTTTTAAAAATATTTACGTTTCGTTAGTATATGCAATATTAGTTTTACTTTTTTCTATAAACCTTTCCTGGCAAATTATAATATTTTCTATTATTGTACTTATAGAACAATTAAGTGCTCAATTTTTACTTGATATAAAAGACATTGATAGTGATAAACAAAACTCTTTAAAAACCTTACCAGTATTGACTAGTGCAAAAACAACAATTTTAATATATAAATTAATTAGTCTTATTACTGTTATGTTTTGTTTACTATTAATACTACTAAATCCTAATAATAAAACCTTATTTTTACTTTTACTTTCGACCTCTGTTGTAAATATTTTAATACTTTATCTTTATAAAAATAAAAATGTTTTTAATGCTTTGATATTAGCTTCTAGTAAAATATTTTTCTGGATATCAATAATTAAACTTGTTACACTTATTAAATGATATCGTTCTTGCCATCTGAACTTTTTACACCATTATCTTTACCACACCAACTTGTGTTTATCTTTCTTAATTCACTTGGGTTTGCATTGTTTGCAACTGTATTAAATCGGAAAAAGCTTAAATCTCAAATTGCGAAATCATTTTTAGGAATGGGACTTTCTATGTTTTTCTGGGTAGATTCTGCTTACTTTGCAAGAGTAGTTGGCCCTGAAAACTTATACTTAGCCACACTTTTATTAAAAACAGCATGGGTATCAACACCACTTTTGTTTGCATTTACCTACTTAACTTCAATTGTAATTATTGAAAAAGAAAAACAGTATAAAAAACTTACATACATAGTATTTGCAGCCAATATATTTTTAAGTTCAATTATTGCTTTTAGTGACCTTGTAATTAAAGGAATAAAATTTACAAACGGTAATGTCGATATTATATATGGAATACTAACTTACCCTTTTTTAATGTTAATTTTTTTAACAATAGTTGCAACACTTATTCCAATATTTAAATCCAATCTTAATAAAACTCAATACAAACGATCAAGAATCTTTCTTATAGGATTGGTTTTATTTTATATTCAGAATATTATATTTAATATTGTCTTACCAATTGTATTAAACATTACGTATCTTTACTATCTTGGTGATTACTCTACATTTTTCTTACTAGGATTTACAACATATTTAATACTAAGACACAATTTTTTAGGAATAAAAGTAATTACCACCGAACTTTTAACATACTTTTTAATATTTATCATATTTGTCAGATTTGTTACTTCTACAAATATGCTAGATAGAGCCATAAATTTTTTTCTACTTGTAGCAACAATGATATTAGGCGCACTTTTAATACAATCTGTTGTTAGAGAAGTTGAAAGCAAAATCAAACTAGCAAAATCAAACAAAAAACTAAAAGAGCTTGATGAACTTAAAGACGAATTTATATCAATTACCAGTCATGAACTAAAAACACCTGTAAGTATTGTTAAAAATAACTTGTGGATGCTTAATTACATAAACAAAAAACAAGCGTCTAAAAAACAACAACATTTAATAACAGAGGCAAACAATGGGCTTAGTAGATTATCTGTCATGATAAATAACCTTCTTAATGTTTCGAGAATTCAACAAGGTCGATTAAAACTTAATTTTACTAAATTTGATCTTGATAATGAAATTGAAAAATCAATTGAAAGATTTACACCAATGTTTAATACTCGCAAATTAAAACTTACAAAAAGTAATAATAAAGCAGGTAAAGTATATGGAGATAAAGAAAAGATTAATGAAGTAATGGATAATTATTTAAGTAATGCCTATAAATACACAGAAAAAGGATCAGTTTATGTAGATGTAGTTAATAAAAAAAATTTTGTAGTAGTTACAGTTTCAGACACAGGTCCTGGAATTAAAAAAGAAGACTACTCAAAAATATTTACCAAATTTGGAAGAGCAAAAGAAGGCCTAAAACAAAACGGACAAGGCGCTAGTACTGGACTTGGACTATATATAGTTAAATATTATATCGAATCAATGGGAGGAAAAGTTGGCTTTGTTAGTAAAACAAATAAAGGAACAAGCTTTTGGTTTTCTATAAAAAAGAAAAAATAGTTATTTAACTAATTTCATAATCTCTTTCTTTACTAACTCCGGAGTTGCCTGATCTTTAATTAAATACCCATCTGCACCTAACTCAAATCCTTTAGTTATAAGAGAATCTCTTCCAAGTGCAGTTAATAATATTACTGGTTTATCTTTAAGTTTTTCAACTTTTTTTATTGCTTTTAATACCTCAAGACCATCAATCTTTGGGAGCATAATATCTAATAAGATTACATCAAAATCAAAATCTTTTGCCTTAACAAGAGCATCTTCTCCATCTTTTGCCTCTGCAACTTCAAACCCTTCCATTTTTAAATACTCTACATAAACCGACCTAATAGACTGCTCATCTTCTACCACTAATACTTTTATTGTTTTATTAGTCTCCATATCTTTCATATTAATACTTTTTTAAAAGTAGTAAAGTAAATACACCAATCACAATATATAAATCTGCAATATTAATAACTGTAATATTTAATATATTAATAAAATCAACTACTCCCCCAAAATATATTCTACTTATAAACTGAGAAAAAATTCCTGAAAAAATAAAAACGTATATTATTTGACTAGTCTTACTAGATTTTAAAAACTCTTTAATAGAAATTAATAAAAAAACAGTCAATAAAAAGATATATAAGTAGTTATTAATACCAACAAGACCTAATATATACAATTTATTAAACTGCTGTAGAAAACTGCTACCTACCACATAAATTTTTGACACTTGATCAATACCTATTAAAAAAAAAGATAAAAATAAAAACTTAAGATATTTATATTTAGTCTTTTGTCTCAACATTTGTAGTTGCTGATGGATTAGCCTTTAACCTTTCTTTACTTATTGTTTTTCCAGTTTTATCATCTATTCCGTATTTACCAATCTTAATCCGACCTAATGCTTTAATAACCTGTTCTCGAATTTTAATTAACACATTACGATTTGCCTGATTATCGTAGTGTTCTTCTAGTTCTTCTGCTTCTTCAGCTTGTTCTGCATTATGTTCTACCCTAGAATCATCATCTACAAAAGCATCACTTTCCTTTAATTCCCCCAAATCTTCATTAACTTCTTTTTTCTTATCTTCTAATCTTTCTTTCATTTCATCTATAAAATCTTCTGGTAAGTTGGTTTGCATTATTTTAATCTCCTTGTATCTTTCTAATAAATTTATTACTGCAAATATAATAATAGCAAAATAAAGCATATGTGAAAATTGAAATGATTTATATGCCCAAAATAGGTTTACTGACTCAATAATAGACGCACTAGTTAAAAATATCGTAAATATATATCCAGAAAAAACTTGTACCTTAATTGATTTGGTTAAATAAATATAAAGAACAAGATATAAAATAGTAACAACAATTAAATTAACCGAGTACGTATTATTATAAATATAGTTAAATGAAAGCTTATGTAAATTAACAGCAAAGAAAAAAAAGTTAAGTGATAATGCTACATAATCTCCTGCTCTATATACTGACCAATTATTTGCTTTACAAAGAACACTAGTTACAAAAATTGCCCCAATAATTATTCCCCCAAATAAAAAAGGCGGACTAATTATAGTATAAAATGTTAAATTGGTTTCTTGATTTGAAGAAATTATGTATAGTACCTTACCTAAAATTAAAGAAATAGTTGCTAAAACAATAATAAAATTCCAAATCTTTTCATTTCTAAACCCTTGCCTATACATATTCCCCCAAAATATAAAAAGCCCAATAAAAACAATGAGAAATATAAATAAAAAG
>Ga0114931_10006584_pt1 | contig 14274 bp, 9 predicted proteins | sample 2SBtaG_FD_89579 | JGI IMG/M metagenome (GOLD analysis project Ga0114931, IMG submission 89579) | Deep subsurface microbial communities from Kolumbo volcano to uncover new lineages of life (NeLLi) - 2SBTROV14_V59a metaG | ecosystem: Environmental > Aquatic > Marine > Volcanic | place: Kolumbo...
ACCTCTCGATCCAGCATGGCAAGAATCTTCACCCCGGCGTCCCAGTCCTTCCATGCGTTCTTACGTCCCATCTGGTAGCGGAGATGGGATCTCAATACATCGAGCGGTTCATCATGGGCAACGGACAGCAGGGTTTGAAGCTGAGATTTGGTGACCTTCCCCGGTGGCGTATTGTCAATCGCAGCGGCCACCAGGTCGCTTTTCTGATCCTCGATCCAGGCGAGGGCTTGGGGATTCATGACGGATTCCTCCAGGTGGGTTTCCAGGCGGGTCGGTGCAGAGGGTCGGCAATGCGGACACGGCCATAGCCTTGGTCGCGGCAGGTGCCAAGACCTCCGGCTTCGATCTCTGCCAGGCGCTCGCGATGCGCGTCATCGTCCGGTACCCTCAGGAGCAAGCATGAGCGTCCGCGCACAACCGGCTCGATGCTCTTGAATTGGTCTTTACGATTGTCATAGCCCCCTCTCTGGCCGGCGCGCACGGCGCCGAAAAGAGCGTCTGCGCCGTCCAGCTCGAGCGCAGCAAGGAGCGCATCGCTGGCAAGTCTCTTGCGATCGTGTTCGCGGAGCACGAGGTCGTTTTCGAGGGTTACGGAAATAAAGAGACGACCGGGTGCGGGATCGTCGGCGTCTCGTTCGACGTAGGCGCAAGCAGCACGCCACGCAGCGCGCACACATGCGTCGAAGTCGGTGATCCGTGATTCGAGCGCGTCCGCGGGTACCGTTCGTGCCTCGACGAGGCGAATGCGTCCGTAGCCTTGGCCGCGCCCGTGGCCGACGCGAATGATCGCACCCTGCGCCCATGCGAGCAGCTCGCGTCCATAGTCGTCGAGACGATCGATTCGGACGGCAAACCGGGTTCCGCCATCGAGCAGATCGATGGAGAAGAGCTTGCGGTCAGCACCCCGGCCACTGGAGGTGTCGAGGGCTAGGCGGGTGACCACCCGTCGGCCTGGCTCTGCCGCGCCCAGACGGTCCGGTGCCATGATCAGGCGCTCGGCGCACCGACGCTCGGCGCCGTCTCGATGTTGGCAGTGCTCGTCAAACGCCAGAAACGCTCCTTGCGCGCCGAGCCGTTCTTGGACCCAGCGCAGTACCAGGGTGTCGAGCAATCCATGCTCGGCACCGCCGTATTTGCACGTCCGCAGGGTGAGTGGCGCCACGTGCGGTAGCGCTTCGCAGCCCTCCGTCTTCTCGACCGGCGCGGCATCGCCGAAGCGCATGCACGTTTTCTCATCGATGACCGCTCGTGCGAAGGGCATGTCGTGCTTCATGTCCTTCGAGATCCCCTGTGCGGTCATCGCCGCGGTCACCAAAGCACCGCGTAGGGTAGAGCCGCGAATGTAGCCAAGACTGGCGTGGAAGTTGTTGGTGAGGAAGAGACGGTCACCGAGACAAAGCGGCTCTTCGGCCTCGAGCACCAGCTCGATGGAAGGGGACGTTGGAATCGGAGTGATCTTCGAGGTGTTCGGCGTGGGCTCAGCGCTGGTGCCTTCCAGGTCGCATGCGTTTCCTGGGTCTTCGTTTCTTGGCTCGGGCACCAGCTTCATCGAGACATGACCGAGCCCTGCGGATCGGCCTCCGCCGATCGCGAAGACCGCTGCCACAGCGGCGTTCAAGCGCTTCAGATCGTCTTGAGCGTGATGCGGATCGCACAGGAGGTGCGTGAGATCGATGTCGGCGGTGAAGGTGAGGCCGTCGAGGAAGGGTGCGACAACCTCGCGCGAGAACAGCCGGTGGTGTGCCGCGCGGCGACTTTGCCGATCAATGGAGACGTGGTGGCGGGCGCTCAGGCCCGAGTATCCGGCCTTCATGGCTGTTCTCAGGTCTGGGTCGCATACGAGGGCGTTGCTGATGTAGACGCGGGTTCGTCCACCGCCGATACGCTCTTTTCCCTCGCCGCTCCGGGTCGCCGTTTTCTCGCTTGCGATGGTGGTCGCGGGCGCCGAGCCGAGGATGCGCTGCACGCTCTCGGACGCGGTCTCGGGCTCGGCAGCGTCGAGAATGCGCACAAGCTGCTCACGGAGGGCTCCCTTGAGCGCGGTCGCAGGAATGTAGGGGACACCTTCCGCATCGCGAGCCGTGCTGTCGTGAACGCCCGGCAGTGCGGTCCCACCCAGCAAGAGCCCACCCTTGGGCTCGACGATCAGCCGGTACTGGGTCCTCATTCGTGGGCCTCCTGGGTTCGTTCGAAAAGATCGAAGATCTCGACCATGTCGAGGTAATCGGTGTCGTAGCGTCCACCTTGGCCCTCCGACCACAGGAGACCGTCGATGTCCTCGAGGGATACACCACAGGCTCGGCGGAAGGCAGACCAGCCGTGTGGGTCTTCCTTGCTTGTATCGCGGCCGTGCTGATAACGGAAGAAGCTCTTGCTCTCCTGGAATCCCTGTCGAACGGCCCGGTGCAGGGCGTGGATCTGTGTCGGCGGAACGGTCTTGGCGAGCAGCTTTGTGTGCGCGAGGAACGATGCGAACGCAGGAGCCGTGTACGGCCTGCGTGTCAAGCGAAGTCGTGGCTCGTTTTTTGCTGTGCTCGGGGGTGTGCGCTCGAAATGTTGCTCACGAAGCTCCTGAACCGACCCGTTGAGGGGGCTGCCGGAGCGCAGGACGAGGAAGTCGATGGCGCTGCGTGCGGGTTTCGATCGTTCGTGCTCCTTGTCCGTTGCGGCCTGATCTCGTTCCTCGCGGATGCGGTTCTTGGCGCTCTTGAGCAGCTCCGTGGCGTAACCGAGCAAGAGACGGTCGGGAAAGGTCTCGTCGGCGATGGCAATGCCAACACCAACACCGAAGGCTCCGAGCGTTCCGCGCAGTCGGCGCTTGGTATCTGCGAAGGCATCTCGGAGAAGTGGATTGTGCTCGATCGATAGCAAGCGTTCGAGCTTCTCGACGAAGACCCTTGTCAGATCAAAAACGTGCTCTGCTGATACCAGCAGAACCAGATCATCGCCGCCCTGGATGGGTAGCTGGTGCGGGGGGTTTGCGCACCGGTCGAGGGCTTCTTTTACCGCGTTCCGGAAGGCGTTGTCCACGGCAAGGCTCAAGGCACGGTGCTCCGCCGGTGATGTCATTTCTTGGAATGCGGCGCCGAAGTTCGAGCCGTCGGCGTAGACCAGGGCGAGGCGTCGGCGTTCGCTCTGGCCTTCTGGGAAAAGGTCGAGCGTGGTCTTGGCTTGCTCGAGCTCGTTCTTTTCTTTGCCAGCCTCCTCGCCTCGCATGTGGCACAGCTTGCAGACTGTGTCGCCACGCGTTTTGCGTTCGATCGCTCCAGGCCGCTCGCCGCAGCTCTCGCAGGGCTTGCCGTTGCCCACGTCTTCGCCGGTCATGCCTTCGCCAAGCGGCGTAATCTCGCAGCGCCGGTGGTCGAGGCGGGCGTAGAGCGCGGCCAATGCGCGTGCGTAGCGGCTCGCCGAGCGTGGCGGCGCCAGGCTGCCGGAAAGCTCGGTCTTAGATGTTCCAGGTGCCGGAGAATGCCCCGCCAGATCGATCGGCCAGACGCTCAGCCGAGCCGCCGCGGTCTTGAGGTCACCGCCTGTCCGCTCGGCGAGCGCACCTTCGATCGCCGCCACGACGCGCGCAGCCTGGCCAGCGGCGACGACGACCAGCCCGCTCCCGCCGCCAGCAAAGACGATCCCTTCCGTGCGGATCTTGAGGCTCTCGAGAAGACTTCGAAGAGAGCGCGTGCGCTCCTTGCGACCTTCGCCGCCAGCTTCCTCGTGCTCGCGTGTGAAGTCGGCGATGAAGTTGCTACCGCCTTGACGTTCTCCGGGCCTCTTGACCTTGAAGACGTAACGCTGGATCCCCGGCGTGTCGAAGCCCACCAGTGCCAGCGGTGGCTCGCTGCCAAAGAGGTCGCGCAGGCTGCGGTGATCCGGAGCATCGAATGCGCCAAGAACGGCTTCCGGGTCGATTCCCCGTGCCATGGCCTCGCTTTCGAGGTTGTGGCGGATAGCGCCTTGGATTTCGTTCTGGATGGCTGTGAAGGTCTTATTGCTCACGTAGGTCTCCGGCTTGTGGGTCTCCGGCTCGTCGCCGTGCTGGCAGCCCGTGTTGGTTCAGGGTTGCAGCCGTGTCCTTCCTTCTTCGTTCCCATCGCCTCGACTCCCTTACAAGAAAGAGCGGGAACCGTCGACACCAGGGACACCTTGCGTCGCGGAATGCGGGGTGTGGCCGCGGGGAAGGCTCACGCTGTGCCATCCATTTCCGCGGGAACGATGGTGATCGACGGCTCGTAGCTGCCGTGGCGTTTCTTTTCCATGTCGAACTCATAGAGCTGAATCCGCGGCAGAACGTGGCACACACGCCCGATGGCGAAGACCAGGCCCTGGGGGCCAGGTGAGAAGAAGTGGATGGTGGGGAAGGCATTCCGGCGGGCGAGATCGTCGATGCGGTCGACGAGCTGTTGGGCGAGCACACGGGCGTGGGCGCCGTCCTTGATGAGGTACTGGTCGGCACGCGCGAAGCCGGCGTAGAGAAGGTGACCGATGGTGGGTGGTTCGAGGTCGCTTCGCCCCAGGTAGTCGGCGACCGCGGCGAGGATCGACCGTGATCCGTCGGCCACGACCGCAATGTCGCGGGCACCCTCGACGAGGGGGAAGCCCGGCGTCTTGCTCGTCGCCTGTTGCGCGGAGGCTTTCTCGTCCAGCCAAAACGGTGCGTAGGCGGGCGGATCGCCGTCGAAGCGCCACACCTGGTCTCGCTGCCGGAGGGTGATGGCCTCGCGTTTCTTGGCCGGGAGCAGGAAGCCGGCGGCGAAGGCGACGCTGAGCGGTGCGGCGATCTCGAGATGGCAGGGGCTACCCGCGGGAAGCTTCTGGCGGAGCTTGCATCGCAGGTCGTCCATGATCGCACCGTTCCAAGCCGTGGCATCCTTGATCGCTTTGCCGTCGAAGAAGTTTCGGAGATCGACCGTGAAGGACGCGTATTCCATCTTGTCCTTTCCGTGGTCCAGGACGTTGAAGATGGCCACAGTCTTGGGTGGGATGACGTCCTTGCGGAGATCGAGGATGTGGCCATCGCGGGCGCGCAAGAAGAGCACGGGCGTAGCCCATTCGAGGGCGCCTTCGTCGCCTTGACTCTCGATCGCCAAGCGACCCTCGGCGACCGCCTCGTCGATCGGGCGTTCCTCATCGATGAGCCGGTAGAAAGCCTGCGTGAAGGCCGCGGCAGCCTGTTCGGAAACGGCGAACTGCATGGCGACCACCGCGGACTTTCCATGGGCGACGAGCGCTGATGCCACACCGGTGAAGGCATGGCGGCCGCCCTGGCGCATCACCGGGATCTTGCCGGTGCTGCAGGAAGCGAGAACGATCAGGCACACGGTGTCGGTGAGCTGTCTCGCCAGCTCGCGCGCGGTGACCATGTGCTCGCTGCCATCGGCGCGCTCGAAGAAAAGAACACCCTCGTCCTCTTCGTCGAAGCCACCATGACCAAGGAAATGCACCGCGTGGTAGGGCGCGCCGTGGATCTCAGCCTGCTTGAGCTTCTGCCGGAGGGCGGGAAGGCTCGCTTCCTCGAGAACGTCAACTTCCAGGTACTTTCTCGCGTTGATCGCCTCCTCGAGAACCAGGCGATGCGGGTCCTTCTCGATCTTGCTGTAGTTGTAGAGCTTGGAGGTTGCGGGATCCGGACAGGCGATGACGGCCAGGACCTTGAGCGGCGGCACCACCTTGAGTGGCCGGATGCGCTCGCCGAGATCGAGGTAGCGGGCGACCGGTGTTTCAGGCGCGCTGGCGATGAAGCGGCCCTTTTCAGGGTCGCAGATCAGCTCCCAGGGCAGACCCCCGAGATCGCGGTCGTAGGGGGTTCCGAAGCTCAGGCGGATCCGCAGGCCGTCATCGCCTCGCAGCGCGTCGTAGCTGCGGAGGAAAGTCTTGCCTATGGCGCCGGGAAACAGCAGGTCGTAGAGCGCACGGCCGATCTCTTCGCTCAGCTTCCGCCGGCACCGAGCGTTGTCTGCGCCGGTGATCAGCAGCTTCTCGAATTCCTCGACTTTCGCTTCGAGCATGCGCTGTTGCGCTTCTTCGAGTACGAAAGGCTCGCGCGGGCGGTCGAAGGTCGATTCGAGCACGCGGATCTCGGGCTCGCCGCAGCAGCATTGGGACAGCTCGATCTCGAGGTCTTGGTATTTCCGTTCTGTGGATTCGCGGTCCATGGTCTGTCCTTCCTCGCGCTCAGGCCTTGGGGGTTTTCGGTGTTGCGCCGAGCCCGGCCTTGGTTCCGCCGCCTCCTTGGGTGTCGCTGTCACCGGAGCGCTGCTGGGTTTTGCGCTCGGCGCCGAGCCCGGCCTTGGTTCCGCCGCCTCCTTGGGTGTCGCTGTCACCGGAGCGCTGCTGGGTTTTGCGCTCGGCGCCGAGCCCGGCCTTGGGTGGCTTGCGGCGCCGCGTGTCACCGCCGGGGGAGCGGTTGCTGCTGTCTGGCTGTGGTGCGTCGTTTGGCGTGGGTGCGGTGTTGGGGGTGGTCGGTGGCATGTTCGGGCTCCTTGTGGGGCATTGGCCTCTCTGGGTCTGGTCGCTGGCTGGCCCGCGGCCGGGCGCGGCAGCGTGCTGCTCGACCTCGCTCAGAGGGGTTGGTCCCCGCCGTGGGGGAGTCCTTGCAAGAGCCGACGAAAAAGATCGTCAGCCGTCGCCCTGGAGCACGAAGGGCGCCCAGTAGCGGGGGGCTTGGAAGGCATCTTGGGCGCGCATCCAGCGCTGGGCCGCGCGCAGCGCCGTGGCTGGTGGCTCGCCGAGATCGAGCATCCGGCGGTAGAGCTCGGCCATGAGCTTGGCCGCCGCCGCGTCGTCGAGGCTCCACAGGCTGACCATCACCTGGCTGCTGCCGGCGTGAAAAAAGCCCTGGGTCAGCCCGAGCAGGCCGTCGCCGCGCACCCGTTGTCCGAGCGCGGTCTGGCAGCCGCTCAAGACGGTGAGATCCGCGCGCAGGTCGAGGCGATCGATGTCGTGCAGGTAGAAGGCACCGTCGGTCGCCATGCCTTGCGCGTCGAAGCGGCTGAGCAACAGCCCGGAGAGCTCGGGGAAGCGCTCGTCGATCCAGGCGTGGGTGGCGAAGTGGAGCATGCGAAAGCCGCGGAGGTCACGCGCGAGCACCGCCTCTTTGGTGGCGAGAAGACCCCTGAGGTCGAGTCGCTGGCTTGGGGAAACGCGGTGGAGAATGCTGTCGGCCTCACGGGCGGTGGCGGGCAGCCGCGGCAGGGGACCGCTGGGCAGCCGGTCGACCGAAATGCCACGCTGGCGAGCGTCGTGTGGGCTGGCTCGCGTCGCTGGCTCGCGCGCCGGGCGTCCGCGGGTCGCTCGGGGCGAGGGTGCGTGTGCGCGAACGCTGCGCAGCCGGGGATCGCTGGGCGAAAACACCGGGTCGGCGATGACCGCGACAGTCTTGGTGGCTGGGGGGCGCGAACGGCGTCGCTGGCGAAGCGCAGCCCACACTGCGGCCGAGGGCACCGATACCAGCTCGAAGTCGTCGAGCACCAGGCGCTGGGCCGCTGGGGTGCCGGGTTCGCCGCGCGGCGAAGCGAGCACGCCGAAGGGGACATACAAGAGCGCTCCTTCGGCGTTGATCACCAAGCGCTCGATACCCGCGGGCAGCACCCCTGGCGCCAGCAGCGTGCGGCCGAGCGCGGCCGCGGCGAGGCGCCATTGCCGGTGGTTGCTGCGGCTGGTGCGCAGCGCGTGGTAGAGCGCTTCGGCATGCGCCTCGAGCTCCTCGCGCGGTGGCAGGTCGAACGCCGAGAGGCGATCTCGGGTGAGCACCAGCAGATGGCTCCGCGCCTCGTCCAAGACGTAGGTCAAGAGCGCGGTGCGCGGATCGAGCAGGTGGCGGGCTTGCTCCGCGGTCACCGGTCGTGGCAGTCCCAGCGCGCCCACGGCGAGGGCATCCGCCCGTGAGGCGGACCGGATGCGCTCGAGGGCCAGGCGCTGGCGCCGGATCTCGGCATCGACCGTGCTGTCGCTGCCCGGCGCCAGCCCGGCGAGCTCGGTGGTCCGGACGGCGCCGAGCTCGCTCAGCCGCTGCTCGATGCGCCGAGCCTGCTGGTCGCGGTCGTGGCGCGCCGCGTTCGAAGCGCCTTGGCGCGTTGTGACCACCAGCTCGAAGAGGGTGCGAGCCCGGGCGCGGTCAGCGGCGGCGAATGCGGCGGCCAAATCGCGGGCCCGTCCATCGGGTCCCGCGGAGCGCGCGCGATCGAGCAGCAGCGCGATCTCGAGCTCGGCGTAGTCTTGCCACAGCCAGATCGGGCGGTAGTGGTGGCCCTTTTCGCGCGCGTCTTGACGCAGGGCCTCGACGATCGCGAGGGCCTTGCCAACATGCTCGAGCCCGCCGTCGAGATCATCGAGGTGGCGATCCAGCCGCGCCAGGCAGTATTCGGTATGCGACCAGGCCTTGGGGTCTTGGCCCTTTCCCCGGTAGTAGGCGAGGGCTTGTTGCAAGAACAGCGCTGCCTCATCGGTTCGGTCCGTCTCCGCCAGCAAGCAGCCGAGGTTGGTCTCGGTGGCGGCCTGGTAGTCGTTAAGGCCGAGGCGACGCGAGATGCTGAGCGAATCGCGGTAGGGCGCCTCGGCAGCCGCGGGCTGTCCCGCTGCCCGCAAGACTGTGCCCAGACGGTCGAGAACCCCTGCCAGCGCTGGATCGTCTCGTTGGCGCAGGCGGATCTCGAGCGCTCGCCGGATGGGCGCGACCGCCTCGTCCGGATGCCCGCGCAGGTGGTGAATCCAGCCGCGGGAGACCAGGATGTCCGCCTCGAGCCCGGGCTCGCCTTCTTGGATCGCCAGGTCGAGGGCCTGGTCGAGGGCGTCCAAGGCTTCATCGTGGTGATCGATGACGCCCAGCGCGTCCGCCAGGTGCTCGAGCGTTTGCGCGATCTCGTGGCGATTGTGCGCCTTTCGCCACAGAGCGAGCGCCTCGCGGTCGCGCTCGAGCGCTCGAAAGGGATGGCCCATCTCCATGTCGATCAGTCCCCGGTTGGTGAGGGTGGAGGCGATGCCACGCAGGTCGCTCGAGGCGCGTGCGATGGTGAGGGCCGCGTCGAGCTGGTGCGCGGCTCGGTCGAAGTCACCCGCCTGCTCATGCGCCATGGCGAGACGGTTGCGGATGCTGATCTCGAGACCGCGGTGGCGTGCCTTCTGCGCCTCGGCGAGCGCCCGCGCGAATTGGTCGATGGCCCCTGGGAGGTCGCGTCCGGTGCGTGCGGTCGCTGCTTGGCGCCAGGCCATGGCCGCGAGGAAGGGCTCACCCGCGCGCGACCAGAGCTCGCCGGCGCTTTGGTCCAGTGCGCCCTTCGCACCCGCGTCTCGGGTGTGCTCGCCCTGGGCGAAGCGCGCTGCGGCGCGGGCACAGTCGCGGTCGCTGGGGGCGGCGGGGCGAACGCGCAGCAGGTGGAGCGTGTAGGCATGGCCCGGGGCATGGAGGTCGCGTCCCGCGGCGGGGCCGGCAAAGGGGCTGATATCGATCGCGTGAAGTCCTTCGCTGGTAGCCACCGCACACAGACGTTCGGGTCCGAGCCGCAGGATCGGGCTGTCGAACACCAGCAAGGGGCGCGCGTCCGGGTCCGACAAACGCACCACCAAGTCGACCGCGTCCTGGCTGACCTCGAGCGCCACCGCGTCGCCGGCTGCGAGCGCGATCTGGTAGCGGTCGATCGCGCCAGCGGCCACGACACCGTGGCGCGACTGCCCAGCGCGCAGCACGCCACGCATCACGGGTGCGGTGGTCGCAAGCGAGCGGGTCTCGGAGCCTGCGGCCCGAGATGGCCTGCCCGTCGAGCCCGGGTCGCGCGTGCAGGCGGCGAAGAGCGCTGCTAGAAGCAGGGCTCGGCCGAGCCGCTTCCGGCCGAGCCGGCGTGAGGCTCGATCGCGGCGATGTGCGCGCTCGCTCGAGCGACTCACCCGTCGAAGCGAAGCTTGAGGGTGTAGCTGGCGAGCTCGTGGGGCTGGCCGTCCCGACGCCCGAACAGGCGGATCATCAGTGTCCCCGAGGGCAAGGCCGAGCGCGGGACCTGGAAGGCCACGCTGCCGGCAGGATCGCGGGACAGACCCATGCGGCGCAAGATCTGGCGCTCGCCGCTTCGGATCTCGACCCAATAGGCCTGATACTCGCGCAGGTCACCGAGGTTGAGGCGCGCCACCAGTGGGTCCATGCCGGGCGGCACCACGATCTCGGGCACCATCACAGCACCCCGCAGCACGCCGCTGCCGGCTGGCTCGAGATCGAAGATGAAGGGTGAGCCCGGCACGCTCTCTTGGCCAGTCGCATCGTGGCCGAGCAGCCATCCGGCCAGAAACGCGCCAGCAGCCAGCGCCAGCGTGATCGACGCGGCAAGCAGCCAGGGGGTGGATGGTGGCCTCGGGCTCGGGGCCCGACGAGCGGCCAACGTTGCTGCGCGTGGGGCCGGCGCAGCCGTGGCGCGCTGTGGGTGCTGGCTGGTGATCGGCTGGGGGGCCTTGTGCCGGGCTTCGGCACGCAGCTTCTCAAAGCGCTGCCAGCTTCGCTCGGTGTCTTCCGCCGTGGGGCCGGCGGCGCGGTCTTCGGGCTGCTCCTGGTCGCAGGCCTCGAGCGACAGCAGTTCTTGGCGGCAGCTCACGCAGCGGACCAGATGGCGGCGCAGCGCTTCGGCGGCCGAGCCACCCAGCCGGCCCTCCTGGTAGTCGACCAGGTCATCCGCACTGGGATGCGTGCTCACGGCCCGCGCCTCGCGCTCGCTCCATGCCCGTACCGCAGCGTCGATCGCGGGGTCGATATCGGGGTTTTTCGCAGCCGGGTCGGGCATGGCGTTGTTCTCAGTTCGGTGAGCCGCGCGGCGGTCTGGGTGCCAGTCTGCGCAGCTTGGCTCGCGCTTGGTGCACCCGAGAGGTTACAAGACCCTCCGAGATTCCGAGCACCGAGCCGATTTCCTGGTACGAGAGGCCGGCGACTTGCAGCACCAGCGGCTGGCGGAAGGTCTCGGGCAACGCTTCGAGCCCGCGTGCAAAGAGGCGCAGGATCTGGCGGTCGGCGACCCGCTGCTCGGGACCAGGCCGAGGGTCGGTGATGCTCGCCAGCAGCGGAGCGTCGCTGCTGGCCGCGGCATCGAGCGATCGCTCGATGCCGCGGCGCTTGGCTGCGGCGAGCCGGCGCCGATGCTTGAGCGCGCGCTTCTTGCCGATCGAAACGATCCAGGTGTCGAGGCTGCTGCGCTCGTCGAACGCACCTTGATCGAGGCCACGCTGGACATGGAGGAAGGTCTCCTGGATGACATCCTCGATCTCCTGGCCGCCAACCCCCATTCGCCGGATCAGCGCGTAGAGCTTGGGTCGGAGGCGTCGGTAGTGCTCGGTGCTGATCTCGTAGCCCGTACCCACACCATGCCTCGTGATGATCGTTCTCACCCGCCCAGAGACGTTCTCCACGCCGCACGAGGGGCAGGTCCTGGCTCCGCCCGGTGCTGGCATCCGGGACGTTGTTGCTCAGCCGCTCGGTCATCATAGCCTGTGCGCCCGTTGGGGTGCTGCTCGGGTGAGCCGAGACCTTTGATCCACGTTCCTCGCCTCGTCCCGCACACTTCGTTGGTCCCTTCAAAGAGCAGGATCTTGCTGCTGGCGGCCCTGCACGCACCAGGTCCGCGGTAGCCTGGGCCGCAGGCCGGGTTGGGGGTTGTGAACCGGGCGGGACGCTCGAGCGAGGAGACGAGATGACCGACAAACCAACATCGTACTGGGCGTATACACGGGTCGAGAAGCTGCTGTCTTTGCAGTCGGGCCTGGCGCAGAGCGATGCTGAGCTGGGCAACGATGAGGTTATGTTCATCACCATCCACCAGATCGATGAGCTGTGGTTCAAGCTGGCTTTGCGTGAGCTGGTGTCGGCGCGCGATCTTTTTGCCCAGGACTACGTTCCCGATACCGCGCTCGCCGCGGCGGTGCGCGGGCTCGATCGCACGACCGAGATCCTGCGCCAGCTCGCGGGTCACTTCTCGCTGATGGAGAGCCTGACCACCCGCGACTACCTCAGCTTTCGCGACAAGCTCTATCCGGCGAGCGGCTTTCAATCGGCGCAGTTGCGTGAGATCGAGATCATCCTCGGACTCGAGCCGGCCGAGCGGGTGCCGCTCGGCCACGAGTCCTACCTCGAAGCGCTCCACCACCACGACGGAACGCCGTCGCCCGCGCTGCGCCGGGTTCAGGCGCGGCTCGAAGATCGGCCGTCGTTGAAAGATGCCGTCAGCGATTGGCTCTTCCGCACGCCGATCGAGGGTTCCTTGCCCTCGAGCCCGGACGATGCGGCCACGGTGCAGTCGTTCGTCAAGCGCTACCTCGAGGCGCATCGTCGCGAGCAGTTGACGCTCGGCGAGCGCGCGGCGGCCTTCGCTCGCAACGAGGCCGATGCGGAGCGGGTGCGGGCCCGCTATGCGCGCGAGATCGCGGGCGCGCGGGCGCATCTCGAAGCGCTCGAGATCGAGCCTGAAGCGCGCGCCCGGCGCATGCGTACGCGCGCGGCGATCCTGTTCATCGAGAGCTACCGCGAGCATCCGCTGCTCGCTTGGCCGCGGGCGGTGATCGATGCCATCGTCGCCCTCGAGCAGGCGTTCGTGGTCTTTCGCCAGCGCCACGCGCGCATGGTCGAGCGCATCATCGGCCGCCGTCCGGGCACCGGCGGCTCGGTGGGCGTCGACTACCTCGACCGCACGGCGCTCGAGTACCGCATTTTCCGCGAGCTGTGGGCGACGCGCACGGTGCTCCTGCGCAAAGAGGCGCTGCCCGAGATCGCCCACGCCGAGACCTACGGCTTCACCTTCGAGCCGCGGCGCGGTGCGCCACCCGCGCCCGTGCCTCGCTGATCGAGCCGGGCGCCTCAAGCCAGCGCGCGCAGATGTCGCAGCAGCGCGTCGACGTCATCGCGGTCTTGGTAGAGGCCGAATCCGAAGCGCAGGCGGTCGTTGCGCACGTCGGTGATCACCCCGCGTGCGCGAAGAGCACGGTGTAGCTGCGAGGCGTCGCTGCGGCGGAAGGTGAGGAAGTGGCCACGCTCGGCGAGGGTCGCGGGGGGCAGCAGTTGGTGGCTCGCGAGCGGTCCGGCCTGTGCGCGCTCGATGGCGGCCAGGAATTGCTGCTGCAGCGTCCCCACGTGGCGGTGAATGTCCGCGACCCCAACGCCCAGTGTCTGCCAGCGCCCGAGCGCGGCGTTGAGGCGGTAGAGCCCGGAAGGGTCGAAGGTCGAGCCGAAAAAGCGCATGCCATCGTCGAGGTAGGCCACCCGCGGAGCGGCCCGCTCGGCTTCCAGGTCTTCGAAGGCGGCCAGCCACCCGGTGTCGACCGGCCTCGGACCGTAGCCCGGCGGGCAGTGCATGAAGCAGGCCCCCTCGCCGGCCATGGCGTACTTGTAACCGCCAGCGAGATAAAAGGCCCGGGCTTCGAGGGCCGAAAAATCCGTGGGTCGGGCCATGAATCCGTGGTAGCCATCGATCGCCACCAGGGTCTCGTCCGCGGGCACGGCAGCGGCCAAGGCCGCGAAGGATTCAAACACCAGGCCCGAGTCGAAGAACACCTGGCTGAGGAAGATCAGGTCGTGGCCGGGCCGCGCCGCCGCCTCGAGGAAGCGGGCCTCGAAGCTCTCGAAGGGCTCGGTGGCGATGCTCACCACCTGTGCGGTGCCAGCCTCTTGCCAGCGCCGACGCTGGCGCTCGAAGCTGTGAAACTCGCTGCTTGTGGTCAGTATGCGCACCGGGCGGCGCTCGATCGAAGACACCAGACGACTGAGCAGCTCGTGGCTGTTGGGCGCGAAGGCAATGTGCGCGGGGTGGCGCAGGTGGAGGATGCGCGCCACGTGCGCTTGGGCCTGCGGCAGCACGTGGCCCAGGATCTGGGCCCACTTCTGGTCGGCAAGGCGGGCGGCGTCGAGCCAGGCCTGCTGCTGCGCCGCGAAGCTGACGTCGGGCCACAGATGATGGCTGTGGGCGGCGAAGTGCAAGCGACCCGGCGCGGCGTCCAGGAAGCGACGAAACTCGCCCTTCCAGGCGTCGCTGGCAGGGAGTTCGGGCGGTTTCATGGCATCTCGGCTGTGCGTTGGCTGTGCGTTGGCTGTGCGTTGGCTGTGCGTTGGCTGTGCGCGGTCCGGCGAGTTTGCCATAGCGGCTCCCGGGCCAGCACGAGACGGGCCACCACCGGCAAGACTGTGGTAGGATCGAGAGGGACGCAGGCATGCTACTGTCTGGTCTCTGCTTCCTGGGGACGTGCTCCCTTCAGATCGCCATCAGTCGCACCATCTAGGGCCGCAGCATTCGAAGCCGCAGCATTGGAAGCCGCAGC
>Ga0114931_10006585_pt1 | contig 14273 bp, 11 predicted proteins | sample 2SBtaG_FD_89579 | JGI IMG/M metagenome (GOLD analysis project Ga0114931, IMG submission 89579) | Deep subsurface microbial communities from Kolumbo volcano to uncover new lineages of life (NeLLi) - 2SBTROV14_V59a metaG | ecosystem: Environmental > Aquatic > Marine > Volcanic | place: Kolumbo...
CGGTCGGGGTCACCTTTTCTGATCTTGTCGACATTGTCCATCCCGTCGACCACCCGGCCGAAAGCGGTGTATTTGCCATCGAGCGAAAAGCTCGGCGCCAGAACGATGAAGAACTGGGAATCGGCGCTGTCCTCATCGTCCGCCCGGGCCATCGAGACGACCCCCCGCATATGGCGCATGGAATTAAACTCGGCCTTCAGATAATGGCCCGAGCCCCCCGCCCCGGTGCCGGTGGGGTCGTCGGTCTGGGCCATGAAACCGTCAATCACCCGGTGGAATACCAGACCGTCGTAGAATTCCTCGCGCACCAGTTCCTTGATGCGGGCAACCGTGTTGGGGGCCTTGTCGGGGCGCAGCCAGATCACCACCCGCCCGGTCTTCAGCTCCAGGATCAGGACATTTTCCGGGTCAAGCCTGTTTTGCCAGTCAAACCCCGCCGCCTGACTTCCGGCGACCGCCGACAGCCCCAGCACCGCCCCGAATATCAGAGCAATCGCCCAGCGACACGAGCGGCTCATTTTTCGGCCTTGATGCGGGCAACCCGATCGACGATATCGCGCTTTACACTGGGGGTGACGAACGGGCTGATATCGCCGCCCAGCATCGCCACTTCCTTGACCAGACGCGAGGCAATGGTCTGAAAGCGGGCCTCGGCCATCAGAAAAACGATCTCGATATCCGGGTTCATGCGGGCATTCATGCCGACCATCTGGAATTCATATTCGAAATCCGATACGGCGCGCAGGCCGCGGATGATGATGCCGGCGCCGATATCCTCGGCGAATTTGATCAGCAGTCCCTCGAACGGCCGGACCTCGATCGGGACGCCGATTTCCGCCGCCAGATCGGCGGTTTCGCGGGCGACGATGCGGCGCCGTTCGTCAAGCGAGAATATCGGCTTCTTGCTGGCGTTGACGGCAACCCCGATCACCAGCTTGTCGACCAGCTTGACCGCCCGCCGGAAAATATCCAGATGACCCAGGGTGACCGGATCGAAGGTGCCCGGACAAAGACCAACCCGCATTGCAGCCGTTCCTTTTTCCATGCCCCGGTTTCTATTCCCCGACCGCCGGCGCGCCGGCCTCATCGGTCGCCTCATCGGCCTCATCGGCCTCGTCGTGCCCCGCTTCCGCAAGATGGGCGACCGACACCACTTTTTCATCATTGGCGGTGCGAAACAAGGTTACTCCCTGAGTCTGGCGTCCGGCAATGCGCATATCGTTGACCGGGGTGCGGATAAGCTTGCCACCGTCGGTCACCATCATGATCTGGTCCCGGTCCTCGACCGGAAAAGCGGCAACCACCGGCCCGTTGCGCGACGAAGTCTCGATATTGACCACCCCCTGGCCGCCGCGCCCCATGGTCCGATATTCATGCGACGAGGTGCGCTTGCCATAGCCGTTTTCGGTCACCGTCAGGATAAATTCCTCGTCTTCCACCAACGCCGCCATGCGGGCCGCATCAAGGGTTGGCGGCTGGGGCTCGCTTTTCCACGCCGCCGATTTTAGGTAAGCCGCCCTTTCCCCGACGCTCGCCTCCTGTTTTTTCAGGATCGACATGGAAATCACCCGGTCGTCGCCGGCCAGCCGCATGCCGCGCACCCCGTCCGAGGTGCGGCTTTTGAATTCGCGCACATCAAACGCCTTGAAGCGGATGCATTTGCCGCCCCGGGCGGCCAGCAGGATATCCTTGTCCTTGTCGCACAGGGCGACGCCGATAAGCCGGTCGCTGTCATCGAGACGCATGGCGATCTTGCCGTTCGACATCACATTGGTGAAGTCCGACAAAGCATTGCGCCGCACCTTGCCGCTGGCGGTGGCGAACATCACCGACAGGGTATCGAGCGCCGCGTCGTCGCCGGGCAGGGGCATTATGGTGGCCACCCTTTCCCCCTCGCCCACCGGCACCAGGTTGATCACCGGGCGGCCCCGCGCCTGGGGACTGGCCAGCGGCAGTTTCCACACCTTGATCTTGAACACCTTGCCGCCGGTGGAAAATATCAGCAGCGGGGTATGGGTATCGGCGACGAAAACCTGGGAGACGAAATCCTCGTCCCGGGTGCTCATTCCCGAACGCCCCTTGCCGCCCCGGCGCTGGGCCCGATAGGTCGACAGGGGGACCCGCTTGACATAGCCGGCGTGACTGACGGTGACCACCATGTCCTCGCGCTGGATCAGGTCCTCGTCCTCGAAATCGAACTCCGATTCCTCGATCCGGGTGCGCCGCGGGGTGGCGAACTGTTCCCTGATTTCGGTCAGTTCCTGGCGCAGCAGGGCCAGCAGGTCGTCGCGCGAGCCGAGCAGCGACAGATAGTCGCCGATACGGGCGCCGAGCTTTTTAAGCTCATCGCCAAGCTCGTCGTGGCCCAGCGCCGTCAGGCGGTGCAGGCGCAAGTCGAGAATGGCCCGCGCCTGAACCTCGTCAAGCCGGTAAACGCCGTCCGAAACCGTGTGGCCCGGCTCGTCGATCAGGCTGATATAGGGGGCCACTTCCCTGGCCGGCCAGGCCTCGGCAAGCAGCGCCTCGCGCGCTTCCCGGGGGCTTTTCGCGGCCCTGATCAGCTTGACCACGGCGTCGATATTGGTCACCGCCGTGACCAGCCCGACCAGCACATGGGCCCGGTCGCGGGCCTTGGCCAGTTCGAACTTGCTGCGCCGGGTGATAACCTCTTCACGAAAATCGATAAAGGCGGCAAGCAGTTCCTTCAAATTCATCATCCGCGGCTGGCCGCCGTCGAGGGCCAGCATATTGGCCCCGAACGACGTTTGCAGCGGCGAATGGCGGAAAAGCTGGTTAAGGACCACCTCCGACACCGCGTCCCGCTTGAGTTCGATCACCACCCGCACGCCGTCACGGTCCGATTCGTCGCGCAGCTCGGAAATCCCCTCAATCCGCTTGGCCCGCACCGCGTCGGCGATCTTTTCGATCATTGAGGCCTTGTTCACCTGAAAGGGAATCTCGGTGACGATAATCGCTTCGCGGTCCTTGCGCACTTCCTCGATATGGGTCTTGCCGCGCATGATCACCGAACCGTGGCCGGTCGACAGGGCGAGGCGGGCGCCGCCACTGCCAAGGATCAGACCGCCGGTCGGAAAGTCGGGCCCGGGGACAATATCGAGCAGCGCCGCCATCTCGATATCGGGATCGTCGATCAGGGCGCAGCAGGCGTCGATCACCTCGCCCAGATTATGGGGCGGCACGTTGGTCGCCATGCCCACCGCGATACCCCCGGCGCCGTTGACCAGCAGGTTGGGAATACGCGCCGGCAGGACCGAAGGCTCGCTTTCCGAATCGTCGTAATTGGGCCGGAAATCGACCGTATCCTTGTCGATATCGGCGAGCAGCGCCTCGGCCGGCAGGCCCATGCGGATTTCCGTATAGCGCATGGCGGCCGGCGGATCACCATCCATCGAGCCGAAATTGCCCTGCCCGTCAAGCAGCGGCAGGCGGAGCGAGAAATCCTGCGCCATGCGGACCATGGCATCGTATATCGCCTGGTCGCCATGGGGGTGATATTTGCCCATCACGTCGCCAACGATGCGGGCTGACTTGCGATATGGCTTGTTATGCTGATAGCCGTTTTCGTGCATCGCATAAAGGATCCGCCGGTGCACCGGCTTGAGGCCGTCGCGGGCATCGGGCAGGGCCCGCGAGACGATGACGCTCATCGCATAATCGAGGTAGGAGACGCGCATCTCGGCTTCGATCGAGACAGGCGACACTTGCGGGGTCTCAGGGCCCGCCGGTTGTTTCGGCTGATTGCTCACGGGATTTCGCTGATCTCTCGATAAGTTATTGTAATATAATCATAAAATATCATATTTTCGAGACTTGACCGCACCCCTTGCGATTAACCACGATATCTGGTGTGCCAAGACGAAGAACCATACCATCCGCAGTAGGAAGTGGCAATCGAAGACCGCCTTTCCGGACATCAAATATCGGGCGCCCCGGCGGCCCCGATCAGCGCCAGACCGATGCCCCGGGCCCGCATTTGACTTGACGGCGAAGTGCCGCCCGGATCAACTGCCATGTCATGGAACCTGTGTCGGATTCGCTGCTTTATCTGGTCATCATCTGGCTGGGGGTTTACGTCGCCGTTATCTGCGCCCGCAAAACCCGCCTGACGCCGGTACTTTATTTCCTTGCCGTCGGCGCGGTGCTGGTCAATTTGGGGATTTTACCGACCGATACCGGGCCGTTTATCGGCGGTCTGGCCGATATCGGCATTGTTCTGATCATGTTCGCCCTCGGTTTCGAGGAAAACACCGCCAACTTCCTGAAAAGCGTCAAACGAAGCTGGGGCATCGCCCTGTTCGGCGCCGTCGCCCCGTTTTTTACCGCCTGGTATCTGAGCCTGCTGTTCTGGGACGACCGCAATATCGCCCTGATGTGCGGCCTGGCGATGACCGCGACGGCGGTATCCCTGACCATGGTATCGCTAAAGAACGAGGGGCTGGAGCGGAGCGTCGCGGCAACCGGCATCATGACCTCGGCGGTGCTCGACGATATCGCCGCCCTGGCCCTGGTGGCGGTGCTGGTGCCGATGGCTACCGGCGACATCGGCCCTGGCCCCGGCGCCATCCTGTGGGTGATCGGCAAGGCGCTGCTGTTTTTCCTGCTGGTCAGCGTCATCGGCGCCTGGATATTTCCGCCGCTGGAGGTCTCGTTCCTGTCCCGCCTGCCGCTGATCGGCAGGCTCCGCCTCGGTCGTTTCGGGATTCGCAATCTGCTGCTGTTCAGCAACGGCGACTATGCGGTCCTGACGGTCCTCACCCTGGCCCTTGGCATCGGGCTAATCGCCCAGGGCTTTGGCTTTCACCCGGCGGTCGGCGCCTATATGGCGGGTCTGGTGCTGCGCGAGGAATATTTCGGCGCCAGCACCGGTAATACCGACAGCACCGGCGATGCCGGCAATGGCCTTTACCAGGATACCCGGCGGATTGTCGAAAGCGCCGCCTTTGCCTGGATCGGGCCGGTCTTTTTCGTCCATCTGGGGACCAGGATTGTCTTTGACTGGGATATCTTTGTCGCCGTCATCCCCGAGACCGTTGCCCTGACCGCCGCCCTGATGGCGGCGCAGATTTCATCGGCGGCGCTGGCCGCCCGCTATACCGGGCATTTTACCGGCGCCCAGAGCATGATGATCGGCTTTGGCATGCTGGGCCGGGCCGAACTGGCTTTCGTGATTATGGATATCGCCTATGTCCAGCACCCGATTCTGAACCCCGAAAGTTTTTATACCCTGATGTTTACCGCCTTCTGGCTTAATGTCTCGGTGCCGATTACCATCGCCTGGTGGAAACCCCGCTATGCCGGAATCAAGCGTTAAAGGAGCCCACATCTTGAAAGCCCGTTTTATTCCTGTTCATACCGCCGCCGCTGTCTTGCTTGCCCTGGCCGCCGCCGCGCCGCCCGCCAGCGCCGCGCCGACGACCGCCGAACAGGCGATTATCGATGCCATCGACGCGACGCTTGAAAGCCAGAGGCGCCTGCTTGAAGCCGCGGTCAACATCAATTCCGGCACCCGCAATCTCGACGGGGTGAAAAAGGTCGGCAAACTGTTTCGCCGGCGCTTCGACGATCTGGGCTTTCAGACCGAATGGCTGAAAATGCCCAGGGCGATGAAGCGGGCCGGTCATCTGCTTGCCCGCCACCCCGGCAAGCGGGGCCGTAAACTGCTGCTGCTGGGTCATCTCGACACGGTTTTTCCGAAAGACAGCCCCTTTCAGCGCTATACCCAGAAGGGCGATATGGCCTTTGGGCCGGGCATTTCCGACATGAAAAGCGGCGATACGATTATTGTTTTCGCCCTCAATGCCCTGAAGACCGCCGGGGTGCTTGAGGGGATGCGCATCACCGTCATGCTGACCGGCGACGAGGAAATGGCCGGCAAGCCCCTGTCGAAAAGCCGGGGGCCGCTGATCGCCCTTGGCAAAGAGGCCGACGCCGCTCTCAGCTTCGAGGGAGGGGCCATCGACGCGGTCACCACGGTGCGGCGCGGCTCCAGCAACTGGCGGCTTGAGGTCAGCGGCAAGCGGGCCCATTCCAGCGCCATCTTCCGCGATGGGGTTGGCGCCGGCGCCATATTCGAGGCGGCCCGCATCCTCAACCGTTTCTATAACCAGGTGCGGGGTGAGAGATATCTGACCTTCAACCCGGGGATTATTCTCGGCGGCACCGATATTGACGCCGATTTCGGCCATTCGCGGGGCGCCGCCTTCGGCAAGACCAACGTCATTGCCAGCCGGGTCGTGGTTCGCGGCGGGCTGCGCTTCATTTCCGCCGAACAAAAGGAACGGGCGCGGGCCAAAATGCGCGACATTGTCGCCGAAAGCCTGCCCGAAACGGCGGCCCTGATCCGTTTCGAGGACCGATACCCGGCCATGTCGCCCAGCCCCGCCAACCGGGCGCTGTTCGAGGTGATGAAAGGGATCAACGCCGATCTGAGCTATGCCGAGCCGAAAGAGGTCGACCCCGCGTTGCGCGGCGCCGGCGATATCTCGTTCGTCGCCCCCTATGTGGCCTCCATCGATGGCCTCGGGGCCGACGGCGAAGGGGCCCATACAACGGATGAAAAGCTCGACCTTGCATCCCTCGCCCCGATGACCAAACGGGCGGCCCTGCTGATCTATCGCCTGACCCGCCAGGATAAATAAGGGGACACCCTGATTCCTTGTCCGGGGGGCCGGTCGAAGACGGTCAGGAAAGAGACCGTCAGCTATAGCGTTCCTCGTCCCAGGGATCGCCGATGTTGTGATAGCCGCGGACTTCCCAGAAGCCGGGGCGGTCGGCGGCCAGAAATTCGATCCGGCGCAGCCACTTGGCGCTTTTCCAGAAATAATAACGGGGCATGACGACGCGCAAGGGGCCGCCGTGATCGGGGCTGATCGGCTCCCCCTCCCAGCGGTCGGCAAGCAGCACATCGGCCTCGGAAAAGGCGGTCAGCGAGACATTGGTGGTATAGCCGTCATAGCTGTGAAAGACGATATGGCGGGCCTCGGGCCGGGGGCGGACCAGGGCCAGTATCTCCGCTGCCGACACCCCTTCCCAGTGGTTGTCGAAACGCGACCATGAGGTCACGCAGTGAATGTCGGAACGGGCTTCGACGCGGGGCAGCGCCCGTAAATCGCCCCATGACAATTCCAGCGGTTTTTCCACTAATCCATCGATAGTTAGACACCATTCCTCAAGCGATACTTCAGGATGTATGCCAAGATCGAGAACCGGCCAGTCGGTGACCTGACGCTGACCGGGGGGCAGCCGCCCGGCCCGTCTGTCGGCGGTCTGCCCGGTCAGCAGGCGTCCCGCCCTTGCCCACTCTTCCTTGCTGCGGATCAGCTTTTCGCGCATCCCGCCGCCTGCTTTTTTATCGCTGTCGCTCATTAATCCTCTCCGGCTCCGTGCTCAGCCCTTGTCGCGCAACAGGCGGTCGCGAGAGCGCTTCCAGTCGCGGTCCTTTTCGTCGGCCCGCTTGTCGTAAAGTTTCTTCCCCCGACCGACGCCGATTTCCAGCTTCGCCTTGCCCTTTTCGTTGAAATAGAGGCAGAGCGGCACCAGGGTCATCCCCGACTTGCGCAGGGTTCCGTCAAGCTTGCTTATTTCACGCCGCCGCAGCAACAGTTTGCGCAGCCGCCCGGGGGCGTGATTGAAGCGGTTGGCATAGCGGTATTCGGGGATCGTGGCATTGACCAGCCAGGCTTCGCCATCCTTTATCTCGGCATAGGATTCGGCGATATTGGCCTGCCCGGCGCGCAGCGACTTGACCTCGGTTCCGGTCAGCATCAGCCCGGCCTCGAAAACATCCTGAATCTCGTAATTGCGCCGCGCCTTGCGGTTCATCGACACGATCTGGGCCTTGATACCGGGCCCCCGGCGGCGGGGAGCAGCCATATCCTAAGCCCCGATCAGTCCGGCCGCCGCCATCGCCGCATCGACCGCCTGGCGGGCTGCTTGCGAGGCCGGGACCAGCGGCAGACGCAGATGATCGCCCGCCCGGCCAAGCCGCGATGCCGCATATTTGACCGGCGCCGGGCTGGATTCGACGAACAGGGCCCGATGAAGCGGCATCAAGCGGTCCTGCAGTTCAAGCGCGGCGGCGAAATCGCCGGCCATGCAGGCCTTCTGGAAGGATGCGCAAAGCGCCGGGGCGACATTGGCGGTCACCGAAATACAGCCGTGTCCACCATGGGCCATGACCGCCAGCGCGGTCGCGTCGTCGCCCGAAAACTGCAGGAAACCGGGGCCCAGCGCAGCCCGTTGCAGGCTGATGCGGGCGATTATTCCGGTGGCGTCCTTGATTCCGACGATATTGGGCAGACGGGCCAGCCGGACCAGGGTGTCGATATCGATATCGACCGCCGCGCGCCCGGGAATGTTATAGACCACCAGCGGCAGGTCAGTGGCGTCGTGAACCGCCGCGAAATGACGATACAGCCCTTCCTGGGTCGGCTTGTTATAATAGGGGCTGACAACCAGCAGGCCGTCGGCCCCCGCTTTTTCGGCCCGCCGGGCATGGTCGATGGCGACGGCGGTCGAATTGGCCCCGGCACCGGCGATTACCGGCACCCGGCCCGCCGCCGCCTCGACACAAAGGGCGATCACCCTTTCCTGCTCGCCAGCCTCAAGGGTTGCCGATTCCCCGGTCGTCCCGCAAGGAACCAGACCATCGACGCCAGACCCCACCTGCCAGTAGACGAACGCCTGAAGCGCCGCCTCGTCAATGGCGCGATCGGCCGTCATCGGGGTGATCAGCGCCGTAATCGAGCCCTTGAACATGGCGAAAATCCTGGTTAACCGATGGGAAATACCTGAAGAGGACAATAACCGCGCCCCTTTTTCAGGGCAAGTGACGCCACGGCGCCGATCGGCCAGAGCGTTTCCAGGACAAGCGGGTACCGGTTATCCGTCCGGAAGCGCGACAAAACAAGGACTTCAGAGCCCGGTTTTGATTTGATCAAAACCGAATAGGCTCTAGTGTGATGATATGAAGACGGCTTATAGAGCAAAAATCGGCTTAGGGGTCCTTTTGGTGCTGGCGCTTTTCAGCGCCGGTGGCCTTTTTTCCGCAATGGCAATGGCAGGTGCCCTTGCCGACCAAGCCCCCGCCCTTCTGCAAAAAGCGGATGTCAGCCGCTATCAGGCCGCTTTCAAGCTTGCCCGCCAAGGCAAGTGGATCGCCGCCAGAAGGCGGGCGGCAGCGGCCCGCGACCCGCTGTTGCGGCGGGTCGTCGACTGGCTTTATCTGAAAAACACCCGCACCCGGCCAGGCTTCGCCGAAATTACCGCCTTTATCAAAGCCAACCGGAACTGGCCCGGACTGGACAAGCTGCGCCGCCGCGCCGAACGGCGGCTGGACCGCAAAACCAGGGCCCGGGATGTCATTGCCTGGTTCGGGGTCTGGCCGCCGCTTACCGGCGACGGGGCCAGCAAATACGCCGAAAGCCTGATCGTCGCCGGGCGCCGCGCCGAAGGCATCGCCCTGCTGCGCCAGACCTGGCGGCAGCGTTCCCTGAGCCTGGCCCGCGAGCGGCAAATCCTCCGCCGCCATGGCCGGCTGTTGCGCCGCCAGGACCATGTCGCCCGGCTTGACGCCATGTTATGGGCCGGCCTGCGCGGCGAGGCCGCCCGGGCCATTCGCCGGGCCCCTGTGGCAATCGCCCGGCTGGGCCGCGCCCGGCTGGCCCTGATGCGCCGCGCCGGCAATGTCGATGCCGCCATCGCCCGGGTTTCGCCGGCCCTGCAAAACGACCCCGGGCTGATTTACGAGCGTATCCGCTGGCGCCGCCGCAAGGGCAAGTTCGAAACCGCCCAGGCGCTTCTCGATACGGTTCCGGGAACCCCGGCGGCCCAGGTCAGGCCGGAAAAATGGTGGTATGAACGCCGGGTTCTGGCCCGCCGGGCGCTGGCCGACGGGCGGCTGGCCGAGGCCTATCACCTGATCGCCAACCATGGCCTTTTGTACCCCGCCACCCTGCGTGGACAGGGAGAGGCCGCGCCGGCACTGAAGCGGGCCACCCGCGCCAAGCTGGCCGAGGCCGAATGGACCGCCGGCTGGATCGCCCTCAACAGCCTCGGCGAGGCCGGACGGGCCTATAATCATTTCCGCAATACCTATCAGGTGGTACGCCGGCCGATCAGCATCGCCCGCGCCGCCTATTGGACAGCCCGCGCCGCCACCGCCAGCGGCAGGGCTGACGAGGCCATCGGCTGGTACCGGACCGCTGCCCGCTATTCGACCACCTATTACGGACAACTGGCGGCAACGACGGTTGGCGCTTCGCTGCCCGTCCCCTATCGTCCGGCATCGGCTGAAGACCCGGGATCCGAACGCTTTACCGGCGGCAAAGACGAACGGGTCCGGATCGCCCTTGAACTGGCGCAGATCGGCGCCCACCGCTATATCAAGCCATTCTTCCGGAGCCTGCTGGCGGCGGCGGAAACAAGCGCCGGTAAAAAGGCGCTGGCTCTGCTGGCGCTGTCGATCGACCGCCTCGACCTGGCCCATTTCGTTACCCGGGCGGCCTCACGCGATGACGATTCGCTGCTTGCCTTCGGTTTTCCGGAAATTCCCCTCAAGCTGACCAACAGCGTCGAGCCGGCGCTGGTCTACGCCATGGTGCGTCAGGAAAGCGCCTTCGATGTCGCCGCCCTCAGCCATGTCGGCGCCCGCGGCCTGATGCAATTGTCGCCGGGCACGGCGCGCGACGTGGCGCGCCGCCTCGGCCTGCGCTACAGCCGCAGCCGGCTGAGCCGCGATGCGGCCTATAACCTGAAGCTGGGCTCGACCCATATTGAAGAGCTGATTGCCACTTACCGGGGCAGTTACCTGCTGGCGCTGGCCGCCTATAACGCCGGCGAGGGACCGGTCAATCGCTGGCTGCGGGTGTATGGCGATCCGCGCAAGGGGGTTGTCGACCCTGTCGACTGGATCGAACTGATCCCCTATTCCGAAACCCGCGACTATGTACAGCGGGTGCTCGAAGGGGTGCAGGTTTACCGCCAGCAACTGGAGCCAGGCCGCAGGGCCCCCGGCCTGCGTAACGACCTGACCCGGGCCATGGTGCCCGCCCCGCCGGCGCCGCGACCGCGCCTCAAGATGGCCCGCCACCTGTCGCGCACCGCCCTTGTCGGCGGACGCTGAATTGAACGAATTCGCCGAACACCGCTTTACCACCGGCGATGGCCTGAGCCTTTACTGGCGGGACTACGGCAGCGACCAGGCCGGTGTTCCCATACTGTGCCTGCCGGGGCTGACCCGCAATTGCCGTGACTTTCACCATCTTGCCCGGCATCTGGCGGATGGCCACCGGGTTCTTTGCCCCGACATACGGGGGCGCGGCCAGTCCGATCGTGACCCCGACCCCGCCGATTACGACGTGCCGGTCTATGTCAACGACGTGACCGGTCTTCTGGCCAGCGAAGATATCGGGCGGGTGGTGCTCATCGGCACCTCATTGGGCGGTATCATGGGCATGGTGCTGGCGGCCCGCTTCCCGGGGCTTGTGGCCGGCCTGATACTCAACGATATCGGTCCGGTGATCGCCGAGGCCGGAGTCAACCAGATACGGGCCTATATCGGCCAGGCGCCGGCATTCGATAGCTGGGAACAGGCGGTGCGGGCCGTGCGTCGTCTGGCCACCCCCGCCTATCCGGGGCTTTCCGCCGACGGCTGGCAGGCGATGGCCCATAACATGTGCCGCCAGGACACCGATGGCAAAATCCGCTTCGATTACGACCCGGCCATTGCCCAGGGCTTTCAGTCCGAACGCCAGACCGCCCGCCTGTGGCACCTGTACGATGCCCTGCTGCCGCTGCCGGTGCTGCTGCTGCACGGCGCCCTGTCTTCTATCCTGAGCCGGGAGACGGTGGCCGAAATGAAGGCCCGCAAGCCCGATCTTGAAGTTGTCACCCTGGCCAATCGCGGCCATGTCCCGCTGCTTGACGAGCCCGAATCCCTGGCCGCCATTGATCGTTTCGTCGCAAAGTTTTAGGCTTTGATATCTGATTCCCTGGCCGGCCCTCTCCCCCTGCCCAACCACCCGATGAGGATACCCTGGGGGTGGTTGGGCAGGGGGAGAGGGCCGGCCAGGTTCCCCTGTCGTAACAAAGAGGAACCGATGAAAACACGCGCCGCCATTGCCGTCGGGGCCGGACAGCCGCTGGCCGTCGAGACCGTCGATCTGGCTGCCCCGCGGGCCGGCGAGGTGCTGGTCGAAATCAAGGCCACCGGCATTTGCCACACCGACGAATTCACCCTGTCGGGGGCCGATCCGGAAGGGCTGTTCCCGGCCATTCTGGGGCATGAGGGGGCGGGCATCGTGCGCGAAGTGGGCGAAGGCGTCGGCAGCCTGAAGGAAGGCGATCATGTGATCCCGCTTTACACCCCGGAATGCGGTGAATGCGCCTATTGCCGATCCGGCAAGACCAATTTGTGCCAGGCGATCCGCGAAACCCAGGGGCGCGGCGTGATGCCCGACGGCTCCAGCCGCTTTTCGCGCAATGGCAGCCCGCTGTTTCACTATATGGGCTGTTCGACCTTTTCCAATTTCACCGTGTTGCCGGAAATCGCCCTGGCCAAAATCCGCGACGATGCGCCGTTCGACAAGGTCTGCTACATCGGCTGCGGGGTGACCACCGGGCTGGGGGCGGTGATCAATACAGCCAGGGTCGAGGCCGGGGCCAATGTGGTTGTCTTCGGGCTCGGCGGCATCGGCCTTAACGTCATTCAGGGGGCCCGCATGGTCGGCGCCGGAATGATCGTCGGGGTCGACCTCAACCCGGCCCGGGAAGCCGCCGGGCGGATCTTCGGCATGACCCATTTTGTCAACCCGGCGGAGGTCGACGGCGATCTGGTCGGCCATCTGGTCGAACTGACCGGCGGCGGGGCCGATTATTCCTTCGAATGCATCGGCAGTGTGAAGGTCATGCGGACCGCCCTTGAATGCTGCCACAAGGGCTGGGGCGAAAGCATTATCATCGGCGTCGCCGGGGCCGGCGAGGAAATAACCACCCGCCCTTTCCAGCTGGTTACCGGCCGGGTCTGGCGCGGCACCGCCTTCGGCGGCGCCAAAGGGCGCAGCGACGTGCCGAAAATCGTCGACTGGTATATGGAGGGCAGGATCAATATCGACGACCTGATCACCCATGTCCTGCCGTTCGAGGAAATCAACGCCGGCTTCGATCTGCTGCGCGCCGGCGAATCGATTCGCACCGTTCTGACCTATGACTGATCACCCGATTTCAGGAGCCCAATGATGAAAACCCTTTTCACTTTAATCCTCGGCCTGTTTCTCTTTTCCGCCCCGGCCAGCGCCCAGCTGGCCCTGCCCGACTGGAAGACGGTTGACATCAAGGTCACCCATGTCGCCGGCAGCGTCTATATGATCGAAGGCTTCGGCGGCAATATCGGGGTTTCCGCCGGCCCTGACGGCCTGCTGATCGTCGACGATGAATATGCCCCCCTGACCGGGCGGATTCGCGCCGCCATCGCCAAATTCTCGAAGGCCCCGGTCCGCTTCGTCATCAACACCCACTGGCACCCCGATCATGTCGGCGGCAACGCCAACCTTAAAGCCGCCGGCGGCATCGTCATCGCCCAGGACAATACGCGCGAGCATATCCTCGCCTTTATCGGCAACAAGAACCTGCGCCCCGACGAGATGCTGACCGCCGATCACCTGCCGATCATCACTTTCGAAAAACGGACGACGCTTCACTTTAACAGCGACGATGCGGAGGTTATTCACATCCGCCCGGCCCATACCGACGGCGATGCCATCGTCTTCTTCCGCAAGGCCAATGTCATCCATACGGGCGACGGCTTTTTTCACGGCTTTTACCCCTTCATCGATGTCGCCGCGGGGGGCTCTATCGACGGTATGATCGGCTTTTACGATGCGCTTTACGCGATGGCCAACGCCGATACAAAAATCATCCCCGGCCACGGGCCGCTGGCAAACCGCGAGGATGTGCGGGTCTATCAGGCGATGCTCAAAACCGTCCGCGAGCGGGTGTGGGCGGCGATCGAGGCGGGCGAGACCATCGACAGCCTGATCGCCCGAAAGCCGCTGGCCGATCTCGACCCCGAATGGGGCGGCAACCTGATCAAGGCCGACGGCCTGCTGCGCATGGTCTGGGCCGACCTCGAACGGCTGCACAAGTAACGGGGCGCGGGCTTCTCTTTTTGCTGGGCTGGCTTGCGCCGCCCCACGCCCCCACCCGGCCACGGCTTCTTTGTCGGGCTGGCTACGGGACACAATAGATAAGGGGAC
>Ga0114931_10006586_pt1 | contig 14273 bp, 13 predicted proteins | sample 2SBtaG_FD_89579 | JGI IMG/M metagenome (GOLD analysis project Ga0114931, IMG submission 89579) | Deep subsurface microbial communities from Kolumbo volcano to uncover new lineages of life (NeLLi) - 2SBTROV14_V59a metaG | ecosystem: Environmental > Aquatic > Marine > Volcanic | place: Kolumbo...
CGGGGCCGGGAGTCTTCTTTCGATTCCGCCCTCGAGCTCGCGCAACCGAAGTTCGTCGCGCCGCACATACGCCAGAGTCTCACCCCCGGGAGACCAGGCGAGGGCGCGAAAGGTTCCCGGCGGCTCCGGGCCGAGAACCCGCCGCCGGACCCCGTCGGCCAGATTCATTCGCTCCACGATTTCCCGCAACGACCCGTCGGGTCCGGCGGCGGTTCGCCGATAGACCAGTGCGCTTCCATCGGGCGACCAGGCGGGCAGCCGACATGCCCCGGAAACGCCCACGGTCAGTTCCGTGCGGTCCGGGGAGCCGATCGGGCGGAAATAGAGCCGCTCTCCCCCCGTGGGTCCCGCGGCATACACCAGGGAGAGACCGTCGGGCGACACTCGGGGATCGAGCTCCGGCTCCGGATCGTCCGTGAGGCGGGTCACGCGCGAGACGCTTTCCCCGATCCCGCCGGTCCGAGCCCGGCGCCAAACCCACCCGAGAAGAACCGTCGCGAGCAGCAGCGGCACCACCACCGCGATCCCGACGGTCCACCCGCGATGGCGAGCCGCGACCTCTCCGACGATCCCCGTCCTCGTCCGCGACCGGGCCAGCACCGGCTCTCCCGCGAGGTAGCGCTCCACGTCCCGCGCCAGGGCGGCCGCGGAGGGATAGCGGCGCGTCTTCTCCCGTTCCAGGGCCATCAGCACGATCCGATCGAGGCCCCGGCGCAATTCCCGCCGGAGCGAGGACCGATCGAGGCCCATGGCCGCCACATGGGTCCGGGTCGCGGCGGTGCGTCGCTCGACCAGACGACTGGGAGCGACCCTCGTGGCCCTCGCCATACGTTCCAGGCGCGCGGCGGGAGTCGAGGGCGTCGTGTCGTCCGCGTCGAACGGCAAGGCCCCGGTCACCAGTTCGCAGAGCACCATGCCCAGAGCGTAGATGTCGGTCGCGACATCGACGGCCCCGGAGACGAGCCCGGCCTGCTCGGGGCTCATGTACTCGGGCGTGCCCAGAAACTGCCCCTGGGCGGTGAGAACGGTACCCCCGGTCTCCGGCCCACCCAAGGCCTTGCCGATGCCGAAGTCGATGACCTTGGGAAGGGCCTTCCCCCCGCGCTCGACTACGAGAATGTTGGCGGGCTTGAGATCGCGATGAAGGACGCCCTCGCGGTGAGCGTAGTCGACGGCCCGGCACACCTGAAGGAACAGATCGAGGCGCTCGGCCAGGGACGCCTTCGCCTTGCGGCAATGGCGCGTGATGGATTCCCCCTCCACGAGTTCCATCACGAAGTAGGGCCGGCGATCCTCGGTCACCCCGGCCCGATGCACCCGGGCGATGTTGGGATGGCTCAAGGCGGCCAGGAACCGTTGTTCCGCCTGGAAGCGGGCGAGAACCGCTTGGGTGTCCATACCCGCGCGAACCACCTTCAGGGCGACCTCGCCTCCGGCGCCGTCGGTGGGCTCGGCCAGATACACCCTGCCCATGCCTCCCTCGCCGATCGGCTTCACGATCCGGTAGCGCCCGACGACCGTCCCCGGAGCCGGAGTGAGCGCGGAGACCGCCGCCAGAAGCTCCGCGTCCGCTCCGAGGCCGGCGCCCGCCGTACCGAGGATATCCGCGTCGTCGGAATCTTCGGCAAGAAGCGCCTCGACTTCCCGGAGCAACGCAGGGTCGTCGGCGCACGCCTCGTCCAGGTAGCGCCTCCGAGCCTCCCCCTCCAGGGCCGACGCCCGCGTGAAACACTCCTTGAGGCGCTGGAACCGGGCCTTCTTCACGGGGTGCTTTCCGGCATGGATGGGGCGCTAGGACCGCCGCCGCCGTGCGTCGAGAATCTCCCGCACGGTGTTCTCGCCGAGGGAGGGAGCCGGGGCGTCCTTGAACTCCTTCCGGGCAAGCATCACGGTCGTCTTGTAGGAATTGAAGTAATAGAAGCATTCCGGACAGGAATCCAGATGGGCGGCCACGATGCGGGTCCGGGCGGAATCCGTCCGGTGTTCCAGATAGTCTCCCAGCGCTTCGATCACTTCACGACAGGTCATCATGGGCCGATCATCCCTCGCACGTGGGGGTCGAGCAGCGTTCGCAACGCCTGGCGCGCCCGGTGAAGGCGAATCTTGGCGGCATTGGCGCTGATCCCGAGAAGCCGGGCGGTTTCCCCGGTATCCAGGTCTTCGATGTCGCGGAGCAACAGGACGATACGGTAATTCTCGGGCAGTTCCTGGATTTTTTCCCGCACGACTTCCCGGAGTTCCCGGCGTTGCACCGCCTCGTCGGCGTTGACCGGCCAGGGAAGGCTCGGATCGGCCTGGTAGCCGTTCTCCAGGAAGCCCGGAAGAAGATCTTCGATCGAGGTCTCGGGCTTGCGCTTGCGGCTCCGGAGCCGCATGAGGGCGGCGTTGACCACGATCCGGTGGAGCCAGGTGGAAAGCCGGGATTTTCCCTCGAATCGGTCCAGGGCGCGGAAGGCCGCGAGGAACGCCTCCTGGAGAACGTCCCGGGCATCTTCCTCGTTTCCCAGGAACCGCCGGGCCACCGCGAGCATCCGGCCGCCGTAGGCCCGCACCATCGTCTCGAAAGCGGCTTCGTCGCCCGCGCGAAGACGGGGCAGGAGATCCTCGTCCCGAGGCAGCGCGTCGAGATCGCCGGGGGTGGTGGCCGGTTCGGTCATCCTCCAAGCCTACCACGACACCCGCCTTCCGACACGGGACGGGAGAAGAGAGCACCATGGGGCGGTGCAACGTGGTGACCATGCACCGACGTTTCGCATGGCGGCGGGGGCAGGCGGAAAGGAACTCCCCGGAAGAATGCAACTCCGACCGGCAAAGGTGCGTCCTCTTGGACAGAGGCAGCCCGCGGCCTCGGGACATCCCGGCCCGCACCCTGATCGCAGTTCCCTCCAACCCGAGGATTCAACCATGAAACGATTGATCCTGGCCTTGGCCTTTGCCTTTGCCGCCACGACCGCCGTCCTCTCCGGGCCCGCCGCGGCCGAAACGGTCCGCTTCAAGGACCACCGCACGTTCCCCATCCACGCCGGCGCCAAGGTGACCGTGGATGTCGGGTTTTATGACGTGTTCGTCGACGTGGGACCGGGCGATGCCGTCGAGGTCACGGTGACCCTGGAGGCGCGGTCCTCCAACCGGAAGCGCGCCACCGAGTACCTCGAGGACCGCAAACCGACCGTTGAGACACGCGGCGGCGATCTCGTGATCCGGGCCCGAACGAAGACGACGTGGCACCTTGGGTTTCTTTCCCGCGGAAAGGTCAAGGCCAAGGGCCGCATCGCCCTGACCGTCCCCAAGGGAGTCCACCTGAACCTCGACACCGCAAGCGGCGACTGCAACATCTCCGGCGCTCTGGGCGAGGCCGACGTGAACTGCGACACGGCCTCCGGAGACGTCACGATCCGGGGAACCATGCGCGATCTTCTCGTGGACACCGCCTCCGGAGATCTCAAGGCCTCCCTCGGCCGCCCGCTGCGTGCCCTGAAGGTGGACACCGCCTCCGGAGACGTCTCCTTCCGCGGCGGGGCGGAAGTCGTCAGCATCGATACCGCGAGCGGCGACGTCGACGTTTCGGGCCTCACCGGAAGCGCCCGGTTCGACACCGCCTCGGGAGACGTCACCGCCTCCTGGAGCCGGGTTGACGAGAACACCGAGATCCGGGTCGATACCGCGAGCGGCGGGGTGGAACTGACCTTGCCCGAAGGGGCGGCGGTTTCCGGGGAGGTCGATACCGCCTCCGGAGACATTCGTTCCGATTTCGCCGGGAAGCCTTCCGATCGGGGGCGTCACTTCACCTTCGCGGCCACCCGGGGAGATCTCGCCTTGCACATCGACACCGCGAGCGGCGACGTCGTCCTTCGGAGGCGATGACCCGTCGTTCTCACGGGCCACGAAAACCCGCCTGGGTAAGAGTGCATCCGGACCGCCGGCCCTACGCCCGACTTGAATCGGGGGACACTGGCGAAAAGGGCTCTCCGGCGCTTAAGATAGGCGCCACTTTACCGCGGGAGACTTCGTGACCCCCTCCGACGAGACAGAACGAGCGCCCACGGTTTCGGGCCGGCGGTTGGTCTGGATCGGTCTGGCGGTGGTGCTGGCGGTCTCCGCCTACGTCATGGTGCGGATCGTCCAGGTAAGCGGCCCCGGCCCCGATCCCAAGGACATCCCGAAACGCCCGAGCGTCACCGGCTCTCCCTGAACCGGCCGCCGCGGTCCGGGACTCCGGCCGCCGTGGAGGTCTCCACCGGAGGTTCACGTGGTCACGATCGACTGGATCATCGTCGCTTCCTACTGCGTGCTCGCTCTGGTCCTCGGCGCCCTCCTCTCCAAGCGGGCCTCGGGAGGGGTGGAGGACTACTTCCTCTCCGGCCGTTCGCTTCCCTGGTGGCTGGCCGGAACCTCCATGGTCGCCACCTCCTTCGCCTCGGACACCCCGCTCCTGGTCACCGGTTGGGTGCGCAAGCGCGGCATCTGGGGGAACTGGGAGTGGTGGGGACTGGGCGTGAGCACGATCTTCGCGGTCTTCTTCTTCTCCAAGCTCTGGCGCCGGGCGGGCGTGGTCACCGAGGTGGAGCTCACCGAGCTGCGCTACTCCGGACGGCCCGCCGCGGCGCTCCGGGGGTTCAAGGCCCTCTATATCGGCATCCTCTTCAATTGCTACGCCATGGGCGCCTGGGTGATGACCGGCATCGTCAAGGTCATGGGCGTCACCACCGGCTGGAGCAAGGAACTCTCCCTGGTGGTGGTGGTCTCGATCTCCCTCACCTACTCGGTGCTGGCCGGGCTCTGGGGCGTGGTCGCCACCGACTTCATCCAGTTCATCATCGCCGTCGGCGGCGCGATCGTGCTCGCGGTCTACGCGCTGCGGGAAGTGGGCGGGTTCGGCGCCCTGGTGGACCAGCTCTCGGGCACCGGGAAGCTGGACTTCATGCCCCCGGGCCCCGCCTCCGGTGATCCCTTCCTGCTCTCGCCCATGGCCTGGTTTCTCGGCATGTTTCTCATCCAATGGTGGGCCTGGAAGAACACCGACGGCGGCGGCATCATCATCCAGCGCATGGCCGCAAGCAAGGACGAAAAGGAAGCGACCTACTCCACGCTCTGGTACAACATCGCCCACTACGCCCTGCGGAGCTGGCCCTGGATCATCGTCGGCCTGGCGTCCCTGGTGATCCTCAAGGACGCCGACTTCGGCGCCACCGTGGACCACGAGCGGGCCTACCCCCTCATGATCATGAAACTCCTCCCGGCGGGCGTGCGGGGGCTTCTGATCGCGAGCTTCTTCGCCGCCTTCATGTCCACCGCCGACACCCACATGAACTGGGGCGCCTCCTATGTCCTGAACGACTTCTATCGCCGGTTCATCCGGCGGGACGCGGGGGAACGCCACTACGTCACCATGTCCCGGGTCATCTCCGCCCTGATCATGGCGGGAGCGGTGGTCGCGGCCTATCTCACCGACTCCATCGCCCGGGCCTTCACCTTCATCCTCACCGTCACCGCCGGGATCGGCGTGGTGAACCTGGCGCGCTGGTTCTGGTGGCGGGTCAATGCCTGGAGCGAGATCGCGGTGATGGCGGCTTCGGTGGCCGCGGTGCTGCTCCAGGCCTCGGTGGCGGACTGGCCCGGCCTGCCGGTCCGGATCGGCGGGGACTACGCTCTGCGGAATCTCCTCCTCACCCCCACCTACATGGTCGTGGCCACCGGGATCGTCTGGGTTCCGGTGACCCTCTTGACGCCGCCCGAAAGCGACGCCACCCTGATCGAGTTCTATCGGCGCGTGCGCCCCCCGGGCCCGGGCTGGACCCGCATCCGCCGCCTGGCCCCCGAGGTGCCGCCGCCGGAGAACCTCTGGTCCTCCATCGTCCTCTGGCTCGTCGGATGCGTCATGGTCTTTGGATTGACCCTGGGCATCGGCCAAGCCCTGGTGGGGAACCGTCCCCTCGGCCTCGGCGCGGTCGCCGTCAGCTTGGGGCTCCTGGCCTGGATCATCTCCCGGGTGCGCCGGGAGTTTGCCGTCCCCTCGCCGGTTCCGAACCGCCGGTCCGACGCCGTTCGTTCTTCAGGAGACGACTCATGAGCGTGAACCTTCCTCCTTCCTTCGACGTCGCCGCCGCCCACCGCTTCTTTTCCGCCGACTGTTTCAACCGAGCCTGGACGCTGATCGAGTTGCCCGAACGCACCCCGAGCCAAGAGGAAGAACTGCTACGGCTGACCTTTGCCTCGCACTGGCACTGGACCCGGCGCGAGGACTATGCTCCGGACAAGGCTTCGGTGGGGTACTGGCAGATCTCCCGGGTGTTCGCCCTGCTGGGCCAGGCGGACAATGCCCGGCGTTTCGCCCGCCGGTGCCTCGAAATGATCGAGGGGTCCGAGACGGCGCCGTTCTTCTTCGCTTACGCCCACGAGGCCCTGGCCCGCGCGGAGGCTCTGGCCGGAAACGACGCTGAAGCGGGCAAGCATTTGGAAACCGCCCGACGGCTCACCGAATCGGTGGAGGACGAGGCCTTGCGCAAGCTCATTCTCGACGATCTGGAGACGATCGCGTGACCCCGCCGAGCCGGCGGCGACTCGCCCTGGTGACGATCCTGGCCCTGATCGCCGGACTGGACTGCTCCGGCGAACCCAAGAAGAACGCAACCGCGCGGCAACCGCGGGACGAGACTCCGCGGTCTGCGAAGGAGGTGCCTTCGATCATGAAGCTGACATCGCCGGCCTTCGCGGCCGAGGGGGAGATTCCTGCCCGCTACACCTGCCAGGGGGACGATGTCTCCCCCGCCCTGGCCTGGAGCGCCGTGCCCGAGGACGCGCGGAGCTTGGTCCTCATCGTCGACGATCCCGACGCCCCGGACCCGGCGGCGCCGAAGATGACCTGGGTTCACTGGGTGCTGTACAACCTCCCGGCCCGCGACGGCGGCCTGGCGGAGGACGTGAGCGACGCGGAGCTTCCCGCCGGCACGCGGGTGGGGCGCAACGACTGGAAGCGCGCGGACTACGGCGGGCCCTGTCCCCCCATCGGACGGCATCGCTACTTTTTCAAGCTCTATGCCCTGGACCGGGAGCTTCCGGAGATGGGCCACCCGCCCAAGCAGGACGTCGAGAAGGCCATGGCAGGGCACATTCTGACCCAGGCGACATTGATGGGGACCTATGAGAAACACTAGCGCGTTGTTCTTCCTCGGGAACTCGCAATGTTCCGGCTGATTCCTGTCTGGCTGAGTTTCTTGGCGCTCGCCGCCCATTTTCTGCGCCATGGGAACCTGCTCCTGGTCGCGGGCGCTCTCGGGCTGATTCTCGTGAGCGTGGTGCGTCGGCCCTGGGTTCCGAGCGCGGTCCAGGTGGCGCTCCTTCTGAGCTCCGGTGTGTGGATCTACACCTTGTTCGGCCTGGTGGGCAGGTTTCGGGCCGTGGGGCAACCCTGGGAACGCACGGCATGGATCCTCGGCGGAGTGGCGGCGTTCACCCTGGCCTCGGGGCTGGTGTTCCGGGTACCGGCGCTGCGGCAGCGATACGGGCGGACCGACCGGGAAAGCTGAGGCCGGCCCGGATCGCGGGGGACGCCGGTCGGTGGCAAACCACACCGACCTTGCCTTCGGGAACAACGTGCCTCGGCCTACCCGCAGGATCCCGGAGTCTACCCGACGGCCCCAACGAGAATCAGGAACGTGACCAGGTTCGCCGCCACCGCCAGCCAGCCCATCACCCGCAGGTGCCGGGGTTTCAACCCAGCCGCCATGACCGCGAGCACCACCGCCGCCGGGGGCGCAAGACCGAGCAACGCGCGGTCCGCTTCGGAGGCCAAGAAACTCCGCACCGCCACGGCCAAGGCGACGGTCGCCAGCAGCCCCACGACGATGGAAGGCCCGTGGCGCCGGTGTTTGAACCGGGTGATGACCGCGCGCACCGCGAGGTTCACGAGCACCAGCCCGGCGGCCCAGACCTCGGCGACGGCGAACGCGGCATCGGGGCTCGCGTTGCCGCTCAACGCGGTCGGTACCGAGGCCAGGGCGAAAAAGAGCGCCACCAGCATCTCTCCCGCCAAACCCTTTTCCCGCTTCCGGGAGACGAGCCACACCAGGGCCAGGGCGAGGGGAATCAGCAGCAGCACCGCGCCCCGCGCGGCGGGCGGCGCGAGAGTGAACCAGAGGAACGCATCCACGACCAGGCCCACCCCCAACCACAACACCCGGCGCCGGGCGCGTGCGCCTTCCTGCCGGTGCAGTCTCTCCCCTCTGTGGCGCAGCAAGACCAGGGCCGGTTCGTGGGAGAGAAACGCACCGAGAATCAGGACGCAAAAGGCCAGGGAGCCCGCCGAGAACCCACCGAGCACGAGAGCGGTGACCTGGGGAAAGGCCATCTCCGCGTAGGCGCCGTGCTCCCGGGGCAGCAACGACCGCGGCCGGGGAGAGGCGGGGGCACCGGGGGTTCTAGCCATCGGTACGGTAGACCGCGCCGTCCTTCATGACGAATCGGACCTTCGAGAGCGCGGCGACGTCCTCTACCGGGTTTCCCGCCACCGCGATGATGTCGGCCCGCATCCCCACCTCCAGGGTCCCTACGGTCTCCTCGATGCCGTTCATCCGAGCCGAGTTCAGGGTCGCCGAGCGGATCGCCTGGAGGGGCGTCATGCCGCACTCCACCATGAGCGGAAAGTCCCGCCAGTTCTCGCCGTGGGGAAACACGCCGATGTCGGTGCCGTAAGCCACCGGAACGCCTTCGGCGTGGAGACGCGCAAAGCGCTCCCGCTGGTAGGAGGCCATGCGGGCGGCCTTGGCCACGATGGACGGATCCAGTTGCATCGGATTGTCGGGGATCTGCAGGAAGTCCAGCACGTAGAGGGTCGGAACGCAGAAGATCCCCTTCTCCTTCATCCCGCGAATTCCCTCGTCGTCGATCATGGTGCAGTGCTCGACCGAGTCGAATCCCGCCTCCACGCAATAGCGCACCGCCTGGGCCCCGTGGGCGTGGGCGGTGATGCGCACTCCCTGGCGCTTGGCCTCCTCGGCCGCCACCCGGATCTCCTCGAGGGTGTAATGGGAGTGGGAGGGATCGTCCCCCATGCTCAACACGCCGCCGCTCGCAAAGAGTTTGATCCAGTCCGCCCCGTACTTGATCTCCTCGCGCACCGCCTTGCGCATCTCGTCCACCCCGTCCACCACCTTCCCGATCCCGCGCATACAGAGCTCGCAGGCATAGTCGTTGGCGTCCCCGTGGCCGCCGGTGATGGAGAGATAATGGGGCGCCACCAGAATGCGCGGCCCCGCCGCCCGACCCGCGTTGATGAAGTTTCGGAGATCGATGAGCCCGAATTGCCAGTCGCAATCCCCCGGATCCCGGACGGTGGTGAAACCGGCGAGCAGCGTGGCCTGGGCGTGGTCCAACGCCTCGAGGGTCTTCATGGCCGAAGAGCGCTTGTACACCACCGCGTCGACCGCCTCGGGCTTGAGCATCAGGTGGCAATGGTTGTCGTGGAGCCCGGGCATCAGGGTCGCGTCCCCGAAATCGAGCAACTCGCAGCCGGACGGCACCTCGAGCCCCGCGCCGAAGGCCTCGATGCTTTCGTCCTTCACCAGCACGACCGGATCGGCCACGATCCGCTCCCGGCGCACGTCCACCGCCCGCGCGGCGCGCAGGGCGTAGCGTCCCTTAGGCATCAAGGCATCGATCATGATCGGTTCTCCTTTTCTCGTTCGAGGGAGGCCGCCGGGGGCCGGAGTCTCGTCCGCACCGGGGTCAAGGGGTCTCCGAGCCGCTCTCGAAGGCTTCGATGGCCTCCCGCGCGAAGCCGCCGTGGCGGGCCAGCAGTTCCCGAGAGCCGGCGGGATCGAGACCGGTGCGGGCCATGACCAGCGCCGTCTTGACCGAACCCCCGGCGGCGGCGAGGACCTCCGCCGCCCGCTCGTAGTCTACGCCGGCCACGGTCATCACCACCCTCTTGCCCCGCTCTCGCAGCTTGGCGCTGGTGGCCATCAGGTCCACCATCATGTTCTCGTAGGTCTTCCCCAGCCGGACGAAGGCGGTGGTGGTGATCATGGTGAGCACCATCTTCTGAGCGAGGGCGGACTTCATGCGAGTGGATCCGGTCAACACCTCGGGGCCGACCACGGGACAGACGGCGACGTCCACCGTCACGTCCAGGGCGCTCCGGGGGTTCATGGTCAGGTACACCGTCTTGGCTCCGAGCTCCCGAGCCACCGCCACCGCCCCGAGCACGAACGGCGTGCGCCGGCTGGCGGCAATGCCGCAGACCACATCCCGGGGGCCGACCCCCAGGTCGCGAATCGCCGCCTCCCCCGCCTCACGGTCGTCCTCGGCCCCTTCCACTGCGTCCACCAGGGCGCCGTATCCGCCGGCGATCACACCGCGTACGCGCTCCGGATCGGAACCGAAGGTGGGGGGGCACTCGGCGGCATCGAGCACCCCGAGACGACCACTCGTGCCCGCTCCGACGTGGATCAGGCGGCCGCCTTCGTCAAAGGCGCGGATCACCAGATCCACGGCGCGGGCGATGTGGGGGATCTCCGCGGCCACCGCCTCGGCCACCCGGCGGTCCTCATCGTTGATCAGGCGGAGAATCGCCTCGACCCCCAAACGATCCAGCTTCCTGGAGCGGGGGTTTCGGGCCTCGGTGGTGAGGCCGGCGATCTCCTCAAAGACGTCGCGATCGGATCTCGAACTCACACTGGCTCCTTGAGATGAGTGCGCAAACCCTATATAATGCTGGAGTTACTGTCAAACGAACCGGCTCGGAGAGCGCTCCCGAGAATCGACGCCGGTTCATGAATCCGGTCCCCCCCTCGAAAGGCCCCTCCATGCGGGTCCGCTTGTCGTCCTTCCACCGGCCGCGCCGGGAGGATTCCCGGTGATCGCCTCGCGCCGCGAACTGGTTCTGACCGCGCTCGTCTTCGCCCTGCTCGCGGTCGCGGTGAGCTGGCCCCTTCCGGAAGTGATCGGGCGGGAGATCCCCGTCTCGGGCACTCCGCTGGACGCCATGCATCTGCTGTACGCCCTCACCTGGAGCACCCAGACCCTCGGGGACAATCCGATCCATCTGTTCCACGCGACCTTCTTCTACCCCTACAGCCAACCCATGGCCTTCCTCGACCACATGGTCGGTCTCGCGGCGCTGGTGGCGCCGGTCAACTGGGCTTCGGGAAGCATGTTCTGGGGCTACAACATCGCCTGGCTCCTCACGTTTCTCCTTTCCGGACTCGGAGCCTACCTGCTGACGCGCCTCTTTACCCGGAGCCACGCGGCGGGGCTCCTGGCCGGCGTGCTCTACATGCTCTTTCCCTTCCGGTTCCACAACGCGGGGCAGATCAACGTCCTCGCCATGATGTGGATTCCCTTCGCGTTGCTCACGCTCCATCTCTGGATCGAGACCCGGGCGCGACGGCAGCTCTTCTTGTTCCTCGCCTTCTCCCTCCTCCAGTTCCTGACGACCGCCTACGCAGGCGTTTTCCTGTTCGTCGCCGTCCTGATCTACGTCGCGGTCCTGACCGCGGTCGACCGACGCCCCACCTGGGAGCTCTTCAGCCGCCAGCGCTGGGTGATCCTCACCGTGCTCCTCCTGGGCACCCTGGCCTCGCTTCCTTTCGTGACGCCGTATCTGAAAGCCGGTCGCGCCGATATCGGTCTCCACCGGAGCCTCGGGGAAACCGCCCTCTATAGCGCCCGTCCGGTGGACTTCATCACCCCGTTCCGGGGGAGCCTGCTCGCCCCCCTCGCCCCTTGGGCCCGAGCCGCCCGCCATCCACTCTTCCCCGGCGTCGTGGCCCTCTCGCTCCTCCTCCTGGCCCTGGCGGGGCGAATCTGGCGCGGTCACTCCAGGCGGCCGGAGATCCTCTTCTATTGGATCCTGACTCTCGTCGCCGCTGTGCTCGCCCTCGGGCCGGTGCTAGGCGATCCCGCCCGCCGACTTCCGCTCCCCTTCGCGGCCGCCTACTACGTGGTGCCCGGCGCCTCGTTCATCCGCGCTCCGGTCCGCTTCGTGGTTCTCGCTTCCCTGGGGATCGCGGTGCTGGCCGGACTCGGCCTGACCCGAATCCGCCTGCCGGGATCCCGGACGTTCCTTCTCCGATACGGCCTCGTCTTCCTGGCCGTCGTCGAGCTCTATCCGGGTCAGGTCAAACTGCTCGATCCGCTTCCCCACGGCATTCCCTCGGTCTACTCATGGCTCGGAAGTGTCCAGGGCCCCCTCGCGATCGTCGAGCTACCGATGCCCGCGGAGGAAGCCTCGGAGCGAATCGAGCACGCGCGCTACCAGCTCTATTCCCTCGTCCACAAGAAACGTCTCGTGAACGGCATCGCAGCCTACGTCCCCCCCATCACCCGAACCCTGCGCCGCGAGATGCAGCACTTCCCCTCCAACGGATCGGTGTCGATGCTCCGAGACCTGGGCGTGAACTACGCCCTGGTCCACCGCGACCAGTTGCCTCCTGGAACGGTGGATGCTCTCGCCCGGGCGGTTCGTGCCTCGCCGGGGCTGAACGTGGTCGACATGAGCGGCCCGATCTGGATTCTCGACGTCGTTCCCGGGGGCACCCCGAACCTCGGAGCGTCCCCGTGACTGGTCGCACCTCGTCCGAAGGGTACTGGCTGATCGACGGGCACAACGTCATCTACCAGAGTCGGAATCTGCGCCGGCTCCAGGAAAACGAACGAAAGCGCGACGCCCGGGACCGGCTGGCCTCATGGTGTCGCCACTTCGCCTGCGAGCACCGGGTGTATGTCGTCCTCTTCTTCGACGGCGGGGAAGTGCCCGGTGCGCCGGGGGCCGAAGCGGGGCCTCACCTCGAGGTCACCTTCGGCGATACCGTCGCCGAGGCCGACGACCTGATAGTCAACCGAGCCGAGCGGCTGCGGCGGGAAAAACGAGCGGTGACGATGGTGACTGACGACGACGGCATTCGGCGGCGACTTCCCCACGGAGCGACCTCCGTCGGCGTCGAGGAGTTTCGGCGGTCTTGCACCCCCCGCAGGGACAAGACCGAAGAGAAGCCGAAGGTGACCGATCCCGACATTCGCGCTCACTTTCTTGCCGCGGACGCCCCCGACGCAGCGGACGGGAGTTCGGACCCCGGGCCCCACAAACCTCCCAGCCGCGGCGATCGCTACTCCAACCGCCGCCGGGCGGCCGAAGCTCCCCTCCCGGACTCGTCCCCGTCGACACCCCGGGCGCCGCGTCCCGACGGGGGCGCCGGGAGCGGGACCCCCCTCCGGGACCTCGTCCCCCTGGACCCTCCTCGAAAGCCGGCGGAGGATCCGGCCGAGGCCCGGCGACGCGATAGGGAGCGAAAGAAGGAACGCGGCCGGCGCAAGCAGGAGCGCCGCCTCGCCGCGCGCTCCACCCGCTCTCGGGCCAAGCGCCGCCGCCGCTGAGGCTTCCCGCCAGGGACGAACCTGGGGGATATCCCCCGATTCTTCCGGAACATCTTGTCGATCAACCATCTCTCAACAATTCATTCGTCAAACCGATACTTGGGGAAGTTCCCTCGCAATCATGGCCGGATGGACCGGCCGGAGGTCCGAACCGATGCGTCCAATCCACGAAATTGCCGCGAACCGCTCCAGGCACCGGACCGCGAACGCAGCGGATCCGGCCGGCCTGCTCGCGGCGATTCTCGAGGCCACCGCCGACGGGATCCTCGTGGTGGACGGCGGGGGCCGGATCGTCACCTTCAACCAGGAATTCGTCCGCCTCTGGAGGATTCCCCAGGCGATCATCGACACTCGGGACGACAACCAAGCTCTGGGTTTCGTCCTGGACCAGTTGGCCGATCCGGACCAGTTCCTGAACAAGGTGCGCGATCTCTACGCCAAACCCGAGGCCACCAGTTTCGATGAGCTGACCCTCTCCGACGACCGCGTCTTCGAGCGGTATTCGGTGCCCTACCGAATGAACGGAACCAGCGTCGGCCGGGTCTGGAGCTTTCGCGACGTCTCCCAGCGGAAGCGGGCCGAGCGGGAACTGCGGGACACCGAACTCCAGCTTCGCCAGTCCCAGAAGATGGAGGCGGTCGGCAATCTGGCCGGGGGCATCGCCCACGATTTCAACAACCTGCTCACGGTCATCATGGGCTACATCTCCCTGCTTTCCCGAGGCACGAAGGACACGAAGAATCTCCGGATGATCGGCGAAATCCGCAAGGCTTCCTCCCGCGCCGCGGCGCTCACCCGGAAGCTTCTGATCTTCAGCCGAAAGCAAGTGTTCGAGAAGAAGGTATTCGAACCGAACGACGTGCTGCGCGACATGAGGACGATGCTCCGAACCGCTCTGGGAG
>Ga0114931_10006587_pt1 | contig 14272 bp, 14 predicted proteins | sample 2SBtaG_FD_89579 | JGI IMG/M metagenome (GOLD analysis project Ga0114931, IMG submission 89579) | Deep subsurface microbial communities from Kolumbo volcano to uncover new lineages of life (NeLLi) - 2SBTROV14_V59a metaG | ecosystem: Environmental > Aquatic > Marine > Volcanic | place: Kolumbo...
ATTCTGTGACCCTCGGACAGGGTTCATTCGGATAGAACATATCGAGACGGGCGGATAGTTTAGCCGGCGCTGGCTCCGAGAGAGACCGCGATACGCCGCCACGCATGAATGTCGGGGAAGGAAGCCGGCAGATGCAACACGATGCGACGCGTTGATACTTTCACGTAGACGCCGAGTTTGAGAAGATGGTCACGGAGCGTCCATACTTGAGAGCGCGTACGCGCAGTGTGTTTCGCGCACAGGCGCAGTTCCTGCATCAGAGCGTAGGTGGCAGCCGTCAGGAAAACCCGAAACTGATTCGCCCAGAAGCTGGGGCAACTGGTGCGGTCAATGGAGAGTCCCAGGTGCAGTTCCTTGATCCGGTTCTCGATATCGCCTCGCGCACAATAGATTCATTCATAGATAAACCGGGACGACTGCCGAAGATTGGTAATGACGAAGCGCGGGTTGTCCTTGGGTTTGCGGCCGGGATACCGCAGAACTTCAGCCTTCATAACAACGCGTCGCTTGTGCGGCCATGTGCCGGCAGCATAACGGCACTCTCCATAGATGCGCTCGGTCTCGTTGCTTTCCCGCGAAAGCCTCCGAGCCGTTCCCATGAGTCTGTGGGATCTGCGCCCCAGGACGGCGTTTTTGGCCATCGCGACCACGTAATCAACTCTGGGCTCTTCGTCGAGGAAGTCGAAGATGTCAGGTGCGGCAAAGCCGGCGTCGAGGCGGATCAGGATGCGCGCTCCGGGGAAGGCTTTGCGCAGACGTTTGATCAGACGGTTTAGGACTGCGATTGCTGCGAGCCTGTCGGGTGCATTTCCCGGCCTGAGAATGGCGGTGCACAAGTATTGCTCGGGCTCGTCGTCGAAACTGATGAAGCCGAGTAGCGGCAGATAGCACCAGCTATCGTAGTGGCCGTTAAAGAAAGAGAGTTGTTGGGCACCATGAGTGGGATCCTCGGTCGGGTCGAGGTCGATTGTGATCTGGCGGGTTTTCCCCCGACGCCGACGCCGATGCCGTGCGATGACACCTTCGGCGAGCGCTTCGCCCATGCGAAAGAGTTCCTTTCGTCCAACACTGTTCTCAAAGCGCGAAAGCGTCGGCTGGCTTGCCAACGAGGCCCCATCGACGGGATCGCGATCAACAAGCAGTTTATGGATGGGATCATTCGCCAGGCGAGCGGCATCGTTGCAATCGGCGTAGCTACACGCCATCGCAAATACCCGTTGCCGAATCAACTCGCGGACGTCGTGGACGACCTTGGCGCAGTCGCGTTTGTCTTCGATGCATTCGGCCAGGAGTCCGGTCAGTCCCCGGCGCTTGTCGGCGCCCTTCAGGAGAATCGCTCCGCCATCGGAGCTGCCATGATGCTGGTCAAATCTGGTGACGACGGGCCTGGAAAAAAGTTCTGGAAAGATCACACACTGTGTTCTACTCTGACTACTCTAACGAAAGCCTCCTTGTGGCGAGAGATTGCTTGGTTACAACCTTTCTACCATCGGGAGGCTTGCTTGTCTTCAATACTCATGAATAATGCGGGCTAGCCGTCCGGCCGGCACGCGCGATCGTTCCGCGCTGGCGCGATAAAGGTGTATGTGGTATCCTTAACACGTTCTGTCCGACCGTACGGGAATGCGCAGCGGGTCGGGTGGCCAGCGAGTCGCCCGGAGATCCTGCATCGCGGTCGGGGACATCCCCTGGGACCATATTTTTCCCGGTTGACACGCTGGTACACCTCCTTTGCGACAGGAAAACCACGAGTCAAACCGGCGCAATGCTGCCCTCTTAGGCCTCCTCCTGGGCAGCATTGCTTGTGCGTGGGGGCGCGATGAATCTGGCGTTTGCCGCCGTGCTTGCGTTCGTAGCCGGGGTGCCGTTTGGCATCTTCGGGGCTGGCGGCTCGATTCTTCTCGTTCCGGTCCTCGTGTACATTCTTGGGATTCCGGTCAAAATGGCCCTCGGTATGGCGCTGCTGATTCTCACCGCCACCGGTGCGGTCACCGCGCTGTCCCACGCGCGCGCGGGGGACATCAACGCGGCAATTGGAGCGCAGTGGGCTGCGCTGAGTATGATCGGGTCGTATCTCGGGGGACGGCTTGCCGGATGGATTCCCGCCCAGGTGCTCATCGGCGTGTTCGCCGGCGTCGTCGTACTGGCATCGTTGCGCATGCTTCGTCCGGAAATCAAAAGGGTGGTGGACGGGGCCGGAGCAAGGGCGTCCTGGGTGCGAATTGCGGTGGTTGGCTTCTCGTTGGGGGTGTTTACCGGTACGCTCGGCGTTGGAGGAGGGTTTCTTCTGGTCCCCGCGCTCGTACTGGTCGGGCGCGTGGGAGTCAAACCCGCCATTGGCACGTCGGCGATGGTCGTCTCCATCAATTCCTTCGGCGGATTCCTCGGATTTGCGTCGCATACCCACTTCCCGTTCGTTCTCACGGCGACCATCGCCCTGTGCAACGTGCTGGGGGGGCTCGTGGGATCCCACGTGGGAGAGGGCCTGTCGTCGCGACGGCTGCGGCCGGCGTTTGCGATATTTCTCCTCTGCATAGGGTCGGTGATGGTCACGCGCAGTGTTGTCGAGTTGATTTCGCACTGATCGTGCTCCGCTCCGCTCCATCGCGGCACCGCCATTTCCAAAATTCCTGCGGATGACACCCGCGCGGCACGTGCCGCGTGCCGCGCGCCGCGCGCCGCGGGGCGGTCCGTTTTCCCTCTGCTGCCGTCCCGCTGCCGTGCGGGTTGTAGAGCGGGCTGCGGAGGAGTATTCTTGCCACAATTCTATTTGCCCATTACACGGATCTGACCGGGAGAACCATGATGTTTGATCTTCGTGCCATTCAGGCGGCGTTGCGTAACTTTGGATTCGACGCATGGCTGCTGTACGACTTTCGCGCGAGCAACACGCTCGCTCGCCGTATACTCGATATGGAAGATATGACGCCAGCATCCCGGCGCTGGTTCTATCTGATACCTGCCGAAGGACAACCTCGTAAGCTCGTGCATCGTATCGAGCAGGGGGCTATCGATCACCTGCCCGGAGAAGCGATGGTGTACCTGCGCTGGCAAGAACTCGAAGAACAACTGCAGACTCTGCTCAACGGGGTAAAACGCGTTGCCATGGAATACTCACCCCGCAACGCAAACCCCTACGTTTCGGTGGTCGACGGTGGGACGATTGAACTGGTCAAGTCATTTGTTGATGAGGTGGTGCCATCGGGAGATTTGATTCAGCTCTTCGAAGCTACGTGGGACCAGGAGCAGTGGCAAATGCACCTTGAAGCCGACGGGCACTGCCGCGCTGCGTACGGCCTGGCATGGAAGCGTATTGCGGAAGCGGTGCGCAGCGGAGAGGAATTGCGCGAAGTGGACGTGCAGAGGGCCATTATGGATCACTTTGCTGCGAACCAGATGACCACGTATCACCCGCCGATAGTCGGAGTGGGACCGCATGGTGGCGATCCGCACTACGAACCCGTTGCCGGGAGCGATTCCGCGATCACCGAGGGTGACTACGTGTTGATCGATCTGTGGGCCAAAATGGATCGTCCCCGCGCGGTGTACAGCGACATCACGAAGGTCGGGTACGTGGGTACGAACGTCCCCGACGAATACACGCGAATATTCAATATCGTTGCTGCGGCGCGCGACGCCGGGATTACCTTTGTACGGGAGGGGCTCGCCGCCGGTCACCCGGTGCGCGGATTTGAAGTGGACGACGCCACGCGCAAGGTAATTGACGATGCCGGGTACGGTGACTATTTTGTGCATCGCACCGGACACAGCATTGGCCAGGAAACGCACGGCAACGGCACGCACATCGATAACCTGGAAACTCACGACGATCGCCTGATATTGCGGCGTACGTGTTTTTCCATAGAACCGGGTATATACCTCCCCGAATTCGGGGTGCGCTGTGAAGTGGATGTTTATGTAGACGCCGACGCGCAGGTCCACGTAACCGGGGGAATTCAGCAAAGCGTGGTGCCAATTCTCGAGGAATACTAGTCTCAATCCGTCAGAATAGAAGCGATATTCGGGTTGGGCCGGTCGCCAGGACGAGAGCGTTCCGGCTCAAACAGCCCTCGCGCGCCGCCGGGAAACGGTTTTTTGGTCCCCACAAGTACCCGTCCCTTCGCTAGCGCGCGTGTGCGGTACCATAACCTTATGGATACGTGCCAATCGTCCTCTTCCGACTACGCGGAACCATGGTAGAGCCGCCCGATGAATCCAGCGATGCCGTGGAGCTTCCGATCGACGGGACGCTCGACCTGCATACGTTTCGGCCCCGCGATATCGGGGACCTGATTCCGGAGTGGATTGATCAGTGCCGCGCACACGGTTTTTTGGAGGTGCGGATCGTTCATGGGAAGGGGGTGGGCGCACTGCGCCGCGGAGTGCATGCGGTGCTCGACCGTCTCGATACGGTGCAGTCGTACCGCTCCGGTGGGGCGGGAGAAGGCGAGTGGGGTGCCACCATCGTTACACTCAAGTCGTGATGTTTCCGGGCGACACGATTGCGCAGGCGAGTACGTGTCCAACTTCCACATTTGTCCATGGATTACCTCTATCAACAGTACAGCTCTTATTTCGCGCGGGCGGCGACGGGAACCGAAGACACGGCGTGCGGTGAACTTGCTGAACTCGGTGCCGGCGAAGTGCGTGCCGGGTATCGTGGTGTGCACTTCGGCGCCGACGCACTGGCGCTTTACCGCATCACGTACAGCTCGCGTATTTCCACGCGTATCCTCGCACCGCTCATCACGTTTGACTGCCACAGCGCGAAGTACCTGTATCGGCGTGCACGTGATATCCCGTGGCCCGGCCTTTTTACATGCGACGACACATTTTCCGTCCACGCGAGCGTGTCGAACAGCGCCATCCGGCATTCGCAGTACGCAGCGTTGCGCGTCAAAGACGCGATTGCCGATCGTTTCCGGGACGAAAGAGGGCGTCGTCCCAGTGTGGATACACGCGATGCCGATGTACGAGTTGACCTGCACGTTCACGCGAATCGTGCGACGATTTCTCTGGAAACCACGGGTGGTTCGACTCACCGCCGCGGGTACCGCGTGGCGTCGGTTGACGCCCCCATGAAGGAAAACGTGGCGGCGGCGGTTATTCGGGCGTCGGGGTGGAATGGGCAGACCCCTCTTGTGGACCCGATGTGTGGATCGGGCACGCTTCTGGCCGAAGCGGTGATGGGGTATTGCGGCGTGCCGGCAGGCTATCTGAAAACCAGGTTTGGTGTGCGCTTCTTGCCCGATTTCGACGAGGTGCTCTGGCGTCGCATGCGTGTGGAAGTTGACGAGTCGGTGCGCGATCTACCGCGGCAACTCGTGGCGGGAAGTGACGCGGATCCGGAGGCCGTACGGGCGGCCCGGCGCAATCTGGAACGTGTACCAGGCGGGTGCGTGGTGCGGGTGGATGTGCGGCGGTTCGAAGATATTGAATCGCTGCACGCGGCAACCATCGTATGCAATCCACCATACGGTCTGCGCACGGGACGCCCCGGTGCGATGCCTGCATTCATGCGCAGTTTCGGAGACTTTCTCAAACGGCGCTGTGCGGGATCGGTCGCGTACATTTATTTTGGAAACCGTGAGTGGATCAAGTCTGTGGGGCTACGACCGGCGTTTCGCATGCCTCTGGAAAACGGTGGGCTCGATGGTCGGCTCGTGCGCTACGACCTCTACGAAGGCAGTGCGCGCTGATCTGCGAAATCTGTTATCATTGCGGAATGGGACGACACACGGTATTTTTTCGTTGCGCGCGCCGGATTGCCGTTGCCTCCGCGTGGGTGTGGGCTATCACGACGGTGGCCACGCTGACCACGGCGGCCACGCCGGTGCTATCTGCGGCGGCCCGATCGGCCGAAGCGACTGCGCCGCCGGTGATACGGATGAAGTTTGTCGGCAACTCGGCGTTCCTCGCGACGGACGGGCACGTGACGCTGGCGATCGATTTTCCGTATCGTTCCGGAGCAAACGGCAGCCCACGGTACGACTTCGATACCGTGCGCCCGACCGGGATCGTGGTGTGTCTCATCACGCATGCGCATTTCGATCATTTTGACCCGACGCGATACATGAGCACTTCGTGGTCGCTGATTGCCCCCCCCGGGCTCGCGTATAGCTTGCGCACCAGCGGCCACGAAATATTCACCATCCACGAGGGGAAACCCGTTACGTTTGAAGGGATTCGAGTGGATGGGTTCGTCACGCCCCACGGGGACATTGAGCACTACTCCTATCTGGTCACCTGGCACGGCGCCACGTTGTACGTTACCGGAGACGCCGAGAATGCCGTCGCTCTCCACCGTGTCGGGCATGTGGACGTTGCCCTGGTAAATATTTGGCTCGCACAGAAAATGCTCGATGACGGTGAGCGCGTGGATGCCGGCCGCGTGGTGATTTGTCACCGTCGGGCGGGTATGAAACGACCGAAATATCCTGAAGCCATATTCCCTGAGCCGGGTCAGATTATCGAAATCCCTGGTCGGCGCTGATGCGGGGCGCTCCCGTGATCCATGTTTGTGACAGCATTGCACTACCGGAATCGGAACTCGAGTTCGCTTTTGTACGCTCAGCCGGCCCGGGTGGTCAGAACGTGAACAAGGTGGCGACCGCGGTGCAACTCCGCTTTCACGTGGCACGTTCCCCCTCGCTGCCGACAGATGTGCGCGATCGCCTCATGATGCGCGAGCGCAATCGCATCACGTCTGGAGGGTACTTGCTCATTCGGGCGTCACGCTTTCGGACGCAGGAGCGCAATCGTGCGGACGCGGTGGATCGGCTGGTGGCTCTTATTCGTGCCGCCGCCGCGGCGCCACGAAAGCGCAAACAAGGCCGCCCGACGGTGGCTTCACGCCACCGGCGGATGGAAAACAAGCGCCGACGCAGCCTGTTGAAACGGACGCGGTCGCCGGTACGGTCCGACGACTGACGAGGCGCACGCCCGTTCCGTGGCTTCGCCATCGTCCGGGCGCGAACGATTGGAATAATTACGTCGTGAGTACCGAACACGCGCATCCGCCGGGGGACTTCGGGTACGGATTTCTCCGACGTCCCGCCAAGTACAGCGCCCGACGGCGACTGATCCTCGCCATCTGGCTGAACGTCGCGATGATGATTGCCGAAGTGGTTGGCGGCATCTGGTCGAATTCCCTTGCCCTGCTCTCCGACGCGGGCCACATGTTCACGCACATTGTTGCGCTGCTTGTAAGCCTGGTGGCGCTCAACCTTGCAATGCGTGAACACAACCCCGGTATGACATACGGATACCATCGGGCCGAACCGATCGCCGCGCTGATCAACGGCGTGAGCATCATGGTAGTCGTCGTCATTATTGTCATCGAGGCAGTGAAAAAGTTGATCTGGCCGGTGGATATCCACGTGCGCGAAATGTTTGTTATCGCCGTGGCCGGTCTGATCATCAATCTGGTGGATGCGATGATTCTTCGCGAAAGCGCGCGCGATGACATCAATATTCGTGGGGCGTTCGTCCACTTACTCGCCGACCTCGTCTCGTCGGTAGCCATCGTGATGGGCGGGTTCGTCATACTAAAAACCGGATGGCGCTTCATTGACCCGCTTCTGAGCCTTGTTATTGCCGGTGTCGTGGGTGTCTGGGGAGTACGCTTGCTGCGCCAGTCTTCGGCCGTTCTGATGGAAGCGGTCCCCCGGGCGGTCGACGTCGACGAACTGACGTCCCGGGTGATGACGGTGCCCGGCGTGCGTGCCGTGCACGACGTCCATGTGTGGGAAGTGAGCACAGGAATGTACGCGTTGACGTGCCACGTGATGGTGGACGACGTGCCCGTAAGCCGAGCGGAACCCATCATGCGGGCTGTCAATCGTGTCCTACACGACGAATTCAGCATCGGGCACACCAACCTGCAGGTAGAGCACTATAGTGCATGAATCCTGTGGTATGATGAAATCGGCAATGGGGACACTCCATACCACCTGCCCGGGGGGGCGAATGTGTTTGAAATCCGGAAAGAATCACTCGATCGTATCGTGATGGCGGGCCGGTGTCATACCGGACAAGTCGAACGCATGCGGGAAGTATTTGATACCGTGAGTACGAGTTGCACGGTGGATTTTGCCACGCTCGATTATATTTCGAGCGCGGGTCTGGGCGTGCTGCTGAGCGTGCAAAAACGACTCGGGGCATCGGGCGCCGCGCTTTCGCTCCAAAACCTCAACGACCACATCCGGGAAGTGTTTCGCATTACAGGGTTCGATGGACTGTTCGACATTCGTTGACCCGGAGGCGGCCCGGGGGAACTCCGGTTTATCACCAACTTTGTGACCGTTCGAGTGTAGTTATCCATGAAAGCTCGAGACGATTCGGCACTCGTTCGCATGGTGCTGGACGGCGATACGGGGGCGTTTGATGAGATCGTCCGGCATTACCAGCCGGCCGTGTATAATGCCGCCCTGCGTATTGTAAGAGATGCCGAAGACGCCGCCGATATTGCACAAATTGCGTTCGTCAAGGCGTTTGAAAAACTTGACACGTACAACGTACAGCACCGGCTTTTCAGTTGGATCTATCGGATTGCCGTGAACGAGGCGATCAACCACTCCCGGCGCGCAAAGCGGTCGGAGGAGTACGAAAGTGGCATCACACAAGTTAATCATATTACACCGCTCGACCAATGCACCGACGAGGATGTGGCCAAGCAACTGGATAACGCGATTAAGGTGCTTCCAATGGATTACCGTATAGTCATTGTGCTGAGGCACTACCACGATTTTACCTACCGTGAAATCGCCGCTATCGTCGGTGTCGAGGAAAAAACCGTGAAATCGCGCCTGTACAGCGCACGCAAACAATTGCGTGAGATTCTTCGATCCAGCGGGTTCGTGCGATGAAAACGCCACTCGATAAACCGGACCGTCAAACCGTCGATCGTCTGATTCAGCGAGAACTGGACGGGGTGAATTCACCCGACGAGTCGGCGCAGTTGCGTCGGTTTATCGATAGCAACCCCGAAGCGAGACGGGAATACGATTGCTACAATCGAATCGCACGGGCGTTTGCGTTGTCGCCGGTGGCGGATCCGCCGGCCGATCTTCGGGCGCGGACGCTGGCGGCGATTAATGGTGCGATGCACCACCGTGGGCGCCCGCATAGATCGTCTGCTATGCCAGCCTGGATGCGCCGAATGCTCGGCGGGTTTCGACCCCGGCTCGTCCCGGTGTTTATGACGGGGTTGGCTCTGGGTGCCTTCGCCGTGTGGCTTCTGGTACCGCACGCCGGCATGTTTCATCAGTACCATCTTCTTGACATTTCACATATTTCTGGCACAATGGTACCTGTTCAGGGAACAGTCGATTTTGTTCTTATCGATTCGCTGCAATTCGATGTGTCGGGGACGAAGGGTGTGGCGCGGTTTTATCGTGGGCAGGACCGGCACCATACCGATCACGTCGTGGTGGATGTGGATATCCAGGGGCCGGGCGATCTCGATTGGAGATTGCACGGCCGATCGCCGGTCGTTACGGGGTTTCGCACGCTATCGGGGAATGTCTCCGGAAGCTTCTCGCCGGACGGAGTGCGGATTTCGCATCGCGGAACGAGTCACGCCGTATTGCAATGTGTCCTGGCCGGTTCGCCGGACAGGGCATTGGCATTCGCTGTTTCGTCCGGCGATATTCAGTTAACGGGAGAAACCGTGCTCGATAAAGGAGTACGGTAGATGCGCGGGCACATCCGCAGTTTTTCAAGACACCGCCCGCCAACTTTTTGAACCTGTCATTGTAGTTCGTATGCGGCCCCATTGTGGGGTGAAGTCAGCCGTCGTGGTCTTCCGCCAGGAGGTCGTCCAATGTCGCCTAAATCCAGGTCCCTTTTTATCACCGCTGCGGTAGTGGTTGTCGCCGCGATCGCCGTGTTCAACATTCGTAACAGGAGCAATACGAACGGAGACCACGTAGCGGGCACCATCGGCACAGTGGAAAAGTATCGTTCCGAGCAGATCAACCCGAAAGACGTTGTCCTCGACGGGCTCAGTCCCGCTCAGGCGCAGTCCGCGATTGAAAACTGGCTGTCCGATAACGCGACCCTCGCCGACCTTGCCGGCTTTTTCGGTCGCGCGTCGGTGCAGGAGCGTGCGTCTCTGCTCGGAAGAGCCACGCCGCAGGAGCGTGCAACTCTGATCGGACGAGCTTCGGTCCAGGAGAGGTCGAGTTTGTTCGGGCGCGCGACACCCCAGGAGCGTGTGAGTTTGTTCGGCCGCGCCACACCCCAGGAACGTGCTGCGATTCTCGGCCGCGCGTCGATATCCAGTGAGGCATTCGGTCGGATGTCGGTTCAGGAGCGGTCCAGGGTTCTTGGCCGCGCTACGCCGCAGGAACGCGCGAGTATGCTTGGCCGCGCTACGCCGCAGGAACGGACGTCGATTTTCGGCCGTGCAAGCGTTCAGGAACGTGCCGCGGTTCTCGGTCGCGCCACCCCCCAGGAACGCGCGAGTATTCTCGGTCGCGCCACCCCCCAGGAACGCGCCAGCCTGTTCGAGCGTGCGTCGGTGCAGGAACGCGCCAGCATGCTCGGACGGATGTCACTCCAGGGGAAGGTTGCCATGCTTGAGCGCGCGTCGGTGCAGGAGCGCGCAGCAATTCTCGGACGGGCGACTGTGCAGGAACGCACGGCGATGCTCGGCCGGGCGTCTGTGCAGGAACGAGCGGCTGTGTTCAATCGGGCCACCCCGCAGGAGCGCGTGAGCATGTTTGAGCGTGCCACGGCCCAGGAGCGTTCGTCGATTCTTGGGCGGGCGTCGATAAAGAACGCGGCGTTCGGTCGCATGTCCGTGCAGCAGCGCGCCGAAGTACTCGGCAGGATGAGTGCACAGGAACGGGCAAGCCTGCTCGGCCGCGCTACGCCGCAGGAACGGGTGTCGATTCTCGGTCGCGCTTCGGCACAGGAGCGTGCCGCAATTCTAGGCCGTGCCAGCCTGCAGCAAAGAGCGAGTATTCTCGGCCGTGCATCGGTGCAGGAACGTGCGAGCGTATTCGGCCGCGCGATTGCTTCGATGCGGTAACCCGAAAGGCGTCGCTGCATGACCCACCCCAGTGGCCAACCCGGGGTGCCACGACGACATACCGGTCGCCGTGGTACTCCGGGCGGCGCCGTAATCACCCTGATCGTTCTGCTACTCGCCGGACCACTGGCGTCTTCTGTATACCCGGCGCAACTGAAGTTCAATGAACTCACAACGAAGTATTTGCGGATCGTCTATTACGACGAGGCGCACGAGTACGTCGTGCCGCATCTTGGACGTTGTTATGAGAACACGATGGGTTTCTATCGGAACTTTTTTGGGTATACACCGTCGCAACGGGTGACGATCCTGCTCCAGGATTTCGACGATTACGGGTACGCTGGTACGTCAACCATTCCGAACAACTACATCACGCTCGGAATCGAACCGTACGAACATGTTTACGAGACGAGTCCCACGAACGAGCGATTGAACTGGGTAATGAACCACGAACTCGTTCACGTGGTGGCGTCGGAAAAAGCTGCGGGGGCCGACAATGTCTGGCGTGCCGTGTTCCACGGAAAAGTGGGCGCGGATGCAAAGAACCCCGAAACGATGTTGTGGACGTATTTGACTAATCCGCGTCGATACGCACCACGCTGGTACCACGAGGGCATCGCGGTATTTCTGGAAACATGGTTGGCCGGTGGACTGGGGCGCGCACTTGGCGGATACGACGAAATGGTGTTCCGCACCATGGTAAATGACAACGCGTATTTTTACGATGTTGTCGGACTCGAGTCAGAGGGAACGACGAGTGATTTCCAGGTGGGGCAGAATTCGTACCTGTATGGTACACGATTCATGAGTTATCTCGCGTTGCACTACGGGCCCGAAAAAGTAGTGGACTGGGTGAACCGTCGCGAAGGGACGAGCGCGTATTTTGCCCGGCAATTCCGACGTGTATTTGGCCGATCCCTTCATGACGAGTGGCGCCGTTGGATTGCGTGGGAACACGACTGGCAAACCAAGAATCTTCGGCTGGTGCGGGAATATCCTGTAACCCGGGAACGCCCGATTACCCATCGGGCCCTTGGTTCTGCGTCACGCGCGTACTATGACGAGAATACCCACAAGATCTACGCCGCGGTCAACTATCCCGGCGACTTCGCACATATCGTGGAGATCGATTCGCGCGACGGGTCGATGCGCCGCCTGTGCGACATCGAAACGCCCGCACTCTATTATGTCACCTCGCTGGCGTTCGACGAGGCGACCGGCACGCTGTTCTTCACCACGAACAATGGCCGGCACTGGCGCGACTTGAACTCGGTCGACGTTCGATCCGGGCACACGCGGCAATTGATCGCGAACGACCGCGTAGGCGATCTGACGTTCAGCGGGGCAGATTCCACTTTGTGGGGTGTTCAGCACCACAACGGCCAGTCGATTCTGGTCCGTATCCGGCGTCCGTACAACGACTGGAGTCTGATCGACGACGTGTTTGTTCTCCCGTACGGACGCGATTTATTCGACATTGACGTGTCACCGGATGGTAAGTGGCTCACGGCGTCCATGAGTGAGATTAACGGGGAGGTGCGGTTGATACGGCTAAATACCCACTCCGCGCTCGCCGGAAATGCAGGATACGATGTTCTCTGGGAATTTGATAAAACGGCTCCCGCCAATTTCGTGTTTTCGCGGGATGGTAAGCGGTTGTACGGCACGGCCTATCAGACCGGTGTGTCAAACGTGTTTCGCTATGATTTTGCCGCCGAAACGATGGACGCGGTTACCAACGTCGAAACCGGGTACTTTCGCCCCGTACCCATGGGGAGCGATTCGCTTCTGGTGTATCGCTACGCCGCATCGGGGTTGCGTCCGGTTGTCATCGCGGACACCGTACGGTACGACGTGAACGCAGTGCGTTATCTGGGAAACGAAATTGTACGGAAGTATCCCGTAGTGGAGAGCTGGAAGCTCGGTTCCCCGCGCAGGGTAAACCTCGACTCGGTGACAACATATCGAGGCGAATACCACAAACTGCGGAATACAAGGCTGGGGACGATATACCCCGTAGTGGAGGGGTACAAAGACTACGGCGCGGTGGGTTTACGGATGAACTTCATGGATCCACTCGGGCTGCAGGGCGGAAACGTTGCGGTTAGTGTTACCCCGAACTCGGCGCTGCCCGACAATGAACGGGTGCATGCCGCGGTAAACTACCAGACGTTTCCGTGGACTCTGCAGGGCACGTACAACCGCGCCGATTTTTATGATCTGTTTGGACCGCGGCGTACGAGCCGCAAGGGATATTCGGCGACACTGACGCGGCATGACTGGTTGATTGCAGACAAACCGCGCACGCTCGAATATACCGCCGGGATTACATATTATGCCGGACTCGATGAAGTTCCGTTCAGCCAGGATGTGCCCGCCACGTACAGCAAGCTGGCCACGGTCGATTTGTCTCTCGATTACAGAAAGTCCCGGCATTCCATTGGCTATGTGGACGATGAAAAAGGGCACATGTGGGATGCCACGTACTCGGGCAACCTTGTCAACGGGCGATACTTTTCCCTCATCCGCGGTGGCGCCGCACTCGGCGGGTTGACCCCGATCGCCCATTCGTCGTTATGGCTTCGCGGGTGGGCGGGATATTCCTTCGGTGATGCCGGGGACACATTTGCCAATTTTTACTTCGGGGGGTTTCAGAACAACTGGGTGGATCACCAGGACATCAAACGCTACCGGCAGTACGATACATTTCCTGGCGTGGATATTTCAGAAATATCGGGCACCCGATTTGGCAAGGCGATGCTCGAGTGGACGCTGCCCCCGTGGCGTTTTGAAAGGTTGGGAGTGCCGATCCTGTATACGACATGGATGCGCACCGCGTTGTTCGCCGGCGGAATCGTTACGAACTTCGGGAACGATGCGCCCCGCGAGCGGTTCGCCGATGCGGGCGTACAGGTCGATTTTCGCCTCGTACTCTTCTCGGGTCTGCCGTCCACGCTCTCTTTCGGGTACGCGGCCGCCGTGGGGGATCACCTACGGGCCACCGGTGAATTTATGGTATCGCTGAAAATTCTCTAGCGCGTACTGGACGTTATCTCGGCTTTGTTGCAGCATGGGGGCGTGAATGCCATCGACTTCATTTCTCGCCTGGGCGTTAGCCTGCTCCCCGTCTTGCTGTTCCTGCTCTTGCTCATCTACATGGATGGCTATCGCCTGGTCAGTCCCCGGCGCGTGATCGTTGCTGTGGCAATTGGAGCACTGGCGGCCGTCGCTGCCCTG
>Ga0114931_10006588_pt1 | contig 14272 bp, 15 predicted proteins | sample 2SBtaG_FD_89579 | JGI IMG/M metagenome (GOLD analysis project Ga0114931, IMG submission 89579) | Deep subsurface microbial communities from Kolumbo volcano to uncover new lineages of life (NeLLi) - 2SBTROV14_V59a metaG | ecosystem: Environmental > Aquatic > Marine > Volcanic | place: Kolumbo...
ACTTTGACAAGCCAACTCACTGGCCCGTCCGACTTTGACGCGGTAGCCTCGGCAGATGAACCAGACTTCGTACAAAATGCCACCGATTTCCAGCGGAGATCTTCCAGTATTCTGTCTGGTGGGCACCATAAGACAAACCTGAACCAGCCTGCGAAGGGTGCCGCATGAGGCACTTGGGCCGCCAGTTTCCCGGTATTAGAGACTGGTTTGATTTGGTCTGACAGCGTCTATGCTACGCACCATTCGCTCCGCTGAGCCGCAGCAGATGTGGGGACGAAGATGATGCATCGTTTCTTAACGTTCTCGGTGATGTTGTTTTTTTTCGCGGTTTCGCCCGCTTTGGCGGAGGGTAATCTCGCGGCTCGCGCCGAGCGGTTGCCTCCGCTGATGCTTGATGCGGTCGAGGGGTTTTCGATCAAGACCTACGAGATCGAAACGGGCCAATTCTATCGCTGGCGCATCGTTAGCGACGGGCGCGAGGAGTATAAGCTTCTTGCCCCGGAGATGTTTCGCAATGCCTGGATCGACCAGATCGTCATCGAGGACAAGGAGGTGAAGCCCTACGGCGGGGTTTATGCCCTCGCGTTCGACGATGCGGGCGAGATCGACGTGTTCTTTCTGGTCGTTCGGCCCGGGCGTTACCCCTTTTATATCGAGAACCTGCGTACCCAGGGTTTCGAGGGTGTCTTCATCGTAAAATAAATTTCATGGCATGACACAAGAGGTTTCCGATTTGTCGAACCCCAGACTGTCCAGGGTGTTTGTTTTGTGCAAGAAACCTTCGAGCGGAGCGCGGGCAATCACCGCGTTGTGGGTATGCAGCAGAATTGCTTGGCGCAGTTGGTTGTTCCAAGGCCGGAAAGACCCGGCCATCCCCTTGTAGTTGTCGAAGGTCAGCTGATCGCCGCGGAGATAGCGCCGAAGCGTCGGAACGTCCCGATTCTTGGTCCGACTGAGCGCTTCGACCACAACCTTGACCGCGGCCCAGGCGGCCCAATCTTCCCCCGTCATGCGGCGACCGGCGCGCCTATCGAAGCGCTGGTTTAGTTGCGGTGCGCCATACCGTTCCCAGGTCCAGTGCCAGGCGGCTGGCGTCAAGCCTTCGCTGCCCACCACCGGCCGCGGGTCCTTCGTGTTGTAGGGCAGATAACGCCCAACCTCGCCCAAGCTGTCGGCCAAGAACACCACGTCGTAGCCGACGCCGCTCGTGAGGATCGGCAGATTGGTCTGATCGCGCTGGCGCGGGTCGTTGCTGAGAACGAAGGACCGGACGGCGGCGATTTTCAGGCCAAACTTGCGCGCCGCCGCCTGAAAGGCCGTACTCAGAGTTTTATCCGCTGCACTTTGTCCTTCAAGAACCAGGACCTTGCGCCAATTCTTCTTCAGCAGGAACTGAGCTAGGCCATCCATCAGCATGGCGCGGCTCGGCAGAGTGTGAAAAAGAACCGGCGCGCAATCGCCGCCACGCAAGCCATCATCGGGATGGCGGATGTTGAAGAGTAGAAGATCGCGCGTTACCAGGGCGCGGGCCAGCTCAACCACCTCCACCAGCGGCAGGTCGAGTAGAAATATCCGAACACCCTCGGCCGACAGCGCTTCAATTCGGGCCAACGCCGATGCCCCCTCGGCCAAGGTTTCTTCCCGCAGATCGAAGCGGTATCCGAGCGCCCGGCCAATAATTTTGCTGTCCCTGATCCCCAGGCGAGCACCTTCCAGGGGCCGCTGCCGGTCGCGCAAGCTGAGGCCGGTGTAAGCACGGTGCTGCGCATAGGCTGGGTCGCCTTCGCGCATGAGATAGGCGAAATCGAAAATCTCGCGTTCGGCCGCGATAGCTTGGCCCGCAAGCGCTATCAGCAAGACAAGCAGAAGCGCTGACCTAGCGATCATCGATCAGAATTCCGTATGGCACCAATCCGGCGGGCACCGAGGTAATGACTTTCAGAGAGTCGGTGTCGATGATCGAGACATCGTCGGAAAGACCGTTGGCGACATAAAGTTTCCGCTCGTCGTTGGTGAGCGCCAAACCCCAGGCCCGTTTGCCGACCAGGATGTAGTCGAGAACCTTGCGCTGCTTTACGTCGACCACGGCGACACGGTTGGCACGGCCGAGAGCGACGTAAGCGCGGGCGCCGTCCTTGGTGATCAGCACGTCGACCGGCGTGACCTGCTCCTTGCGAAAGCCGGTCGGTAGAAAGGTAACGTCACCGACGATGGTCAGCGTCGCAACATCGATGATGTCGACGATCCCGGCAAGCTCGGTCGAGACCCAGAGCTCCTTATCGCCGGGGGTGAGAGCAAATCGGCGTGGGCGCGTATCGACCAGGATGTCCTTGATGACGTCTTGGGTTTCCGTGTCGATAACGTGGACCAAATTGGCCGCCTCGGACGCGACAAAAACCAGGCGGCCATCGGATGTTATCTGAACACCCTCCGGCTCCTCGCCGGTTTCAAACTCCGCAAGCTGCTCGCCGGTCTCCAGATCGAAGAGCGTTGCCGTCGCGTCCTCCTCGTTGGAGATATAGAGGTGCCGGCCATTGGGATGCAGATCGAAGGTCTCCGGCTTGGCGACATTGATGATCCGCCCGAGCAACTCCTGACTGGCTACGTCATAGATTGCGATCATGGAATCATCCGCACAGGCGACATAAAAGGCCGTGCGGTCTTGGCTAAAGTGCATGCCACGCGGGCGGGCGCAGGTTTCCATGGTCTTGAGGACTTGATCGTTCGCATCGAGCACCGTGATGGTGCTGGATTTCTCGTTGCTGACGAAGACCAGGCCGGTCCCCTTGGCCGCCGCACCGTCAGCGCTGAGTAAACCGGCGAGCAGAACCAGGGCCGGCAACCATCGTGCTCCTCGCATTCTGCTATCCCTTTCCACGGCGATGAACCAAACCTTTCCTAGGATCATAGCCCCAGACCGCGAGCCCGAAGAAGACGATCATAGCTCCAGCGACGATACCAAGAGAGAGGGGTTCGGCCTCAAGATAGAGGGCGAAACGCAAGGCCTCCACCGCATATGTAAACGGATTGGCGATGCAGATACGATAGATGAGGTCGCTCGATTCTTGCATACGCCACAACGGGTAGAGGGCCGAGGAGAGAAAAAACATCGGAAAGATCACGAAGTTCATGATCCCGGCAAAATTCTCAAGCTGGCGGATGGCGGAGGAGAGCAGCATACCGAGCGCGCCGAGCATCAAGCCGGTTAACAACAAGACCGGCAGCACCGCCAAAAACCCCAGCGGCGGTAAATCGACCAGCACCAACTCAGCAACGATAAGAAAAGCATAGACCTGAAGCAGCGATATCGCCGTGCCGGCCAAGAGTTTGCTGAAAAGTAAATACCAGCGCGGCAGCGGCGCGGTCAGCAAAATCCGCATGGAACCCATTTCACGATCGTAAACCATGGCGAGCGACGTCTGCATGCCGTTGAACAGCTGGATCATGGCGATCAGCCCCGGCACGATATAGGTTTCGTAGGTGATATAGGTCGCATACGGCGGCTGGATCGAAATCCCCAGGATCGAGCGAAACCCGGCAGCGAAGATCACCAGCCAGATCAAGGGCCGCACCAGGGCGGCGATGAGACGTTCGCGCTGGTGCATGAAGCGAAGCGCCTCGCGCCACAACACACCAATCAAACAGGTCAGATAGATGCCGGCGGGCCGCGTCATGGCGCGGCCTCAGATGACGCGGATGCTGTTAGACATTGGAAAGCCCCCAGCACGTCGCTCGCGCCGCAGGATGCGAGCACGTCGGAAACGGCGCCCTGGGCCCGCACCGAACCTTCATGAAGGACGACCAAGTCATCCTCCGCTTCGACCTCGTCAACCAGATGGGTCGCCCACAAAACGGTGAGACCTTCGTCGCGGCAGAGCGCGTGGACGTGAGCCACCAGATCGGCTCGGGCCGGCACGTCGAGCCCCACCGTCGGCTCGTCGAGCAGCATAAAGCGCGGCTCGTGCAATAGGGCACGGGCGATTTCCAAGCGGCGGCGGTGTCCGCTGTTCAACGCCCGGACTTTTTCCTTTTGCCGTGCCGCCAGGCCCATGCGCGTCAGGCAGGCCTCTATCCGTTGCTCGACCCGGTGACCCGCCAAGCCATGCAGTGCCGCGAAATAGGCCATGTTCTGGCGCACCGAAAGATCGAGATCGAGGGTTTGCTGTTGAAAGACGATCCCCATGACCGCGAGCGTCGACAGGGAATCATCGGCAAGATCCAACCCGAAGATGGAAATGCGGCCGCCCTGCGGAACGAAAAGTGCGGAAAGCAGCGAAACCAAGGTCGACTTGCCGGCACCGTTGGGGCCCAGCAGAGCGGTAAAACGGCCCGGGCGAAGCGCCATCGAGACATCCACCAACGCCGGCTTGGCCCCATAAGCATAGCGCACGTCAACGATTTTGATACCCTGAGTCTCGTCCATGTGCCGGAAAGCTGTTCCCTGAATGGTCCGCGCAATCAATTTATCCTAACGAATTGACTCCCGCCACGCGAGCGAGGCAAGATACAGGTCTTAGTGAAAAGACCTCTAATTACAAAAGAATGGGTAGGATCGATGAAAAAATGGCATCGTCCAGTCATCCAAGAGATTCGTGTTGGCATGGAGATCAATCTCTACGTCTGTGCGGACCTGTAGGAGTTAGGCTTCTACTAAAGGCGCAATCCGCTAGATCGATTGCGTCTTGATCCGCGTTCTGGTTTTAGGCGCGGGCGCCGGGGGCGGGTTTCCCCAGTGGAACAGCAATAGCGAAGCGTGTCGTCGCGCGCGCGCGGGTGATGTGTATGCTCGCCCGGCGACCCAGGCCTCGATCGGGATCAGCGCCGATGGCCGGCAATGGTTCCTGATCAATGCGTCGCCGGATTTGCGCGAGCAGATCAACCGGCAGTCACAGCTTCACCCCGCCGAAGGACTTCGCTCGTTGCTTATCGCGGGGATGATTCTGACCAACGGCGATGTGGATGCGGTTGCCGGGCTACTGCATTTGCGCGAACGCACGCCGTTCAAGATATACGCGCATGCGCGGATTTTGGATGTGCTTGATGCTAATCCGATTTTCAAGGTTCTCGCACCCGACTTGGTCACGCGGGAGACACTGTTGACGAACACGACCACCATCCTTCGCGGACCCGACGGGGTGGACAGCGGCCTGCGCGTGACACCCTTTGCGGTGCCCGGGAAGATCGCGCTCTATATGGAGACGACCAGCGAGGGCCAGAACTTCGGCACTGAGGAGGGCGATATCATCGGCCTGGAAATCACCCACGAGAGCCATGCCGACCGCGTGGTCTTTATCGGCAACTGTGCGACGGTCGACGATGCGGTGCGGGCGCGCTGCGCGGGGGCGGCGGTGCTGTTCTTCGATGGTACGCTGTGGCGCGACGACGAGATGGTCACACGTGGGGAAGGCGTAAAAACCGGCCAGCGGATGGGTCACATCTCCATGGCCGGATCGGCGGGGACCATGGCGGCACTCGCCGATCTCGATATCGGGCGGCGAGTCTTCATTCATATCAACAACACCAATCCGGCATTGCTGGGCGATAGTCCGGAACGGGCCGAGTTGGAAGCTGCCGGCTGGCAAGTGGCCGAAGATGGTATGGAGATCGAGGTACCATGACCCTAGAGACAGCAGACGATCTCGAAGCCCGGCTGCGGCAAATCGGCGCGGAGCGTTACCACAACAAGCATACCTTTCACGCCCTGATGCGTGATGGCAAGCTCGACAAAGGTCAGATTCAGGCCTGGGCGCTCAATCGCTACTTTTATCAAAGCCGCATCCCAATTAAGGACTCGGCGCTGATGGCACGCCTGATTGACCCTGATCTACGGCGGGCCTGGTCGCAAAGAGTCGTGGATCACGATGGCACCCACGAGGGACAAGGTGGGATCAGCCGCTGGTTGCATCTCTGCGAGCGCCTTGGTCTCGATGCGGCCATGGTGCGTGCCGAGCGTGGCATCTTGCCGGCCACCCGTTTCGCGGTCGAGGCGTATGTCCACTTCGTGAGCGAGCGCCCCCTGTTGGAAGCCATTGCTTCTTCGCTCACCGAGATGTTCGCGCCGACCATCATTGGCGAACGAACCAAGGCCCTGTTGGCCCAGTACGATTTCATCGATGAAGATACCCTGATCTATTTTCCAGCTCGTCTGACGCAAGCGCCGCGCGATGCGGACTTCGCGCTCGACTACGTCAAGACCCACGCCGATACGGTCGAGAAACGCCAAGCGGTGTGCGACGCCTTGATCTTCAAGACGGATATGCTTTGGGCGCAGCTCGACGCCCTTCATTTTGCCTATGTCGACCCGAAACTACCGCCGCCCGGTGCCTTCATACCCGTTACCTGAGAGGTATCGCCATGACCGTGGCCGACGCGATAACCGAGCAAAGCCGCCCCAAACTGGCGGATTTTGTTCGAGTTCAATTCGACAAAGCGCGCGAACGTTGGATCCTACAGGCGCCCGAGCGTGTCCTGGTGCTTGACGAAACCGGCAAGGAAATCCTCGACCGAGCAAACGGTGCGGTCACGGTTGGCGAGATCGCGGCCCAGCTTGCAAAAGAATACGATGCTCCGGCGGATGTGATTCAACACGACGTCCTGGCCGTGCTAAGACTCTTGGCGGAAAAGAATTTTCTCGAGATCGTCGATGACCCATCTTGAGACACCCGCCGAGCGAACGACAAGCGGCTGGCAACGACCGCCGGTGGCCATGCTGGCCGAACTGACGCACCGTTGTCCTCTGCAGTGCCCCTACTGTTCGAACCCCATAACTCTGTCGAGTCGTAGCGACGAGATGAGCACCGAGGAATGGGTCGATGTTTTCCGCCAAGCCGCGGCGCTGGGAGTCTTGCAAATCCACCTTTCCGGCGGCGAGCCGACCGCCCGCACCGACTTACCCGATTTGATCGTGGGGGCGCGCGAGAACGGTTTGTACACCAATCTGATCACCGCTGGCGTTCTGCTGACACCCGATAAGGTGCGCACCTACAAGGAGTGCGGTCTCGACCACCTACAACTTTCGATTCAAGATAACGAGGCGGCAAACGCCGACCACATCGCAAATTATAAGGGCGGGCACGCCAAGAAATTAGCCGTCGCCGCGTGGGTGCGTGAAGCGGGCCTGCCGCTCACCGTGAACGCCGTGGTGCATCGCCAGAACCTCGATCACTTGGAAGCGATCATTAATCTGGCCGCCGATCTGGGCGCCCACCGCCTGGAAATTGCCCACGTTCAGTACTACGGCTGGGCCTTGCGGAACCGCGCCGCCCTCATGCCGACCGCGGACCAAGTCGCGCGCGCCAATGCCGTGGCGGCGACGGCGAGCGATACTTATCGCGGTCGCATGGTGATCGACTACGTGGTCCCAGATTACTATGCGCAACGCCCCAAACGCTGCATGGATGGTTGGGGCAATCAATTCTTCGCGATTACGCCGCGCGGCTTGGTGTTGCCTTGCCACGCCGCCGAAACCATCACCGGCATGACGTTCTCGTCGTTACGGGATCACAAGCTGGATTGGATCTGGCACCACGACTCAGCTTTCCAGCGCTTTCGCGGAACCGATTGGATGCCGGAACCCTGCCAATCCTGCGAGTTTCGCGACCGCGATCTTGGCGGTTGCCGTTGTCAGGCCTTCGCCATCGCCGGCGATGCCGCGGCGACCGATCCGGTCTGTGCCTCGTCGCCGCATCACGACATGCTGGTTGCCATGGCGGGAGATGACGCATCGTCCGGCGCGCCGAATTATCACCATAGACGGTAGCCCGTTGTGTTAGAGAACCGTTCCGCGTTAGCATTATGGTTAACGGTCAAGGCATCGTGAGAATGCCGCACTACGAATCAATAAACGATGGAACTGGGAGGAACTCTAAGATGTCGTTTCGATTTTTGATCCGGCCCGTCCTCGTGGCGGTGGTCGGCGTTATGTTCTACGCGGCTCTTCCAATAGCCGCAGGGGCGCAAGAAGTTGGTGGCGGAACGCTTTACGGAGACATGCGGACCGTTACCCAGGATATGTTGAGCAGGGCGGCTAGTGACGGAAACAATTTCCTGCACACAAACGGTAACTACGCGCAGACCCGCTATTACCCGTCGCGGCAGATCAACACGTCCAATGTGGGTGACTTGCGGCCGGCCTGGATATTCCAAACCGAAGTAGTGGAGTCCATGGAGACCTCGCCGATCATCGTGGACGGAATCATGTACGTTACGACGTCCTTCAGCCAAGTATATGCGCTGGACGCGGCCACCGGCAAACAGATCTGGCACTACAAACACAAAATGGGGCCGATCACGACCTACTGCTGCGGTCCGAATAATCGTGGCGTCGCCGTCGATGGCGACATGGTTTATTTGGGCACGCTGGACGCCAAATTGGTGGCGCTCGACGCCAAGACCGGCAAGGTCGTCTGGGAGAAGCAGGTCGCCGATCCCGAGTTAGGGTACAGCGAAACCATGGCGCCCACCGCCGTGAACGGGAAAATTCTGATCGGGACCAACGGTGGCGAGTACGGTATCCGTGGTTTCGTTAAGGCCTACGACGCGAAGACCGGCGAGTTGCTCTGGTCCTTCGACACCATTCCGGAGAATTCCGTAGGTGTCTGGGCGACCCACGATGCCACCGGCCGTGACTTGCATCGCGACATTGCGGCGGAAAAAGCCACGCTGGCCGCGCAAGGTGATCCCTACAAGACCTTAGGTGGCGGCGTCTGGCAGAACCCGGCGGTCGATCTGAATTTGAACCGCATCTTTTTCGTGGTCGGCAATCCTTCGCCCGATTTGGACGGTGGCATCCGTCCGGGCGATAATCTTTATACGGACTCGCTGGTTTCGCTAGATTTGGATACCGGAAAATACGTGTGCCACTTCCAATACATCTCGCATGATGTCTGGGATTTGGATGCGGTGAGCCCGCCGATCCTGGTCGATGTAAAAGACAAGAGCGGCAAGATGGTACCAGGGGTGCTGCACGGTGGTAAGACCGGTCACATCTATATCCATAATCGGAACGATTGCAGCCTGATCCGCTACTCCGAGGCCATGGTGCCACAAGAAAATATGTGGGTACTGCCGACGGCCGAAGGCGCGCGCATGTTGCCGGGCGCCAACGGCGGCGTCGAATGGTCGACCATGACGGCGGATGCGAATCTGGGCCTGGTCTACGCCATCAATTTACATCAACCCATGACCTACCATGTGGAAAGCTCGCCCTATCCGGACGGCAAGCTGTGGCTGGGTGGTGCCTTCAAGGTAATCGCGACGGAAGAGCAGTGGGGCAACGTGACCGCGGTCGACTACAACACCGGCAAAATCCGCTGGAAGGTGAAAACCGCGCAACCGATGATCGGCGGCATCATGGCCACGGCCGGCGGGCTGGTCTTCACCGGCGAGGGCAATGGACTCTTCAAGGCCTACGATTCCGAGACCGGGTCCGCGCTCTGGAAGTTCCAGGCCGGTGCCGGTGTCAACGCACCGCCGTCGTCCTATACGGTGGACGGCAAACAGTACATTGTCGTTGCCGCGGGTGGTAACACCCAACTCAACTACAAGAGAGGCAACAACATTATTGCCTTCACGTTAGCCGACTGATCGAAAATACGAAGGGCGGGGTCGCAGTTTCTCCTGCGGCTCCGCCCTTTTTCCTTTGCGACCCAAAAAGAGACCCTCATGAATCGCTTGCTCTGGTTTTCCGTGGTCGGGGTCCTGCTGATTCTCCTATCTCCGAGTACGCCATCTGCCAACGAAGCGCCCACCAAAACCGTGGCGGTTTGTACCAGTTGCCACGGCGAAAACGGTCTGCCAGCGGACTCCAACATACCGATCCTGTGGGGTCAGGAGTTCTACTATCTCTATGTCCAGCTCAAGGATTATAAGGCGGGGCGGAGGGCCAACGAAGTCATGAGTGATATCGTTGCCAATCTCGACAAAGCGACGTTGCGGGCCTTGGCTCAACACTTTTCCGAACAACCCTGGCCCAGCAATGGCTACCGGGCACCAGATGACGAAGAGAGCAAGGCCCTTGCCGCGTTAGGTGCAGGCGAGTGCGTGCAGTGCCATTTGGGAGGGTTCGAGGGGAACAGTCGCATCCCGCGGCTAGCCGGGCAGCAGGCTGATTATCTGAAACGCACCATGTTGGAATTCAAGAACAAGGTCCGCATGAACTCGCCGGCGATTGGGTCGCTTCTGGCCTCCTATAGTGACGATGACATCGCTGCCATGGCGCACTATCTGGCGGGTTTATAGATCAGCTCTAGCGGGCGCCCGCCTCCGCAAGCCGCGCGGCAATGCCCGCATGCCCCTGCGCCATCGCCGTCATACGTGCCGTGCGACCGCGGTTGTCGGCAAGGTCTAGGGCCGCGCCGCGCGCCAGCAGAAGATTCAGGGTGGCGAGCGCATCTTTCTCCGGCACGTCGTTGCTGTGACCCGCTGCCCACATGAGCGCGGTTAGGCCGTTCCCGGCGCGCTGATTCACATCCGCCCCGGCGTCGAGCAAAAGCGCCACAACCTTCGAGAAACCGCGCGCCGCCGCATAGATGGTTGCGGTTTTTCCTGTCGCATCAATGGGCGTGGGATCGGCGCCGGCCTTCAGAAGAATCGCGCCAATAGAGCCGTTACCATTGAAGGCCGCCGCCATAAGTGGCGTAACGCGGCGTTTGTTGCCGATTTTTGGATCGGCGCCGGCTTCGATGAGCAGCTTTACAACCCCGCGCCGGTTGCCAATCGCCGCGAGGAGAAGCGCGGTATCGCCTGCCAGATTCTTGTGTTCGAGCCGCGCGCCCTCGTCGATTAGGGTCTGAACGATTTTTCTTTTGCCGGCTCTCGCCGCCAGCAGCAGCGCTGTGTTGCCGATACGGTCGCGGGCCTCGGGCGAGGCGCCAAGATCGAGAAAACGCCGCACCAACATCTCACACCCCTTCGCCGCCGCGGCGAAGAGGAAAAAATCGAGGCCCCGATCCTGCAACCGGGTTTGCTTGACGATGTAGCTCTGTTCAACTTCGTCGCAGACCAGGGATTGAGGGAGTTGAGCATTGGCGGAGGCTGCGGTGAGCGATACCGCGCAGGCGGTCACGAAGGCAGTCACGAAGAATGCAATGATCCAACGTGGGGTAGCGTCCAACCATCGAACCGCTCGAACGTTGTTCCTCGATAAGGCTACATCCGTTGCGGTTGTATCGATAGTTCGTTCCGACTGGCGCATAGCCTTGCACTCTTGTCCTTGCTTGTCGCGAAGTCCACTCAAGTGCCAGAGTTGACACTCATTTATGCCCTACAGTACGATTAATTCCTTCTTTGTATCTCCGTGCGGAGCGGTCATGATGGTCGTATGATTTTACGTGCGTAGTCGATAAAGATGCTCAATACAAATAAAACCAGGGAGGAAGATGTGAAAAATGGCGGTCTTTTCTTGTCAGCCATGGGCCTGACATTGTTCCTAATTGCCAGTCCGAGTTTCGCGGCCGGCGATGACGCAAACCTATCCAAATTGGGCGCCTTCAAGAAAACCGATACCGGTCCGATGGAGACCGTGCCGCAAGATACCACGTATGCGGCAAACCTGAGAAAAGTCCTGCAGAAAATCAAACTGCCGGAAGGCTTCAAGATCGAACTTTTCGCGGTCGTGCCCGATGCTAGAAATATGGCGGTCAGCCGGAATAAAGCCACCGTCTGGGTGGGCACGAGGAAAACCGCGGTCTGGTCGGTCACGGACCGGGATATGGACAATGTCGCCGACACGGTTGAAGCCTTCAGCCCGAGCGTCAAGTTCGATATACCGAACGGCCCATGTTACTCGCCGGACGGTTTCCTGTTCATCGCGGAGAGAAACCGCGTCATGATGTTCCCAGCGGCGGAATACTTCATGGAAGGCTCCGATACGGTCGCCATTCCAATCGTGAAACAGGGAAACCTGATTCCCGAGGAGGAAGAGTCCTACAATCACACTGCGCGCGCGTGCACGATCGGCCCGGACAACAAGCTCTACATTGTATTAGGGCAGCCCTTTAACGTAACGCCGCCTGATAAAGTGGACCTCTATGCCAAGATTGGCATGGGCGGCATCATCCGCATGAATCGGGATGGCACGGGGCGCGAAGTCGTGGCCACCGGGGTCCGGAACTCGAGCGGTCTCGCCTTCAATCCCAAGGACGGCAGCCTCTGGTTCACCGACAATCAAGTCGACGGCATGGGGGACGAGATCCCGCCGGGCGAACTGAACAAGGTGCCCGAAATGGGCATGTGGTACGGCCATCCTTACTACGGCGGCGGCAGCGTCCGGACCAACGAATACCAGGATCAGCCGATTCCCGACGACAAGGCGGCCAGGTATGTCGCGCCGCAAGTCGAAATGATCGCCCATGCGGCGGATTTGGGGATGATGTTCTACACGGGTAAGATGTTCCCTAAGAAATACCAAAACGCGATCTTCAGCGCCCAGCATGGGTCCTGGAACGCTGTGGTTCCCAGAGGCGCCAGGGTCATGGTCACGTTCCTGGATGACGATGGGAATGCCGCTAAAACAGAGCCTTTCGCCGAAGGTTGGATGAACGAGAACGGTGTCTACCTCGGCCGGCCAGAAGACGTGCAACAGTATGTCGATGGCTCGATCTTGGTATCGGACGACAAGGCAGGTGCTATATACCGCATCTCTTACAGCGGCAACTAACCACTAACATTGGCATTTGGGCCGGATAAGAACCCGGTCCAAATGTTTCTGAGCGAGTAAATATGACCGTGATGAGGCTGCTACTCCTCGCGCTCGTGCTCATTGCCGCTACGGGATTGGTCGGCAATCGGGCTTTCGCCGGAGAATTGATGGCGGGAAAGGCGAAGGTCGAGGCTGTATGCCAAGTGTGTCATGGCGTGGATGGCAGAGCCGTCGTGCCCATGGCCGCGAACCTAAGCGGCCAACAGAAAGAATACATTATCGCTCAACTCGAAGCCTATCGCCTGGGCAAGCGTCAGCATGCGCAAATGAGCATAATCGCAAAAATGCTCAGCGACGATGACATTGAAAATGTGGCGGAGTGGTATTCCAGCATCAAGATAACCATCGAGATGCCAAATTGACACCCAGGCTCAAGGTGGCGGTTTTCGGTTGGTTGTTAAAAAAACCGGTCACAGCCTAACCGGACCATCATCAAGACAACGCCCAGTCTCCTGACGTTCGGCATTGCCGTTTACACGGCCTTCAAACGGGCTTGTCAAGTTAACTCATGGGTAATTGTGTATTGGCCTGATACGATCGGTGCATGCTGAAAATTTCGTACCGGCGATACCGCTTCCACCCCGACATAATCCGGCAGGCCGTTTGGCTCTATTTCCGTTTCACGATGAGCTACCGTAATGTCGAAGACCTCCTCGCGGAAAGAGGAATCGATGTCAGCTATGAGACGGTTCATCTGTGGGTGTTGAAATTCGGACAGGCCTATGCTCGCTGGATACGCAACCGCCGTCCGACAGTCTTTGATCATTGGCACCTTGACGAAGTCTTCGTGAGTATCGGCGGCAAGCAGATGTACCTGTGGCGTGCCGTGGATGGCGAAGGCGAAGTGCTCGACGTCCTGGTTCAGAGGCGCCGGAACAAGCGAGCTGCACTGAAACTCATGCGAAAGCTCCTAAGGAACCAAGGTATTCGGCCAATCAGGATCGTGACGGATAAGCTGAAGTCTTATGGAGCCGCATTCAAAGATCTGCGGCTCGGTCATCTCCATAAAACCGGATATCGCTTGAACAATCGCGTCGAGAGTTCGCACGTCCCGATACGACGACGGGAACGAAAGATGCAGCGTTTCAAATCACAAGCTTCAGCTCAAAGGTTCCTTTCAACTCACGGTCCGATCTACAATCTGTTTAACTTCCAACGCCATCTCATCTCCCGACCCACACTCCGAACTTTCCGAAATCAGGCGATGGTTGAATGGAATATCGTGACGGCTGCAGTCTAGGCTGCACTGCCCATGAGTCTGGCGCTACCTTCGCTCAACTTAATTTGACAATCCCACGAAAATAGCCACGAGAGAAAATGCGTGCGAAGCCGCGGACACGGCCGAGAACCCGCGTTCTCCCGGTCCCGCTCGCGTGACGACTCACCGCAAAGGCCCGCAGACTGCCGCGAAGCGTACTGGCGGTTCGAATTTCGACTTTTTTTCCTGCGATATCAATGACTTGCTGGCGGAGGGGGTGGGATTCGAACCCACGGTACGCTCACGCGCACAACGGTTTTCGAGACCGCCCCGATCGACCACTCCGGCACCCCTCCGCGCGGGTCGTGAACCGG
>Ga0114931_10006589_pt1 | contig 14271 bp, 14 predicted proteins | sample 2SBtaG_FD_89579 | JGI IMG/M metagenome (GOLD analysis project Ga0114931, IMG submission 89579) | Deep subsurface microbial communities from Kolumbo volcano to uncover new lineages of life (NeLLi) - 2SBTROV14_V59a metaG | ecosystem: Environmental > Aquatic > Marine > Volcanic | place: Kolumbo...
CTGTGTTTGCTGCCGTGACGTCAGCATTATCAGCGGGCTTCCCGGCTCCAGCTACCTGCGTCGCCCAGTCCGCAGCGCTCGCCGTTGCGAGTGCGCCTTGCCCGGCTATGGCGGCGGCTGTGTTTGCTGCCGTGACGTCTGCATTATCAGCGGGCTTCCCGGCTCCAGCTACCTGCGTAGCCCAGTCCGCAGCACTCGCCGTTGCAAGTGCACCCTGACCTGCAATAGCGGCGGCGGTGTTAGCTGCCGTAACGTCTGCGCCTGCTGCTGGCACGCCTGTGCCGCTGATGTCTGTGCCCCAATTGCCAATGGTCACAGCGCCGGTGGCAGCATCGAGGTGAAAGCTGGGCGTTGCGCTATTTGCACCGAATGATTTGATCCCCGTGTCGTTGATCAAAACGCCCTGGCTGCTGGGGCTGCCGTCTCCTACTGTCTGGCTAGTCCTGATGACCCCGGCTTTTCCGACGACAAACTCTTTGAGCTCTATGATGCCGCTGGAAAATGACGGTTGGGATCCATCTGTGGGGACGTGGAACGTTGTGCCGAGGATGGCATCGACGCCGGTGAGGCCTGCGGCATCCATGCGCACGTAGGTGCTCGCATCTGGTCCAACCTGGATGCGGTTGTTGGCGGCATCGAGGGTTACATTACCGCTGACGATACTGTTGGCGGTGACCGCCCAGCCACCGATGGCGCCGGCGGTGGCGGTGATGGTGCCGCTGAATGTGCCGTCCACGGCGGTGATCAGGCCGGTGGCGGCATCGATGATGACCTTGGCATTGCCTGCGGCGTCGAACGCCTTGAGGCCTAAATCGGTGACCTCGACGCCCTGACCATTGGTGCCCTGGCCGGTGGTAGCGCTGGTGCGGATGTAGTTACCTGCACCCATGATGACGCCGCCTGGCGTGGCGGCCACGGTGTAGGTGGTGGCGGTGAAATCCTGTGATTCCACATCGAATATCGATACCGGTCGGGCGATGATGTCGTAGCTCGCCCCGTCCATCGGCACCACGATGACGGCCTCCGGACTGGTGGGGCCGGCGGGGATATAGGCGGTCTGGCCCACCAGGCGATAGTAGATATTGCTATAGGCATAGTTGCCGTCCGTGGGCGGCGTGACGGTGACCTCCAGGGTGGTGAGGTTCTCTGAGGGCGTCTGCGGCTTATTGATGAACGGCGCGATATTGATGGCCGTGGGTTTGGAGGTTTCCACCGGCACATCCGCCTGGGGAATCTGGTTTTCCGGAATAAATTGATAATGAAAATTGCTCTGTGATTGATCTGTGCCGCTGATGCCGATGAAAAAGCTGTGCATGTAGCCATCAAACTGGTGGCGGTGCACTGCGGGCACCACGTTGCCCAACAGCGGCGTGATGCCCTGCTTGGCCACGAGCTTGTTGGATGGGATCGGCGCGGATGCTCCATCCAATAAAAACAGCAATCCGCCCGGCGCGCCACCGGCACCAGACCCTGCATACATCCCAACCCCGGACGCATAGGCGCCTGGCAGACCGTCTCCCCCAGTGAGATCAATGGCGCCATTGACGCCGAAGCTCGCGCCTCGTGAGATAATTACCAAGCCCGCGCCGCTGGCTCCGCCTATGCCGCCGATTGCGTCGATGGTGTATCCTAACGCACCGTTGATAATGTCCAGCCCCGTTCCACCGGAGGTGCCGCGCAGGTCTGCAGGGATGCCGCTTAGGCTGGTCCCGTCATAATCGATCGTCAGATCCGGAAATGACTGGTGCGCACCAATGGCGGGTGTGGCAGGCAGGCTGTTATAGGCATGTCCGTTTTCTTTGATCGTAATGCCACCGTCCGCCAGCGTCGTGCCGATAAAGCCCGGTGTGCCCGGTGTCTGATCAGTAGACACCCCGGCGATGCCGCCACCTATCCCCGAGATCGAGCCGTTAATCTGCAGCTGCCCGGCGGCCCGCAACTGCACATTGCCGGAAATCGTGACCACCGCGCCGTTGTCGACCTGCAGCGGTCCGTTGTAATAATAGATCGACCCGGCAGCATTCATATCGGTGGTACCCGGCAGCGTCACATTTGACTGAATGTGACCGACGCCGCCAGTCACAGTGAATGCGCCAGGGAAATTGGTGTTCAGGTAGCCCTGAATCTCGGTGCCTGCGGAGGTATAGAATGCGGCATTGAGTACCGCACTGATGGGCGTGGCTGGCAGGGCGTCGGCTTTTTCCGCCGAACCAAACAACGTCAGACGCACCTGACCATTGATCCAGTTGGTATTGACGCCCTGGACCTCGAATGCGCGATCGAGACTGGTGATGTTATCAGTAAAATCGCGCACGTTGCCCAACTTCATGCGCACGATATCGCCGACCTCGATGTCGTTCTGGCTGGGGAGCGCATTGACGGTGATGCGCAGCGGTGGCCCGGCGTGGCGGCTGCGCAGGGAATCGAAGCGCTGGGCCAGGGTTTTCTCCGTGTGGCGGCTGCCGTGCAGACCACGCATTTTGAGGGTCAGCGGCGGCGCCGCGCCGTGCCTGCTGATACTGGTGGCGTCCACCAGCAGGCTGCTGCGGGTGTTCTTTTTCTCGACAGCGTCCCAGTTCCAGTCGATCTGGATCTGATTGTGGACCGATTTCATGTCGTGGGTAAGCGCGCTCACCGAGACCACATTGCTTTCATCTAGCTGGCGGCTGTAGGCGGCGTCCGAGATCACGCGGGTCATGCGTTTGAGGCCCAGCTGGCCGTCACTATAGATCGGATTGAAGGCCCCCAAAACGGCGTTTAACTGAGTCTCGATGAATTTTTTGGCGTCCTGCTTTTTCTCGCGGACGAAGCGCAGCACCACACCGGAGGTATCGTCATTGGGGTCCCACCAATCCGTGCCGATGCCGACGAAATCGCTGGTGGCAACATATTGTGCGTCGATGTTCAGATGCCACTTGCTGGGCAGGGTCTTCCCAGGCTGATTGTAGAGACTGCCGGTGAGGATGGCGTAGGCCAGTTTGACCGCCGGCATCTCCAGGTAGACCAGTTCCTCGATCTTGGGCTTGCGGTCATTGTCCGCATTCGGGTCAACCTCATGCGCGACGGCTTTAGTGTTCAGCACACCCCGGGTGCAGCCGGTGAACGAAGTGGCGGTGGTGCCGGTGTAGCGGATGAACTCCTTATCGATTTTGATGTAGCCCACCGTGGCATTGGGCGCGTCGGTATAGCTGGTGCCGTGGGCCAGCATCTCGAATCCCGTGGTATCCAGTACCGGCAACGTGGTGGCGGCCTCGTCAATCGTCGCGGTGAGGTTGGTCTTGGCGGGATCAAAGATCTTTTCCCGCGCAGAGCGCTGGACATCCGAGCAGCGGATGTTATAACCGCCACGGCTGAATGCCACGGTATCGACGATCTGGGTCTGTACCAGCTCATAATCCGCCCAGACATCCCCGGCAAACCCCACATAAACCCGCAGGCGCTTGCCGCGCATCCCGGAACCTGTAGACAACTTGGTGCTGATGGCGCTGGTGATGGCTGCGGCTTTGTCCGCCACTTTGACGCTGAGTGAGCCGATGGTGGCGCGCCCCTTGATGGGGTCGAGCCGTTGCGAGGTGCTGCTGATGCCTGAAATGACATCTTTCGTGGCAGTGGCGCCCGCGGGCAAGGCGGCATCGGTGTGCGAAGTGAAATAATGCAGGTCGGTGTTAGCCAGGTCGAAGGACAACTCCACAACGTAGCGCGGCTCTTTGCTGGTGGCGATGTTGCTGGCGGCGAAGGTGGTGTTATAGAAGCGCATTAGAGCTGGCGAGCCTGGAACTTGATCTGATAATGCATGGGGCCGACACGGTCGGGCTTATAGCTACTATTCTTTTTTGCCAACTCAACCTGCACAGGATTATCAGGCAAAGCGATGGTGCCATAAGGGTCAAGCGTGAAGGCTTCGCCGGACTCAACGGAGGCCAGAAATTCTGTCCAGTATTTCAGCTCAGATTGCGTCAGCAATACGGTCTGGATGGTCCAGATGATATCGGTTCGATCCAGCAGGGTCTCTGACGTGCCACCCAGGGAGGTCTGGCTGTTACTCACCGGGCGCCGTTCAAAATCCACGGCCGCGCCCTTTTCCAGACTATAGATTTGCTCGGACCCGTGCTCATAACCGGTCATCACAATGGTGCTGCCGGCCGCTTCGGCCACCAGGTTTTCCAGCACCGTGATTTTGTTGGTGGCGGAATTTGCAGCAAGCTGATGCCAACCGTTATTGGCAGCATTTGAAAACCCACTCACATCGATAAAATTACCGGACACAAGTCCCGTGAGCACGGTGGCGCTGCTATTGAACGAATCATCTGCCGTCGCTGCGGAAATGTCCGTGGCTGTGATCAACCATGGCGGGCTGAGCGGGACAATGGCGCGTTTTGCGGTGTAGGTGATGGCGGCCATTATGGTGTCAGATCCAGCGCGTTGCGTGAGCCTGGGGAGATCAGCACCACATCACGGTTGTCCACGGCATCCTTGATGCCGTCGATTACTTTTTCCTGGATGAAATTATCCCAACCATTGACATCACCCTGAAAGATGATCTGAACAGTCGATGGGGCGCTATTCTGCTGTTGGTTTCCCTGCGACGGCAGACCGGTAACCGGGTTGGCCTGGAAGACCGGAGAAGCGCCCGTTCCAGAGCTACCGCTTGAACTACTCGCGCCGCCGCCGAATTTCTGGCTTTGTATAGCCTTGATCTGGACAAGCCCGGCAGCGGCGGCTTGTACTGCCAATGCGACACCCAGCGGATAGGGTGGGACAGATCTGGCGTTGTTAATAGATGCCGCCATGGAGACGACGGCATTGGCAAGCGCGAGTTTTTTGCCTATTTCAAACTGTTTTTTTCCGCCAGTCATCATCAGCTGGCTGATGCTATCCATGACGCCACCAAGGATTTTCGCCTTGCCTTGCCAACTCGATTGCCACATTCGCTGAGAATCGTTCAGCCCTTTTTGCTGTATTTCAGCAATGCCGTTCATCAACTCGCCCTGCTGGGCTAGAATCAATCCATTCGCAAGCTCTCCATTGATCAGGTTTTCGTCCTGCGCGTTCTGGATAATCTCTGCCCGCCGCGCAAAAGACTCGGCCAGCAAAGTTTCTTCTGACAGCGTGGATTGCTGGAGCTGGAGAAAACTGGCCAGCGCCTTTTGTTTCTTGGCATCCAATTCACGACCACCGCCACCCCCAGCCGCTCCCTCAGCGCCCCCAGTAATCGGGATCACAAGCGGCTGACTGTTCAGGTCCGCGATATCCCTAACAAGCAGGTCGCGCTCTGTTTTTAGGTGGTTAAGAAACTCCTCACGTTGCCGCACGCGATCTTTATCGAACTGGCCTCCTGAGAGGATTTGCGCCATTTTCGGGCCAACGAAATCAGCGGCAGACTGATCCAACTTGTCACGAGCCAGAAGAATCTCCTGAAGAGGGATGGACATATTGATCAATTCAAGGCGCAAGTCCTTGAATCCTGCGATAGCCGGCCTGATATTCCTGGAAATAAGGCCAAAGAATCCCGTTAATGCCGGGCTGACATTCACGGCGAGCTCTACGGCCAACCCGTTCATGGCCGTTTTCATGTGCTCTGTCGCTACCTGAGCATCTTTCAGCTTCTGCCCTTGCGCTCCGCTCAGTGTAGCACCCAGACTATCGGCTTCATCCCTGAGCCCTCGGATCGCCGCCGATCCGCCCTTCATGGTCTGGATCAGCGCCACGCCATCCGTGTCAAACAGCTTCATCGCAACCCGGACCTTGTCGGCCTCATTGGTCATGCTGTTGATTCTGTCGGCGATGCGCTCGAATTGTTGCTCGGGCTTCAGGTTGTTTAGATCCTCTGCGGTCAGGCCCAGCTCTTTAAGCGCGCCCACCGCTTCACCAGTGCCCTGTGCAGCCTCGGATATACGCCGGGTCATCCGTTGCAGGCCCAGGGTCAGTGTTTCAAAGGAAACGCCCGTGACCTCCGCCACATGTTTGTATTGAGAAAGTGCCTCGGTAGAGGCGTTCAGCCGGATGCTCAGGTCATGTATCTTCGCGCCGGCATCGATAGATTGCTTTACCAATGCGCCCAGACCGACGGTTCCGATCGTCCCGGCGATGGCCCCGCGGAAATCAAAAACGGAGGACGTCAGGTTCTTCAGGCGCTTGTTTACCGACCTGAATGCCGCTTTTGTTTTATCGGTGGCGGAGATGGTGAATCGCCCATCAGCTCCTGGCATGATTCCCCCTGATATTTTCGATTAGATTCATGATGTCGATGTATAGCGCAGGCTGATCAAGAATGCCGCCAGCCTTCGGCAACAGACCATTAGTGTAGTGTTTGTAGAGTGTGATCATATCTGCCGAGCGACTTGTCACCATTGGCAGTGGACATGTTTTCAGTCCGCCGACGCCAGTAATATTCCACTTCTCGAAGGGCGCGGGGTTACGTTCATCGCAATGACGCCCCCACTTGCAGTGATCGCAGTCAAAGTCCTTACTGTGCTCATAGACGGTGACTGCGATCGTCAGTTTTTTAGGTCGCCCTCACGCAACATCGCGCTATTGACGATCTCTGATGCCAGCGACATACGCAGCACCCAGGGCAGGTATTTATGATTGGCCTGGATACAGGGCAAAGCGCCCTCGTCAGACGCCACGTTCTCCCATTCGCTGATGCCTGCCGCCAACGCCGCACGGATCCCGTTGGGCGTTAATCTCAAAAGACCGTCTCCTTCGATCTTCGCGCCCTCCATGGCTTGGTCGAGCTGTTCGCTGTTCAGTGGTACCAGCCTGAATCTGGCGGGATTGCTTTCCTCTTTTTCCTCATCAGGGGTATACCAATAGGGCGTGATCCCCACGATCGTTTTAATAGCCATCCTTCTTCCTTTTAGCTGAATACGATTGAAATCTCGTCATCCGTCGTGCTCTCAACCGCGCCATAGGGCACGCTGTAGGCACGAATCCCGTCACGGTCGTCTGGTGACACATCGCGGTAATAGATTTTTGGCATGGCGATGGTGTATTTGTTGTACTGCACCGCGCCAATCGGGCCGAAGTTAAGCGCCATTTCTGTACCGCCGCGCAGATTGGCAATAAACGGATGCGTCGCAACCGAGACAGCTTGCGGATCCATGCTACCGTTTACGTCTCGCCCGGTCAGGGTGACCTCTCCGAAGCCATCAGCCGCTGAGCTGTCAGGCGGTGTGCTGAGCTTGCCGCCCAGGTCGAATGACAGCGCGTTGATCACCGCGCCAAAGCCTCCCACACTGAATGCGCTGCCGACAATAGCCTGTGGCACCGTAGCGTCGAGTGTGGGCGCAGGTAAGGCTGCATCCGTCGGCGTGCTGACATGACCGGTGAGCGTGACGCTGATCAAGCCTTGTTTCCCGGTCTCGAAATTGCCGTTGATATTGCCACGGCAGCCGGTGAGTTTGAACAAAGTGCCGTCCTGATAGTAATAGGCGGTCACGGATTCCTGCCCGGTGCTGGCTGGCGTATAGGTCACTTTCTCGGCGCCAGGGGTGGCATCGACCACGGCGGCCAGTCCGCAGGCGCGCAATACGGCATCGCTCTCCGGGCGGACTGATGCGCTGTAGGCCGCCCCAGCGCCTTTGGGCGCAATGTCGAACGTCACGGTCATCAGTGTACCGCCGAACAGCTGCTTGAGTGCTGCCAGGCTCGGGCGAACGGCGGGCTGTTCGTTCATTCTCAGCCCTTCATGCGCCCACGCCAGATTCTCCACCAGCACGGCATCGCTGGCTGCCGTCGGGTTGGCGTCAACGTTATAGGTGCCCTCAGTCTTTATGAGCAGAACTTCGCGGCTTGTCAGTAGCGACATTGGTTTTCTCCTTGGTTGGTTGGTTCTCGCCGGTGACGGTCAGGCCCCCGTTCCTCGTTTCGATCTTTTTGCGATCTTTGACCGCTAATGGGTTACTCATGCGGTACCTCCTATTGGCTAGGATCATTGATGGCGCGCTGATACAGGATGCTGAAATTCATCGTCATGGCGCCGATCACCTGATCACCCCCGCCGTCCAGATTTGGCTCCAGCGACCCGCCCTCGCGGGTATCCCATACGAAACCAAGGCCCTGGGTGATGTCCGCCTTGAGCGCTTTCGTCACTTCCGTGTCGATCTGTGCCAGCACGGTATCCACCTGAGCGGCCGCGCTCTTGACTGTGGCCTCCACGCGCACATCCAGCCGCCAGTCTGAGAACGCGATGTTTTGATCTCCGTCGGCAACCGGGGCATTGGCGCCACGATAGACGGACAGATGGGGCAACTTTCTTTCCTCGATGTCGTAGACGCGCCCGCGCGTGACATTACTGCCGGTGGTTGCGAGCCCGGTGAGCGTGGCGACCACGGCCGCCAGGATCTGTTCCGCCTTATGCAGTGCCATCAGGGCTTACTCAGGGTTAATGTGGTGGTCAGGTCTTTGTCATCTGGATCGATTCCGACCACGCTATAGACCACATCGTTAATGGTCAGCTTGTGCCCATGCGCCACCCCGACCACATCGCTGCTCATACACACAGCGGCGGGTGCCGAGGTCTCAACGCCCGCGCCTTGATAAAATACCGTGGTGAATATGATCTGTATGGTTTTTTTAATTGGCAGGGCGTCATAGACGGCGGCGTCCGCAAAGCCATCACGCGGGTCAAAAAACTCTGTGATGTCGATTTCAAATGACATGGATCAACCCTTATATTTTCGCAGGAAATGCCGGACTTCCTGCGGAAATACTTTGTTCCAGCGCTCTTTTGCGACCTGCAATAATGCGCGGTGGATACGCTCTTTAATGAACACATGGTTGATAGACACACCTTTTGGCTCATCAATAGGCAGCCTGGCCCTGCCCCGGCGTTTAACGACGATGCGCCCACCGCTCGGCATCGTGGCGATAAATGCACCGGGCACCAGTTTGCGTTTTCCACGACTTCTGTAAGTCACTCCTTTGCGGGTTTGCCTCGGCTTCAGTCGTGTCAATGGCACGCGCTTACCGCTGCGCGGTTCAACGCTGCTAAACAGGTTGCGGAAATTTGCCTTGTGTATGACCAGGTGCTCGCGCACCGTTTTCTGGGTAATGCCGATATCTTTGGCGATCACCTTGACGGCCAGTGACTGGGCGCTGCGCGCCACCTTGTTCAACGCGCTGGTGGTTGCTCGGGGCATCACCTGATGGGCTGCGGCGCCCAGCATGCGCTCGACTTCGCGCACGTCCAGCTTCACATCCAGCAGCCCACCAGGCATAGCTTATTTCCCGCTGGCCTTCGGGCCGCCATCCTTCCCCTTGGCCGGGTCGCCTTTGGGATCATCGTCCTTCCCTTCAGGATTGGCCGGGTCGCCCGCAAACGCCTCGGCACGGCCGAGGTTGATGAGCTGCCGGGCGTCAGCCTCGCTCACGTCATAGACGCCATCAACGAACAGGCTTCTTCCGCTGGCGATGGTGTTTTCCAAAACTTTAATGTGCATTTCGATCTCCTCTTACAGGCCCAAAAAGAAACGGGGCCGAAGCCCCGTTGAATGCTGGGGATATGGTTTGTTTTTTAGACGGTGATCGCGTCCTGCATGGCAGCGAATGACTGCGCGTGACGCACAACCACATCCACCATCATGATGCTGGTCACCTCGATCAGGCCCTGCTTCTTGAGCGCATAGGGGTCAACGATCAACTCGATGACGCCCCATTCGCCAATCATCAGATCGGCCCAGTTGCCGAAGATGATGGCGCTGAGGTTGCTGCCCGTGCCTTTGGTCAGTGTCTTGGGCACCTGGTTGGAGACCCCGGCGCGATAGCCGTTGACCAGACCAAACCCGGCCTCTGCGGCATTGTCTCCCCAGATAAATTGCGCGGTGTTGGCGGCCTTCTCAGTGGTTTTGAGTTTGCCGCGTACCTTGCTGTTGGTGAGATAGCCGATGTTACCCACATCCGCGTTGGCATCAGCGATCAGCGTTTCCAGATCGACGATATTGGCCCAGGTTGGCGCCGCGCCATTGGTACCCCCGGCCACGGCACCGATGCCTGTGGTATTGAGGATGCCCAGTGGCTGGTTGGCCGCACCGGAACCGTTGATGGCCGCCTGGTCCAGACCCAGCGCATTGATCTGGATCAGGTCGTTACGCACGAACGACTCCACATCCAGGGAGCTTTGCGCCAGCAGCTGGCGGCCATAGGCCGTGGTGGCCTGCGCGGTTTTGGGTGTCATTTGCACCTGATCAAACGAGGCCTCGCTTTCGGTCACGTCTGCGCCGGGGTTCTCGCCCACCCAATACAGGACGGTGGTGCCGTTCTGCCTCGGGAAGGACAGATCACCGTCCAGTCCGGAGAGCACAGTGGCCCCCATTTGCTTGACGAGCATCCGGTTGCGCAGGATGTCGATCAGGCCCAGGGTGTCGGTCGGTACGGTGTAACCACCTGCGGCCGGCGTCCCCGCCACCAGCGGCGCGCGCTGCATTATCTCGGGCGGTGTCCGCAGGGAGGTGGGCACGAATACGCCGTCGGTGCTGCGGTTTAGCTGCTTGGCGATGGCGTCCGACACCTCGCGCTCAAAACCCGCGCCTTTCCAGTCACCGGTCATCGAGGCGCGCAGGGCGCGGACGATAGAGAACCGCTGATGGTCACGCTCGGACATGTCCACGGTCACCGGCGTCTGTACGGACTGGCTTTCATTCGATTTCCGCTCCAAAACCGCTGCGCGGAAATTGTCAACAGATTGACCGTTATCGATGAACTGTCGCGACAATTCTGCAACGTCGTGGAGTTCTCCGATTTTCAGAATATCCTTGACGCGCTGCTGCTCAGCAGCCCGGGCGGCGGTTTCGATCTGTTGCACATCCACTGTCGGCTGAGGCGCTGCAGGCGGTGCACTGCGCTGCTGAGGTTCCGCCGGGGGCGTGGCTGGGGGTGTGTTGGGTCTGGTGTCAGGCATTGTCCTTTCCTCTTGGTTTAATGGTGTATTGTTGGCTGCGTCGGGTGCGCTCGCAGACCGGTTGACGCCCACCTGGTTGTCTGCCGGCACTGATAACAGGCTCACCTCATACGGCTCCCAGTCGGTGACCCGATAGGTATCTGCACCACCATCCACCCCCGGTTTTTCGAGGATGAGATCGTAGATCCAGTAGCCCACGGACACTTTCTGCCGGATGCCGTCTACCACGTCGTTGAAAATCTCCGTCGCTCTTGCGCCCTTACCAAAGCGCGCAATCAACCGCCCCCGGCGGTCCTGATCGATGGATACGGATTCCACGACACCGACGTGATCCCTTCTGTCGTGGTCCATCAGGATCGGCCCACCGTCGCTCAGGCGGCCCAGCCTGACGCTCCCCGGTGAGTGATCCAGAATCTCCATGCCAAACCATTGCTCCACCGGCTGTTCGCTGGAGAATGCCAGCGGCACGGTGCGCGCATCCTGATTGATGCCAGCGCGGTCGAATGTCGCTGTCAGCGCTAAGGGTTTGGACCTGATTGATTCGATGCGTTTATTGCTGATTTTGTGTGGCATTTCCGTCCCCCTGAATTGAAGAACCCGCCTGTGTGGCGGGTTCCATGGTAAGGTTCCTATCTTTTAGCATTTGGTCCCACTGGGACCATTCATCGAGCACGGTTTCAGGGTCACCTCCCTGTTCCCAGATCACCTGTTGTGGGCTGCGCACCTTCAGCCGGATAGCGAGATCATGAGCATTCATCTCTTTCTGCGGGTCCACCCACTGCCAGCGCCGAGGCTGCCAGGCGATCTGTGTATATTTATCGAATCGCGTATCCTTTAGGGGCTTGCCCATGACAGTAATGACTTGCCGCGTGAGTGCAAATTTCAGCCAGTCCCGATAGACCGGATCGCAAAACGCCTCGATCATCCAGTCCTGCATCATCATCCAGACATCACGCTCATTCAGCGCACCCTGGCGAAGCGATGAGAAATTCACTTTCTCATAGTCGTTGGCATAGGCGTTATAGTTCACGCCCAGGCCGCTGGCGATGCCCCGCAGCATGTCCCGGGTAAACTGCCCGTAGGCGGTGTTGGGGTGCTGCGGATCCCAGGGCTTGAACGTGTACCCGGAGGGCAGCACCTCAAACGACCCGGCCTCAGCGTCGGTCACAAATTCGCCCTGGTCGTTGCGCTCACCGGCACCCATCACCGGGTTGTTGCGATCGATAGCGTCGTCGTCACGCTCCTCGAAAAACCCCATCTTTGCAGCAGCCACCCGGGCAGCCACCAGCTCGGCCTCTTCATATCCGGAGAGCATGTTGAGCCGCAGCAGCGCGGTGGCCGTGGGCGGTATGCCACGCGTCTGCCAGACCCATTCCGGCAGGAAGGCATGGTAAATCTGATTCGCCGGTATCACTTCATGTCCTCTACCTGCACCCTTACCCAGATGGTACCGAACCGGGCGGCGATACTGATCCATTTCAACCCCCATGCGGATGCTGTTACCGTTGGGCAGGTCGATGTTGAGATCGACATCCAGCAAATCCACGTCGATGAACTGCAGCGCGAATTCATATTTATTGAATCGCTTGTCCAGTATCTTGCGAATCAACACCTCGCCGTCGCGCATCAGTGTCTCGATAAACAGGCGCTGGATCATTTTCCAGCTGAGCAGGCCGGTCACGTCCGCGCTGCCCCGCCGCCCCCAGTTCGACCAGGCGGCCTCTATGGACTGGTTGGCCAGCACATCCTGCGTGCCGTCCGGGTCCTTAACCCGGGCCTGCAGGATGATGCCGTGATGGCCGACGATGTTGGTTTTCGATAGCCGCAGGAATGAGCGCACATGGTCGTTGTTCTCCGCCTCATGGCGCGCCCGTGCGCGCAATCGCTGCAGTCCGTTGCGGATATCCACATCGATGGGCTTTGGCGTCGTTGCCCACCCTGACGCGAGATTGGTGATCTTGGCCCCGTTGAATGAACGTTTCATCACGCGAGCCCTGGTCTCCGGGCGGCTGCGATGGGTGGCCGACCAAACCGCGTTGACCACCCGCTGCGCTGCATTGATCAACAGGCTCATGCGGGCAACCTCACGCGCGTGATCCTGCCGCCGGGCAGGCCTCGGGCAATGCGATCTGCTTCGAGTTCCTGCTGATACAGCCGGGTATAGTGCTTGTGCCATTTGATCAGATCAGTCGCAGGCATGCGCTGTAGGGTCATCCCGGCGATGGTGTAGCTCAACTGATCCTTGCTCGCCTTGCGCTGGATGGTGGCCTCCAGGGCATCGAGCGTCTGCTTGATCGCGCTGCGGGCATCACAACCGTCCGTCAGGCTGGCGAAATCCGGGCGAACCCGCATCACGCCCTCGCCCACCGTGCGGCGGTCGGTGCCCTTGGTGACGCAGTACTGCCAGCGGTATTCCCCGGGTGGCCACTTGCTCGTTTCGGTTGTCAGCACATTGATCAGGTGACTGCCATCGCCGTTATCGGTGCCGCTGAATACTGCCTGGTAACCAGCCATCACCAACGTGTAGGACAACACCCAACCGTCGGCCGGCAGATAGTCCGGGTGACTGCGCTTGAAGGTCAGCGTGTCGCCCGAGGTGATCACGCCGGGTTCTGTCGTGGCGAGTGTCATATCAGATTTTCTCCACTATCAGGGTGAATTCGTCCCACACGATGCCGCTGGCGTTGGTCGGGTCATAGACGATCAGCGTGGCCGTGTAAGTGCCCGGCACAATCGTCTCTCCACCGAGGCTGATCGTGAGTTTCCCCTGCCGGCGGACCAGTCAAACGCCCCCGCAGACACGTTGCTATCCACGGTCTGCGCCGCCGGCCCGGTGAGCTTGAGCAGCATCCGGGTCACCGAAGTCAGATCCACAGCCACACCACTGTCGAATAACTGCAAATCAACCGTGTTATCGCGATTGAGATACGATGTTTCGCTCATCAGACCGGTCCGTCTCCTATAGCTGTGTGATCGTGAGTTTTCGGCTGAGGCTTTCCGCTGTTCTAATCGCCGTGAGTGACACGATGGTCGGGTCAGAGACCGCGCCCAGACCGCCGGTGTTCTGGGTGGTAAGCGCAGCGGAAGTGGCAGATGACCCCGCGGCAGCAGCTGCCAGCCTTATCTCGGTCGTGAGTGACGCACTGGTAGAGGAAGACCCGGCAACGGTTGAGACTAGCGCTATCGTGGTGGTCAGTGCGCCCTGGACCTGGCTGGTGCCTGCTGCTGCAGCGGACGCCGTTATCGCTGTCGTCAGCGCACCTGAAGCTGAACTTATTCCGGATACCGATGCGGATAATGTCGGTGCTACCGTCAGATCTGCCGATGTCGTAGCGGACCCTATCGCCGAAGCAGATAAGGTGATCTGCGTA
>Ga0114931_10006590_pt1 | contig 14270 bp, 4 predicted proteins | sample 2SBtaG_FD_89579 | JGI IMG/M metagenome (GOLD analysis project Ga0114931, IMG submission 89579) | Deep subsurface microbial communities from Kolumbo volcano to uncover new lineages of life (NeLLi) - 2SBTROV14_V59a metaG | ecosystem: Environmental > Aquatic > Marine > Volcanic | place: Kolumbo...
ATTTTGAGATAAACTCATCGAGGCGATGCCGCAGTTGTCGCTGCTGCCGTTGTCAATATCGGCGGCGGCGAGGGTAGCAGAACCGGAGGAGAAGAGGTGGACGATTCGGTTCTGACAAAGCGCTACCGGGGCTATATTATCTTCCACCGAAACGGTCGCCGTACAAGTGCTACTGTTGCCGTTGACATCGGTGACGGTCAGGGTGACGGTATGGTCGCCTACATCGGCGCAGGTGAACGCATTCGGTGCTACACTCAGGGATACGGGGCCGCTACCGTCGTTACTTCCGTTATCAATTTGTGCTGCCGATAGGCTTGCGTTGCCAAAACCGTCCAAGACCAGACTGCTGTTTTTACAAAGCGCTTCCGGCGGCGTAACGTCCTCAACTGTAACCATAGCGGTACAACTATTGCTGTTGCCAGCGAAATCAATCACTGTTAGCTTCACCGGATTCATTCCAACATCGGCAAAGGTAAAATTCATCACATCGATACTCATGCTGGCTATACCGCAATTGTCACTTGAACCATTATTTATCTGCGCTGCGGTGATGCTTGCCTGTCCGTTTGCATCGAGTTGGACGCTGAGGTTTTGGCATTGGGCATTTGGCATTGTATTATCTACTATCGTGATGGTCTGAACCTGATCAGCTGTAGCATTACCGGCATCATCAATCAACGACCAGGTGCGTAAAATTACCCCGGTTCCATTGGGACCTGTTAATCCGTTCAGGTCATCCGAGAACGTAGCTTGCCCGACCATGCAGTTGTCCATTTCATTCGTAACATCTCCGGTGATGAGAACACTTGCATCAAACTGGCAATTGGCATTCATGGAAATGGTGATATCTGGGGGCGCTGTAAAAGTAGGGGCTTGGTTATCCGTTATGGTCACCGTAAAAAAGCAAGTCGAAACAGCATTGCCACCTACATCTGTTGCCGTATAAGTGACGATAGTCACCCCGTTGTCAAAGGTCTCCGTGGCTGCACTGCCAGCAGTTACCGTCCCGTCAACCGGACGGAATGCAGGTGCCGGACTGCCAACGGTGTAAGCAACAGAAAGCACTGGGTTGGGGCAATTGTCGGTCACCGTAGGATGCGTCCAACTTACAATAGGCTGGCAATTTCCTGTATTCGAATTTCTAACGACGTTAGGAGGACAACTAGAAATAACCGGGTCTTCGTTATCCATTATCGTCACCGTAAAGGAACAAGTTGAAACCACATTATTTCCACAATCCCTAACCGAATAAGTCACGATTGTTTGGCCTCCGGCAAAGGTTTCCATTGCCGGACTCGCAGAGGAAACTGTACCATCGGCCGGGCGGACGGCAGGCGCCGGATTGCCGGCGGTGTAAGCAACTGTCAGCACCGGATTGGGGCAATTGTCTGTCACGGTGGGATGGGTCCAACTCACATCTGCCTGGCACATCCCCACATCGGCGTTTTGAGAAACATCCACCGGATAATTGGAAATGATAGGATTTTCGTTGTCCGTTATCGTCACCGTAAAAGAGCAAGTTGAAACCACATTATTTCCACAGTCTGTTGCCGAATAAGTAACGATAGTCACCCCTTTTGCAAAGGTCTCCATTGCCCCACCGGCAGAGGAAACCGTTCCGTCTGTGGGTCGGGAAGCGGGCGCCGGGATGCCATCGGTGTAAGCGACTGTCAGCACCGGATTGGGGCAATTGTCTGTCACGGTGGGATGGGTCCAACTCACATCTGCCTGGCACATCCCCACATCGGTGTTTTGAGCAATATTCGTGGGGCAGTTGGAAATGACGGGGTTTTCATTGTCCGTTATGGTTATCGAAAAGGAGCAGGTCGAAACAGCATTGCCACCGGCATCGGTTGCCGTATAGGTCACGATAGTCACTCCTTTTGCAAAGGTTTCCATTGCTGCGCCGGCAGAAGTAACCGTTCCGTCCGTAGGGCGGGAAGCAGGTGCCGGATTGCCGTCGGTGTACGCTACCGTTAGCACCGGATTGGGGCAATTGTCTGTCACGGTGGGATGGGTCCAACTCACGTCTGCCTGACACATCCCCACATCGGTGTTTTGAGCAATATTCGTGGGACAGTTGGAAATGACGGGGTTTTCATTGTCGGTGATGGTTACCGAAAAGGAACAGGTTGAAACAGCATTGCCACCTGCATCTGTTGCGGTGTAGGTCACGATAGTCACCCCTTTTGTAAAGGTCTCCATTGCCCCGCCGGCTGAGGAAACCGTTCCGTCCGTGGGTCGGGAAGCCGGCACCGGGACGCCATCGGTGTAAGTGACTGTCAGCACTGGATTGGGGCAATTGTCTGTCACGGTTGGATGCGTCCAACTCACGTCTGCCTGACACATCCCCACATCGGTATTTTGAGCAACATTCGCGGGGCAGTTGGAAATGACGGGGTCTGTGCTTTCGACAATCGTCCCGGTGGCAGAAGTATTAGGACCTACGCAGGGGTCGTAATCTCCGCCATCTTGAACGGTGAGGATGACGGTTTCATTCGATTCGGGGTTCATGTCGGCGGTGGGTGTCACTGTGACCGTCGTACTCGCGTTCCCTGCAGGGATGGTGGCTGTGGTGCCGATGTTGTTGTAATCCGTTCCTTCCATTGCCGTGCCACCCACCGAAAAGGTCAGGTTGAGGGAACAGGCGGTGCTGCCCGTTCGGGTAAAGGTAAAAACCAAGTCATCCGTACAATCTTCATCTACCGAAGCAGGCGACACTGCCACAGATACGGTTGGCACGACATTCACGGCATCAGGGGTTGGCGGTATTGCCAAAAAGGAACTCGTTTTTCGTTGTCCGCCACTGCCATTGGGAATGCGTTGGATGGAATGACAGGCACCGTTGCCGTTTCCATTTTCATTGACTTGAGGTTCTGAAGCATTTAGCAAAGCCAATAGTCCAGCATCATCTGCGTCATTGGTGTCGTAAACTACGGCATCCACCAATCCATCGGTAGAAACAGGGGTATTGTTGGGAAAATCAGTGGCATCTTTGGTGTATAAAGCAACCGCATCCGCCCCGTTTTGGAGGGTGCTGTTTGGGAAAGTTACATCTACTCCCGGCACTGCTGCATTTCCAATTACGAAATAACCATTGGCATCGGTGCTGTTGCCGTCCAAATCAATTGCCCGGTAAGATTGGTCATCGCCCCCATTGTAGAATACCAAAACCAATCCCGTCAAGTCGGTATTTCCCGCGCCGCCATCATACAATTCGACGAATTCCATATCATCCGCGCCGGGCGTATCCGAATCCACTTCGTTGAGGACGATGGGAGGGACGGAGACGACCCCCATATCGAGCGTCAGGTTAGTATCCGTGTTGTTGTCGCCATCCTGATTGGAGGTGGTTTCGGTAACATAGTCGAGGGTAATGGCGAGGCTTGCGATGCCAAAACCGGCTACGGGACCGCCGTTGTCGTCATTTTTGACGTCGTTGTCGGGGTCGGGCTGGCCGGGGCTGGACGTTTGGAATCCGTCGAGGGATTGCCCAATGCCAAAATTAGAGGGGTCAATCTCCACGATATAGTCGCCGGGGCATAAGCCTCCGGCTTGATAGATGCCACCCCCGGCGGTGGTTGGCGTCGCTTTGGGCGCGCCGTCGCCTGCATCCAAAACGCCGTCGCCGTCGTCGAGGTAAATATTCAGGCTGACCCCATTCACAGGCGCATCAATACCTGATTCAAAAGTCCCGTTATTGTTGTTGTCTTTGAAAAGGAGACCGCCGAGGGTAAGGTCCGCAAAGACGGTAGTCGTTGGGTCGGAAGCTCCTCCAATATCGGGGTCATCCGTTTGAACGGTAGCGAAATTAGTTCCCGACACATTGCTTTGGTTGGAGATATTGTTCGGCGCACCGGTGACCGCATCGCAGGCGTTGGCGTTGACATCCACTTCGTAGGTGACGGTGATGCTTTTTCCGGCAGGCAGGGTGCCGACGGAGAAGTTGTTTTGACTAATAACTTGTCCCCACATTGAAAAGAAAGCGATGGTGAGAAGGGGTAACTTGTTGAATGTTTTGATGATTTGATGACGGTTTTCAAGCTGTTCAACATTCAGAAATCTGAGAAATTTATTTTGTAAGTTGTTCATTTTCAATAATTTATAAAATTTTTAAATCCATTCAAAAGAAATTCGAGTTTGGTGAATTTGAAATGTTGGCTGAACCAACCTCTCCACTCACGGCACATTTATCGGTCCGACAATTATGGCACAACTACTCGCCGGGGAATTATTGATAGCAGGAGTCAGGGCAGTATTGGTATTTCCAATTTGCGTTTCACAATTTGCCGCCGTTCCTACGAGTTGAAGGGTTGAACCTGCCGTTTCATTGAGTGTAAAGTCTCCTCCGAATCCGAAGAAGAAAGGGCCTCCTACCGCCGTGTTTCCGGAGATGTCTGCCCGAAGGGTACTTGCGGCGGAAACATTATCAGCCAGGACGAGAATGCCCGCCAATCCAGTGGAGGTATTTGCTCGTGCCACATTGTTGGTTATGGTTACATCCAATTCGCCTACTCCAGTTGGAGCGTTCCGGGCAGTACATTCGATGCCTCTTCCGAATTTAATTTCCCGAATGGTATTGCCGTTAATTAACATGGCTGCATCCTTATCCCCCTCAATCAAAACGCGGATGCCACTTCCCAGAGTAGAACCGGAATCACCGCCTCCCGTTCCAATGGTGTTGCCGCTAAGCGTTCCCCGAAAAGTACCCCCTGTGGAGGAAGGGGCGCTGAAAATGTTTATCACATTGCCCGCATGACCATTTATATCGAGGTTGTTGGTAATATCAAAATCGAAATCTGCCGTATGATTGTTGGTAAGATTGATGGCAATGTTATTATTCGTGAAATTATTGTTATTTATAACGAATTTATTTCCCGAGCCAACGCCTATGTCAGCCGAACCTTCGGCATCAACTTGAATTCCGGTGGCAAAAAGATTCATGAAGGTATTCCCTTGCACCAAACCACTGTTCAGAAGGCTATTGCTTGAAAGCCGCATATTGATGCCATTGTTGGCTGGTGCACCAGCCCCAAAAGCGTGCGAGAAATCATTGCCCGCGACGTTGAAGGAGGTCATGGTTCCCCCGGTATTCACAATTTCAATTTGGTCTTCTGCATTTCGATTGAATTCGCCGTCAGTAACTGAAAAAGCGCCGGTCAATTCCCGGATTCGGACACCCTGTTCGGCAACCGCATTGCCGTTATCTTCAACAGTGACATTTGCCAGCGTAAATCCATTTATCGTATTGACATCCAAGCCATGAGTGCTGTTATTGATAATGTTCATGCGCTGAAGGCTAATATTTGTCACGTTCGAGAGTAAGATGCCACTACTACTCTTTCCGGAAATGGTGCCACCCGAACCGTTCCCCCCTTTTGCCGCATTCACCCCGTCTCCGGTTACCGTAAAGGAGCCCGTGGTGGTATTTAAATCAATACCCGGTGTGCTACCGCCACTTGACGACACACTCGTCAGGGTCATGCCCAAAGCCGTATTGTCAATATCCACCGCAGTTCCACTGCCGGTATTGAAAGTGCCAGAGGTAGTATTCAAAGTTCCTGCAGTAGAGGCAAAAATCCCGATGCCATTGCTGCTGGAATTGTCAATATCCAAATCGGAAAAGGTGAAGGTCGTTCCGCCGGAATTGGTAATTTCTACTCCTTTACCGCTTGCATTGGAAATGGAAGTTGCGCCCGATACATCCCAGGTCCCACCGCCGATGTTGCCCAAATCCAACGCAATGGGGCTACAACTCATTAGATTCAATTGCACCATTTGCATATCAATCATTACGCAGCCGTTGATGTCCACTCCTTTGTGGGCATTGCCTCCATTGACAAAAGCAGAAAGCGCGTCAATTTTCAAATCGCCTGCCGCCGCCCCGGCGATGCCGCCACCGCTTTGGAAAGAAGCTGATTTGCCGATGTCGAAGCCGCGCAGATCGTTGCCCGATGCAAGGGTCACGGCAGTTCCTCCCGTATTTCGCAGCACCGGATTTGTGCCGCCGATAGTGGGCAAAGCCGCACTATTTGGAGCTGCCGTGAAGGGCAAGACATTAGCCAGGTTCGTCCCTGTCGTGCCTTGTCCAAAGAGGCGTTGGTTGTTTTCCAGGGTGATGCCGCCGGTATAGTCCCCGTTGCCGGTGTGCAGAAAAATGACCTGACCGGCTTTGGGGTTGGTGGCTGCTGCCCCTCCGTTGACAGTCTCGAAGGATGCCAATGTTTTGAAAGGGGTGTTCAATCGTCCGTCGTTGGTGGCGGCGGCGGTAGCATTGTCGAGAAACCAAATCATATTGCTCACGGTTATCGTCGCCGTTCCGCCATCGGTTGCAGGGATAGGCGCGCCCACCGGGTTGCCGTCTTCGAGCGTGTAATTGAAGGTATCTGTGCCGGTGAAGCCCGCAGGGGGCGTGTAAGTGAAACTGCCGTCGGCACTGATAGTAGCAGAACCGCCGTTGACACTCGCCACCGTTTCCGCCGTGCAGCTCAAGCCGGCGATATTGTCGTCGAAATCGTTTGCCAATAGACCGCTGACTGCCGGTACGCTGATTGGCACATTCCCCGTGCAGGTATAGGCATCGGGAAAGGCCAGTGGCGAACTGCGGAAGGACCCCGCCACAAAAGTAGTATTCGCGTCGGGAACGGCATTGAGTTGGACGCCGGTAGCATCCGTAGCCGCGCCCGTTTCCGAGATGGTCACCTGGTAGCGGATGCGGTCGCCGGGGTTGGCTTTGTTCTGCGATTTGTTGTCGGTAGTGATTTTGTCGCTTTGGGAAGGGTTGATGGTCTGTGCCTGAAGAGCAATCGAAACGAAAGCGAAGAATAGGCTAAAAAGGTAGGTTTTTCTAATCATGATATAAGTTATTTTAATTATCCATGCAAATAAAATTTGCAAATAACTAGTTATAAGTTAATTATAATTTAAAAATAAATTTAATGTATCTTTTTAAAGGCTTCTTTACCAGCAGTGTTTGCCCAGTATTTTTTGAATGAGGATTGTAATGCTTTGGAGAAACATGGTTTTGGAAATTAGTAGAATCTTTAGAATTTTTCGATAAATGAGTGAGGAAGGAGAAATGGAATTCCATACCTACTTTCAAAGGATAATAAAATCCAAAAGATTCAAAACCAGTTTTTTATGAAGTGAAATAAGACAAAAACAAATTTACAAAAATAATTTAGACCAATTCTACCTAAAATAGGGTATTTTTCGAACCAGTTGGACAATGCCATCTTCAGGTCAGTCAATCTACCAAAGCCTGCCGGTTTTGATTTAAAATGAGGCAGAGAGGTATCCCCTCGAAAAAGTCAACATCAGGATTTTCACGATATTAAAATGGCTGGCATTTTAAAAATGCCAACCATCTGCATCCGAAAAAATCCTGCCAATCCTGATGCTGACAATTACGCGGATGCTGCGCCCTATTGTCGGCGTGACTTGAAGTCACACCGACAATTGAAAAGGGTCAGAATCGCGGATTTGACGGATTAAAGGATTGCGCAGATTATTCTTTGTAAAAGAGGAAGCGGTACAGAAGGGAAGCATTTTCAAAATGCCTTCCTTCTTGATGCTCACCAAATTCCCCAATCCCGAAAATCCTTTCATCCTGCCAATCCTGATGCTGACAAAAGACGCGCCTTTTCAAAAACGCGTGTCTCTCCCAGATTGCGCCACCACCATTCGCTTGCTTATGACCCCTTCCCTTGCCGGAGGACGGAGACGAAATACATCCCGTCTCGGAACTTGGCGGCATCCAAATCCACCCGCAGGAGTTCTTTTTCCAGGTCGTCGAAGTGTTGTTTGAAGAAGACCTTTCCGAGCGGGTTGTAGATGGTTACGTCAATCTCCTGCCCCATGAATTGGTGCAGGTCGAAGTTGACCGAATGCTGCGCCGGGTTGGGGAAGAGGGTGAAATCATAGCTTTGGCTTTGACTGCCTTTCCCCGATTTTTCATTTTGATTACCGCCCAAATCGAAGGGGTTGTTGAATGTCATCAACTTAGGAAATACGTTGTTGTAAAAGTCCCGTTAGGAAGCACAACTTCCTAAGTTATTGACATTCGTCTTTGGCATCCAAACCCGGGAAAGAGTTCCATTTTTTTGTTCTAATCAGCCCTACCTTTTACCTTTACTTTTTATGAGCAAAACCTACGATGCTATCATCATTGGCAGCGGCTTTGGGGGTTCGATGACAGCCCGGCAATTGGTGAACGCGGGGATGAAGGTACTGATGTTGGAACGGGGTGATTGGGTGTCGAGAAGCCCCGAAAATTGGGGCTTGCGCGGTTCCGTTGATTTGACACCCCATTATGACCACAGCAGCCCGCGCAGGGTGGTCGCTGGGGGTAATAAAAAGGTGATGGGGACTTATGCTTGCGTCGGCGGGCCTTCTGTATTTTACGGCGGTGTTTCGTTTCGCTTTCGCGAAAATGACTTTCATCCCGAAGAAGAATTCATCGCTACCTGCGCAGCAGAATGGCCAATTGGGTATGCCGATTTGGAGAACTATTATTCGGAAGCCGAAACGGTTTTGAATATTTCCGGCGAAGCGGGAATTGACCCTACCGAACCATTCCGAAGTAATCCTTTTCCACAAAAACCTGCTCCTTTGGCCAATATTTCCCGGAAGGTAAAAGCGGCAGCAGAACAATTGGGGCTGCACCCCTTTCACCTGCCGCTCGCGATAAATTACGAAAACGCCAATCGCTCTACTTGTGTAAATTGTACCACCTGCGATACCTTTGCCTGCGCCATCAGCGCCAAAAATGACCTGGCTACCATTCTGATTCCCAAACTGATGGAGAAAGGAATGGAGCTAAAAGCAAATTCCGTTGTCACTAAATTGAAGTCCAAAAATGGCATCATTCAGGAGGTGGAATGCGTCTCGAAAAAGAATGGGGATCGGCTGTCTTTCAAATCCAAATACGTGATTCTTTCTGCCGGAGCATTGGGGTCACCACATCTATTGCTGGCTTCCGGTCTTGAGAAATTGAACCCCGGCGGTCAATGCGTGGGACATTATCTGATGCGCCACGTCAATGCCATCGTTTTTGGCATTTTCCCAGGGGTAGCTGACAAGGAAACGCGTTTTCACAAGCAACTCGCCATCCTCGATTATTATTTCGGACATCCTTCCATCGCTTCGCCAAAAGGAAAATTGGGTAGTTTGCAACAGATGCCGACCACTCCGACGGGTTTGGTGCAAAACGAAGTGCCGGGGGCTTTGGGGAAATTGTTAAGTCGCGGGGTCCGTCTGTTAAGCGGGCTATTGGCCATAGCAGAAGACCAACCGCAGTTTTCCAATCAATTGCGTCTCGATAGGGGCGCGAAAGACGCCTTTGGGTTGCCGCAGGCGGTTATCAGTCATCATTACTCGGCGCGAGATTTGGCGGCCTTGAAAGGCTTGACTGGCAAAGCCAAAAAAATTATGCGAAAGGCCGGGGCACTGACGCATTACGTTCATCACATTCGAACATTTTCCCACGCTGTAGGAACGATTCGGATGGGAAAGAATCCGGAGACGTCTGCTTTGGATGAGTTTTGCCAATTCAGAGGGGTCAAAAATTTGTTCGTCGCCGACGGCAGTTTTATGCCAACGGCGGCAGCCGTCAATCCAAGTTTGACCATTTCGGCCAATGCCCTTCGGGTGGGTAAGCATATCGCTGAATTGGGATAAAGGAATCATTTAGTTTTATGCAAACTACATGTCTCTGTTTTAGGTAACTTTGCGTCTTCTTTATTCTTGCGTAAAAAATAAAAAGGCATGAAATTCGGCGTAGTAGTTTTCCCCGGTTCTAATTGCGATGACGACATGATTTACGTGTTGGGCAAGGTCATGGGGCAGAAGGTGGTCAAACTTTGGCACAAGGACAGTTCTTTGGAAGACTTTGAAACAAACGATTGCATCGTATTGCCCGGCGGCTTTTCTTATGGCGACTACTTGCGTGCGGGTGCCATCGCCCGGTTTTCGCACCTGATGAATGCAGTGATTGAATTTGCCCGGCAAGGCGGCTTTGTGTTGGGCATCTGCAACGGTTTTCAAATACTTTGCGAGTCGGGCTTGTTGCCGGGAGTGCTTTTGCGCAACCAAAATCAAAAATTTATTTGTAAAAATATTTTTCTTAAAACGCAAACGAATAATTCGCCACTCAGCTCCAAAATTGAACTCGAAAAGCCCCTCAAAATTCCAATCGCCCACGCAGAAGGGCGTTATTTTGCAGATGAAAAAACCCTTCGGGAACTAAACTCCAACGACCAAATTCTTTTCAAATATTGCGACCCGGCGGGGCAAGTCACGCGGGAAGCGAACCCCAACGGTTCCCTCGAAAACATCGCCGGAATTTGCAACAAAACCCGAACTGTCTTTGGCATGATGCCCCACCCCGAACGCGCTTCGGAAGAAATTTTGGGCAATACGGATGGTAAAATTCTTTTTGAGTCCTTAATTTCCACAAACAAAAAAGATTGGCTCGTGTAGGAAATTGGGTGAAGCTAAATTTTTTGGAGATTTCGAGGTTTGGAACATGCTCCTTAACATCCATGCCAAACTTTCGCTCTCAAAACGTTTAAATCCTTGTATTTCAATATTTTATTTTTGCCGCTCTTGTCGGGAACAATGCCGACGACCCAAAATTCCCCCCTTTTTTTAGCGATTCTTTAATTTTACGCTAGGAACGGTGAGGTATGCTTCATCAGGTTTAGATTTGGACTTTTCGATGGGTGCAAAGTTGACAACTTTTCAAAAGTTGTCAACTTTGCAACTTGTTTATGGGAATGTGAAAATACTGCAAAAGTCCGTTCCTTAAAAAGGAAGCAGCCAGGCAAGAACGATGTTCCCGACCTTCTAAATTTTGGGTCTTCCGATTTCCAAAAAATTCCTCAAAAAGTACAAAAATCCGAATACGGCTCTACCCCTCGGTTTTCACTTGCAGAGGGTTCTACCTGGCCCGCCTTCCGTGGCATTGCTTATACTTCTTGCCACTCCCGCAGGGGCAAGGGTCATTGCGCCCTATTTTTTTCTCGGTTCGTTTGAAGGTCTGCGGTTTTGCCCGCTTGCGGCTGGCAGCCTCTGCTGCGGCCTTGCTTGCTGCTTGGCCGGTACCGGTTCGGTTGGTTTGGGTGCGGCTCAAATCGGTGCGTTGCACTCTGGCTTCTTCCAGGGTTCTTCCATCCTGGAAAATGAGGGTCCCTTTTGAGAGATAAGAAGTAACGTCTTCATTGATGGAATACACAAATTCTTCGAAGAGGTTGTAAGCCTCCATTTTGTAAATCACCAGGGGGTCTTTCTGCTCGAAGGAAGCCGCCTGAACGGATTCTTTCAATTCGTCCATGGAACGGAGATGCTCTTTCCATTTTTGGTCGATGAGGGAGAGGGTCACTGCTTTCTCAATGTCCCGCATGATAGACTTCCCGTCCGATTCGACCGCTTCTTTCAAACCGGCGGAAATGGGCAACACCCGACGGCTGTCTCCGTCAGTGAAAGGAATAGAGATTCGCTTGTAGCGATGGCTTTCGTTTTCATGTACATCCTTAATGAGAGGCATCAGAAATTCTGCGATTTGACCTCCTTTTCGTTCATAAAATTCATACACCTGCTGCTGGTATTTTTCGAGAATATCCTTCTCATCCCCTTCCTGGAAATCAATCGGGTCCATTTTGGGGTCAATGCCAAGCAAGCCCATCGAATCTTTGCGGAAAGTGTCGAAATCGCCGCCTTGCTTATGGCTAATCACGAGGCTTTCCGTCATTGTCTGGAACATATTGTTCAAATCAACTTGCAGGCGTTCGCCGGAAAGGGCATTGAAGCGTTTTTGGTAAATCGCTTCCCGCTGTATGTTCATCACGTCGTCGTATTCCAACAGCCGTTTCCGAATGCCAAAGTTGTTCTCCTCCACTTTTTTCTGCGCCCGTTCGATGGACTTGGTTACCATCGGATGTTGAATCATTTCCCCTTCTTTGTGCCCCATCCGGTCCATCAACTTGGCGATGCGTTCGGATTGGAACAGGCGCATCAGATTGTCTTCCAACGAAACATAGAACTGTGAAGAACCCGGGTCGCCCTGCCGCCCGGCACGCCCCCGCAACTGCCGGTCTACGCGCCGCGAATCGTGCCGTTCGGTGCCGATGATGGCCAAGCCTCCTGCTTTGACTACTTCCGGGCTGATTTTGATGTCGGTGCCTCGCCCCGCCATATTCGTGGCGATGGTCACTTTGCCCGCCTTGCCTGCTTCGGCTACGACTTCGGCTTCCCGCTGATGCTGCTTGGCGTTGAGGACGTTGTGCTGGATGCCCCGCATTTTGAGCATCCGGCTGAGTTTTTCCGAAATATCTACCGAGGTCGTACCCACCAAAATGGGGCGGCCTGCTTCGGTTAGCGAAACGATTTCTTCGATTACGGCATTAAATTTTTCGCGCGCCGTTTTATAAACCATATCCTCGCGGTCGTCGCGGATAATTGGCCGGTTGGTTGGAATGACAACGACATCGAGTTTGTAGATTTCCCACAATTCACTGGCCTCGGTTTCTGCCGTTCCCGTCATTCCCGCCAACTTGTGGTACATTCGGAAGTAATTCTGCAAGGTGACTGTGGCATAAGTCTGCGTTATATCGCCGACTTTTACATTCTCCTTCGCCTCCAGGGCTTGGTGTAACCCATCCGAATAACGCCGCCCTTCCATCATCCGCCCGGTGGATTCATCAACGATTTTCACCTCCCCGTTCATCACCACATACTCCTCATCTTTTTCAAACAGGGTGTAGGCTTTGAGCAACTGACTGATGGCGTGCAATCGCCTCGATTTCACAGCAAAATCCTGCGCTAACTTCGTCTTGGCTTCTTCGCGTTCTTTATCTGTAAGTTCCTCCTCTTCATCAATTTCAATCATGGAGGTAGCGATGTCCGGCATGATGAAAAAGGTGGAATCCTCATTTCCCTTAGAAAGAAATTCCGTCCCTTTTTCGGTCAATTCAACCTGCCGCGTTTTTTCTTCGATGGTAAACAGCAGCGGTTCATCTACCAGGTGCATGTTTTTATTTTGCTCCTGCATATAGAAATTTTCCGACTTTTGGAGCATCACTTTAGCGCCTTCTTCGCTCAGGAATTTTATCAGGGGGCGGTACTTGGGAAGCGCCCGGTGCGCCCTTAAAATGGCCATTCCCGCATCGCCTTCTTCATGGCCGGTGTAGCCCTCTTTGAATGATTGTTTAGCTTCCGCCAAATATTGAGTAGCCAACTGCCGCTGCGCAGCGATGAGTCGTTCCACATGGGGTTTCAGCGTAATATATTCCTGGTCTTCGGTGCCTTTCGGTACCGGACCGGAAATAATCAAAGGTGTTCGCGCATCGTCAACCAACACGGAATCCACCTCGTCAATCATGGCATAGTGGTGTTTGCGCTGCACCATTTCTTCCATGCTTCGCACCATGTTGTCGCGGAGGTAGTCGAAGCCAAATTCGTTGTTGGTTCCGTAGGTGATGTCGCAGCGATAGGCTTTGATTCTTCCTGTGGAATGCGGCTTGTATTTGTCAATACAATCAACCGACAGAAAAAGAAATTCGAAGATGGGACCCACCCATTCAGAGTCCCTGCGCGCCAGATAATCGTTTACCGTGATGATGTGAACGCCCTGACCGGCAAGCCCATTCAGGTAGGCAGGCAGGGTAGCCACCAAGGTTTTTCCTTCCCCGGTCGCCATCTCTGCAATTTTGCCCTCGTGAAGCACCATCCCCCCAATCAACTGCACGTCGTAATGCAACATGTTCCAAGTTACTTCCCCTCCGGCAGCCATCCATTGATTTTTCCAAATAGCCTTATCCCCCTTGATGTGAACGTAGTTTTTACCGGCTGCTGCGGCAAGGTCTTTGTCGAAGTCGGTGGCAGTGACTTCGAGGGTGTCGTTTTCCATAAACCGCCTTGCCGTCTCTTTGACTATGGCAAAAGCCTCCGGCAATATTTCCTGAAGGATGTCTTCCAAATGTTTATTCCGTTCTTCCCGCGTTTGGTCAATTTCCTTGAACAATTCCTCTTTGCGAAACAAATTTTCCTCCTCATTGGCTTCCTCCTTGAGGGCGCGGATATCTTCGTCAATTCCAGCAAGGTGCTCCGCAATGCGGTCTTTAAACACGAAGGTTTTATTGCGCAATTCATCGTTGCTAATCCCCCGGAGGGTCTCGTATATCTCGTTGATTTCGTGGACGATAGGCAGGTACTTCCGCTCATCCCGGTCATATTTCGTCCCGAATACTTTCTTAACCGATTTTCCAATAAAG
>Ga0114931_10006591_pt1 | contig 14269 bp, 11 predicted proteins | sample 2SBtaG_FD_89579 | JGI IMG/M metagenome (GOLD analysis project Ga0114931, IMG submission 89579) | Deep subsurface microbial communities from Kolumbo volcano to uncover new lineages of life (NeLLi) - 2SBTROV14_V59a metaG | ecosystem: Environmental > Aquatic > Marine > Volcanic | place: Kolumbo...
AGCGTGCGTTTTATCTGGTTTTGTATTTTCATGCCGCCACTTTATAGGGCGCGCATTAATATGTCCAGTATTATTTATGGGCAATGGGCAGGGCTAGGCATGCCGACAAAACGTCATGACGCGAAGCTCACCGGGCCGTTGACCGTTAGAGAACCGGGCATCAAGGGGGGTTCCCCGCGGGTTGCGGGAAATGACGGCAAGAGGGCTTAGCCCTGCTGCGACAGCGGCGAACCAGCCGGGCCTTGTGGCAAGTTAGGTAACAACCGCCTGCGCCCTTTTTACGCTGTCGCCCCTATATGGCGGGTTGCGATGGCTTGGGTGGGTCTATGGATGACTTTGCCATCGCATCTTGACAGTGAATAATCGCGCCCTATCGCGTCACCGAATTTACCCTACGGACCCTGAACATGGCATGGATAGCTGTTTCAAATTCGCTGATCGGGAAGTAGCATCCCTATTCAGGGGCTGTTACGGTCCCGTGCTAAAATAAGTATGCTTATATCATCGTTTTGCGCGACCTGACCAGCATGTTGCTGTATGTCGGTCATGATACGATCGCCCAATTGATACGCATCACCATCACACAATTGCATGCTGGCCCTGAGTCGGGTTGAGCCGTATAAGGCACGATCGGAATTCATTGCTTCGGTAATGCCGTCGGTATAAAAAACCACCGTGTCGCCCGGCGCGAGGGGCCGTCGCTGGACATGGTAGCGGTTATCCGCCTGGATCCCGATGGGAATGCCGCCGCTGTCATGATTGAACGCTTCCACCTTGCCGTTGTGGCGTCGAATGAGCGGGGACATATGGCCGGCATTGACCAGCGACAGTTCAGCGGAGTTTGGGTCCAATAACGCGAATAACAGGGTGACAAAGCGACCTTCCAGATTTTCGCGACACATATGGTTGTTGATCAGGCCAACCGCCTGCTGCGGATTGTCGACAAATTGCATGGTACTTTGCACCACGCTGGACAGGCGTGACATCAATAATGCAGCAGGAATACCTTTACCCGCCACGTCGCCGAATGCCATGCAGATTTTTCCATTCGGCAGGGAAAACATGTCATAGTAATCGCCCCCCACTGCACTGGCGGCTTGGTAACGCGCGGCGAATGTATAACCATCGACATTGGGTAGGGATTGGGGTAATAAAGCCTGTTGAATACGTTGCGCGATGTCGATCTGCGCCTGGTGTTTAATCTGGTCCAAGTGCGCCGCCCATAGCCTGGCGCTTTCGTAGGACAAAGCGGCCTGGCCGGCCACCGCGGTCAGCAATTGAAGATCTTTGTCGTTAAACGGGTGTATGGGGCTTCCGGTGTCCAGGGTGACCACCCCGAATGCGTCACCGTCGATACCCAATAAGGGTACGGTCATGACAGAATGAATAGTCAGTGCGATGATGGACTGGCTGGTGTCAAAGCGATCATCATCCGCGGCGTTGATCGATAGCAAGGGTTGTTTTTCCTGAAACACTTTGTTGACGATAGTCTGGCTGATCGCGCTGGTTTGGGCGGTGTCAGCGGATCGTGACTTGGCGAATTTGGTTACCAATTGGCCGCTTGTCGGCTCGTATAAAACGATCGAAGTGCGTTCCGCTTGGGGAAAAATTTCCAGCAAAATATCCAGGACTTTGGGCAGGTGTTCTTCCAGTGCCAGATTGGACGCAAGTCGCCGGCTGATTTCCAGAACCGCATCTAATTTTCGACCGCCGTCCAATGCTGGACGGTCCGGCGCCAGCAAGGATTCCGCCGGTTTTACGGTAATCGGATCGTCAGTCGTCGCCGGCAAGTTGACGTACTGAAAACGCCATGTATGGATTTCCAAGGTATCGCCGTGCCGTAAAATGACCGGTTCCTTGACCACGTTACCGTTAATCAGCGAGCCGTTGCTGCTGCCCAAATCTTCCAGGTAATAGTGATCAAGGCGCCGACTGATTTTGGCATGCTGACGCGATACCAGGGCATGTTCCAGTTGAATATGGCAATCGGCCTGGCGTCCAATAAGGGTGTCGGGTTCATGGAGTGTAATGGTGATGCCGGAACCGTTGTCCCGGCGAGTCAGTGAGAGCGCAAGTGCGGCCATGGGTGGCGTCACTCATCGTGGAAAGCATTCAATGTACCCGAATACGACAGTCAAGGCAATGAGGCTGATGATAAGTTCGCCATGCTTAGCCTGACAATTCGCTGTACAAGGCGCGCGAAAAGCCATGCCTAAAAACCCCTGATTCTGGCTGCTGCGACACAAGCTTCTATCAAATTGAACGGTACACGGTTGCCGTGTTTGGCGAACAGGCAATGCGTCCATCACCCATTGAGCATTCCAGACTGGCGATGAAGCCGGCGCGCCGCCCGTAACCAACAAGCGATGTCCAAGCCATGAGCAAAGAGTATGAAGACAGCGTATGGGAGAATAATCCGTTCATCGATGGATTGTTTGAATGGATGGACTCGCCACGTGGCCAGGTACTTGTCCAACACAAGCATGCCAAATGGAGGGCGTAATGTTCAGCAATTTATTGATTATTTGCCGGGTGTTGTACTAGCTGGTTGCCTGCTTCGGCTTGTTTGCAACGGTAGCGGTACTGCTACCGGTTTTGGTATCGGGCGCAGCCGCCGGGGCGGCCGCACTTTTCGGCAACGGCGCCTCATCGGCACGAGCAAAGGTCAACGCCGGTGCCAGTCGCAAAAACAACAAAACAAAAGTCAGCACCCAAAAAAGGCTGGAAACAAGAATCAGTCCGCTATAGGTCTGTTGATTAAAGATGGGAATAAACACCCGGCTGATGGCGGCCAGGTTGATGACCACGATGATGGCAATGGCGAAATAGGTAATGCTCCTTGGGCTGTCGGAAAAACTAACCGGCTCGGTTTTCGGCCGTGGCGGCCTGTTGTTTAATGTCATATGCATCATGATGATGACACTCATGGTACCCAAACCACCTACGGTAAATGCGTGCAGACACAGTACTTCCTGTACATAGCCGTAGGCACTGAGCGAATACAGAACAAATCCCATCACGATCCAAATATAGGCATTATACAAAGCCCACATCATGGGTGATTGCTGTTTATCAAGGCGCCATACAAATATTCGACTGGCAAAGACCAACGCCGTGATCAATGCCATGACCGCTAATATAAGTGGATCGGGAACCGATACCACCACAATGCTAAACGCCGTCATGGCCAATACCGAAAGCAGTGTGATTCGCTTTTCCGTCGCTGAATAATGTACCTGCTGGGCGGAAACCTGGCTGCCCAATACGACAACCATCAACAACATAAGATACAGCATAAGCCCTTGGCCGGGTTCGGCGGAATTTTCCAGAATACCCAGGATCTGCGCATGAATAAGCATATTCGCCAACGTCATCAACCACAGGCAGAGAAAGACAAAATTGTAGTGAAAACGCACCTTGGCTATACGTTGCGGTGTAAACACCAACGCCAGCAGAGGTAAAAACACGACATCGATAAACGCAATAAAGGCCGGTGGCATATCGGGAACAAGCGGCGATATGCGTCCGGCAGCCCACACCAGTACAAGCAATAATAAAACGGAACCCTTTTTACGCTGGGTACCTGACCAACTTTCGGACAATGTCAATAGATAACCGGCCATTACGGCCACGGCAAATCCGAATAACATTTCGTGACCGTGCCAACCGATGGGCTCGTAATAATTGGTCGGAGACAACTTGGTCGAATAAACGATGGTCCACAGACCGATAAGTGCTACCCCGGCGAGAATCGCGACGAAAAAAAACGCCCGGTATCCCAACTTCCACAATGCAAACTGCATCTGCGGTGGCTCACGCAGAAAATCATTCATAGGCAAATCACTTATACTTAATGGTTCTTCACAATAGGACGCCCAGCTTTTAGTCTTTAAAAACCGCTCCAGTATAACTGAAAAAAGCTATCGATTGAAAGCCAGCGGCCACGGTAACACTACGACTGCATTCTATAACTTGCTATTTTTATTGATAAATTTTATCAACCGGGGGTTGGCAAAGACGGCAGCGCACAAGCCCCTACGGTTTAAACCGTGAACGCAGGCTTATCTCGTCGGCCGCCTTCTGCTCCCGGCGATCGGCTTTGGCTTGTTCATGCAGGCGCTGGCGTTGACGCAGGTTTTCCACGGCTTTGACCTTATGATGGGCTTGCAGCCACAATTGGCGTTTTTCCTCACACTGTTTTTCCAGTGCAATAATGGTCTGTCGTTGCTGTTCGATGCCACGTTCCAGTTGTATGATAAAGCGGTGAAACTGCTGTAGGGACTGGCCACGCCGCACCAAGCTGTCCGCATTCAAACGCTGACGGTATTCTTCGCGATAGCGTTGCAGATCCAATAATTGTTGTTGGTGCGCCTTCAAGGTGCGGCGACACTCGGCAAACTGTTTAGCCGCCAATTGTTGTTGACGGTCCATAACCAGGTGGGCTGCATCAAGGCCGTGGGTCATGGTGCGTCAACACACAGGTTGCAAGCAACGAATTTTTTTCAACATCCCGGTGGTCCCTGCACAAAGGTCGGTCTTGCGATAGCCGGCAATTTTTGCTCGCTCCTGGCGTGCGGGCCGCAGTCCCGGTGTATGGTATTGATCTAAATGGTTATATAAGAGTTGCGACCATGCTTCACGGCGACGCGCAGGCCGTGGGGCATGGCCGACCCCCATTCCCAATACTTCAAACAAAGCCGCGGCAATCCAAGCCGTGTGGCATGGGCGAAGCTTGCGCGGGGCAGGAAAAACGGCGTTATTCAGCAGCCCGCTAAACATCGCGCACCGTCAATAATTCTTGCAAGGCCTTTTTACTGGCCTGAAGGCTTACCGGTTCGTGCATGGGTTGCTGTAAAAACGCTTGCAACATGGGGTGAATCTTGATGGCGGCATCCAGTTGTGGATCGCTTTCCGCCACATAGGCACCGACATTGATCAAATCCCTGTTACGCCGGTACAAGGCATATAAATGTTTAAACAAACGCGCCCACTCCTGCTGTTGCTGGGAGGTTATTTCGGTCATGGCCCGGCTGATGGAGGCTTCCATGTCGATAGCCGGATAATGACCTTGCTCGGCCAACTCTCGTGACAGCACCACATGACCGTCCAAAATAGCCCTGGCCGCGTCGGCAATGGGGTCTTGCGGGTCATCGCCTTCGGTTAACACCGTGTAAAAAGCGGTGATCGAACCGCTTGCATGGTCGCCATTACCGGCACGCTCAACCAATTGAGGCAGTTTAGCAAACGCCGACGGCGGGTAACCTTTGGTGGCAGGGGGCTCACCGATAGCCAGGGCGATTTCCCGCTGGGCCTGGGCATAGCGGGTCAACGAATCCATCAATAACAGCACTTGCATGCCGCGGTCACGAAAATACTCGGCAATGGCCGTCGCCAGCCAAGCGCCCTGCAACCGCTCCAAGGGCGGCCGGTCCGCGGGGGCGGCGACCACCACGGATCGCGCCATGCCGTGGGCGCCCAAATTCGACTCGATAAATTCCTTGACTTCCCTGCCCCGTTCACCGATCAATCCCACCACGATGATGTCTGCATTAGTAAAGCGGGTCATCATCCCCAACAATACGCTCTTACCCACGCCACTGCCGGCGAACAAACCCATGCGCTGGCCCCGTCCTACGGTTAATAATGCATTGATGGCCCGCACGCCGACATCCAAGGGCTGACGTATCGGCTGGCGTTGCAGGGGATTGATGGCTTTTCCCACCAAGGGATGGGCATGGAGCTTTTTCAACGGCGCTCCCCCGTCGATCAACCGACCGGTACCGTCAAGAACCCTTCCCAGCAAGGCATCACCCACCAATACCACACCGGAACGCCCGGTCGGGGTGACTTTAGCATCCGGGGTCAGTCCATGCAGCTCACCAATAGGCATAAGAAATAGTTTGCCGGCGGTAAATCCCACCACTTCCGTTTCCAAGGGCCCGCCATCGGCGGTTTGCACCATGCAGCGGGCACCGACCGCGGCATGGCAACCTTGCGCCTCCATGGTGAGACCGACCATGCGGGTAAGCTTGCCTGACACAATGATATTTTCGGCGGGATGTTGCAAGCCGTTCCTGCTGGCGGCCAGCGCGGCTGCCAGGCGTTTGTTACGACGATTTGGATCCTGCTCGACGTCATTCATGACTGTCGCCCTCGCGTTGACCGCCGAACAGGCGGGCGGCTATGGTGGCCAGACGGGTTTCCACGGTAGCATCGATCTCCGTGCTCCCGGCAAGAATACGACAGTCACCCCGGGCACAGCCGGGATCATCAACGATTTGCCAGCGGGTGCCTTCCTCCTGGGGCAGGACGTCCTGCACAAAAGCCGCATCATCGGGATGCAGCACCAGGCGCACCAGGCGTTCCGCCACCGGCAATGCCTGCATGGCTTCGCGAACCACGGCCATGATTTGTCCCTTGTCTTGTTGTATTTCACGGCGGATGATTTGCCTGGCGATAGCCAGCGACAACTCCATTAGCTGCTCTTCAACTTGTTCGTCCAACTCCTGCAAGGGCAAACTCAAGCGTTCCAATAAACCGCTAAACAAATCGGCTTTTTGACGCATGAATTTTTCACCGGTGGCCTTGCCTTCCCGGTAGCCTTGGTTAAAGCCCTCACGGCGGGCATTTTTTTTTATGGCTTCAATGTCCTGCTTGCTGATTTCCGTGACGGTTTGCTTTTCCTGCCTTTCCATCACCGGTGCTTGCCAGGACTGATAGTCTTGGCCAAGCTTAGACATAGACGTCTCCGCCCTTGCCGCCCAGGGAAATTTCACCGGATTCAGCCATGCGCCTGGCAACGGCAAGTATTTCTTTTTGCGCCCCTTCCACTTCACTGAGACGTACCGGTCCTTTCGCCTCCAGATCCTCGCGCAACATCTCGCTGGCACGTTTAGACATGTTGCCGAAGATTTTTTCCTTGAGGGCTTCATCGGCGCCTTTTAAAGCCAAAATAAGAATGTCGGTGGACACGTCACGCAGCAGACTTTGTATACCCTTGTCATCCAGTTCGGCCAGGTTGTCAAACACAAACATGTTTTCCTGAATGTTCTGACTGAGATCCGGATCAATTTCACTGACCGTATCCAAAATCTGGTTTTCAACCGAGGTATCCATAAAATTCAGAATATTGGCAGCCGTTTCAACGCCTCCCACACTGGAGGATTTGACGTTGCTGCTTCCGGTGAACTGCTTCTCCATGATTTCATTGAGTTCATGCAATGCGGCGGGTGGAATACCGTCCAAGCTGGCGATACGCATCAAGACATCCACCCGGACCCTTTCGGGCATGACTGCAAGAATTTCCGCCGACTGATCCGCGTCCAGATAAGCCAGCACGATGGCGATGATTTGCGGATGTTCCTGCCGGATGATTTCAGCCACCGCGCGAGGATCCATCCATTTCAACGTCTCCAACCCCTTGGTATTGGAGCCAAGTAAAATACGGTCTATCAGATTGCCGGCTTTTTCCTCGCCCAAAGCACTGACCAGCACCGTGCGAATATAATCTTCGGCACCCACACCGAGCGCGGTTTGCCCTTCCACCGAATCGCAGAACTCTTCAAGTACGTGCAGGACGTGCTCTTTTTTAACATTCGCCAGACGCGCCATGCTGGTTCCGACTTTTTGAACTTCCTTGGGCCCCATTAAACGCAGAACCTCGGCGGCATCTTCTTCCCCGAGGCTCATTAACAGGATAGCGGCGCGGTCGGCACCTTGAAATTCAGGTTTACTCATCTTCGTTTAGCCAGGACTTCACCACTTTGGCCACTTTTTTGGGATCCTCGCCGACGATGTTTTTGGCCGTGCTTAAGCGCTCATCAAACGGCGTCGGCGGCGCAATAACCGGCTTGGACGTCAGCATGCCTTCCTGGCCACCGTCCATTTCCAGCGCCAAATCCATCTGGGGTAACGGTCGTACCACGGACTTGGCCGCAAGGTTTCGCATCACCGGCCGCATCACGGCCAAATAAAATACCGACGCGACCACCATACCGAACAAGATCTTCAAAATATCCCGCAGCCACGGCGCTTCCCATACCGGCGGCGATGGCAGGGGTTCCATGGCCGGCGGCCTGGTAAACGATGCATTGGCGACGTTTAAACTGTCTCCTCGGCGCTCGTCAAAACCCACTGCCTCTTTAACTAAAGCGGTTAACCGTGCCATTTCTTCAGGGGTATGGGCCACGGACACCGGTTTACCTTCGGCATCGACACTTTGTTTGTCATTGATGACCACCGCCACCGACAACCGCCGCACCGTGCCCGCCGGCATGCGGGTATAGTTAATGGTGCGGCTTAAGTCGAAATTACGATTGCTGCGCCGGCTGCTGCGACCATTGGCTTTAGCATTTGCTTGCCGGGGTGACTGGCGTACTTGCCCGGCCGGTGGTGGCTGGTTGCTGACCGCCCCCGGAATGCCCGCCGCGGCACCGGTCCCTGAACCGCGTTCTTCAATGGTTTGTTCGCTACGCAGGGCACGCAGTTCGGGATCATACAATTCCTGGGTCTGTTCGGTGGTACTCAGGTCCAGATCGGCGGACACTTGCGCCCGCATACCGTCATTGCCGACGATCGGTTCAAGTATGTTTTCAATGCGTTTGACATAGTCCTGTTCAACTTTTCGGACAAAATCAAATTCATACGCCGCGCGCATTAACTGTTTGCTGTTTTTGTTACTGGACAACAAACTGCCGCTTTGATCCACCACCGTCACCCCTTCCGGGGTGAGATTGGGCACGCTGGCCGCGACCAGATGTATGATGGCCGCCACCTGACCTTCGCTGACCATGCGACCGGCATAAACGTCCAACAATACGGATGCACTGGGTGGTTTTCGATCGCGTACAAACACCGAACGTTCCGGTATCGCAAGATGCACCCGTGCACCTTTGACATTTTTAAGCGTGGTGATGGAGCGAGCCAGCTCCCCTTCAATAGCACGTTGATAACGGGCGGTTTCCATAAACGGGCTGGCGCCGATACTGCGTTTTTTATCGAGCATTTCAAACCCCATGTTACCGCCTTCGGGCAGGCCGTCCATGGCCAGTTTTAGCCTGGCTTGATGCACCTGGTCACCGGACACCATAACCGCGCCGCTGGACGGGTCAAGCCGGTAGTCGATGCCCGCCTTGGTCAAGGCGTCGATGACCTGGCCGGCATCTTTTTCCGCCAGGGTACTGTACAACACTTTAAAACTGGGTTTTTGAAACCACATAAATACCGCCACGCCGCTGGCGATTGAAAACGCCAGTCCGGCGAGCAGTATTATTTGCCGAGAGATCGGTAAACTGGAAAAGCCGATCACCGGCGAATGGACGGGTTTATTTTCTTCCGTCATTGTTTATCCCGAAGCCGTCACCGCCAACCCGTATTAGACCGACATGCTCATAATCTCCTGGTATGCGGTCAACAATTTATTGCGAACTTGGTTCAAAGCCTGGTAAGCCACACTGGATTTCTGCATGGCAATCATCACTTCCACTTCCGTTATTCCCGGCACACCTTTCACAAAATCATCCTGCAATTTACCCGACTCTTTCATTTGCTCATTAACTTGCTTGATCTGCGAGTTAAGCATGGCGCTGAAATCCACCTTGTCTTCCTGTTCGCCTTTTGCCACGGTTTTAACGTCGCCCTGCAGGTACTGAGCCTGTGCTTTCAGTGCCCGCATTTGCGCTAAAACATCCGAAATACCCATATCTTTCATTGTGGCCTCCGCACCTTAAATTTCCGGAATTTCCATGCCCAAGTCCCGTAACCGCGCCAGTTTATAGCGCAGGGTTTGGGGACTGATACCCAGTTTTTCCGCCGCCATCTTACGGCTGCCCATGCATTCACGCAGGGTTTGCAGAATCAATTGGTTTTCCTGATTTTTTAAATCACCGCTTTGCACGGCGGCATCCACGACGGGATCATCGGGCTGACCGGCCACGTTTTCAAATTGCAACTGGCCGACGTCAATGTGATCGCCGGCGGTCAATATCATGGCCCGTTGCAGGCAGTTGTCCAACTCGCGAACATTACCGGGCCAGTCGTACTGTATCAGAGCGGCCTGGGCCTGCGCGCTTAAACGGTAGGGTTGTCCGCCCTGCGCACGGGCTTGCTTGGCCAGTAAAAACTCGGCCAGCGGCACAATATCGTTGCGCCGTTTACGCAGCGGTTCAATACGTAATGGGAATACATTCAAGCGGTAAAACAAGTCTTCTCGAAACATGCCGTCGCGAACATAATCGTGTAACACCCGGTTGCTGGTGGCCAACACCCGAACGTCCAGAGCAATGATTTTACGCCCGCCCAGCCGCTCCACTTCGCGCTCCTGCAATACCCGTAACAATTTCGCCTGCAGGGATAAATCCATTTCCGATATTTCATCCAGCAACAGCGTGCCGCCGTTAGCCTGTTCGAATTTCCCGGCATGGCTTTGATAGGCACCGGTAAAAGAACCCTTTTCATAACCAAACAAGGTCGCTTCAAGCATGTTTTCGGGAATCGCCGCGCAATAGATCGCCACAAACGGTGCTTCACGGCGGGGCGACTGATCGTGTATAAAGCGAGCGATAATTTCCTTACCAACACCACTTTCGCCGGTAATTAAAACCGACGCATCCGTGGCCGCCACCTGCCTGGCAAGTTGCAATGCCTGGATACTGACCGGGTCTTCGCCGACCGGTGTGGCTTGATCCGGTGCACGGCTATAACGCAAAACGTCGCTGATTTTTTCCACCAGCGTTTGCACATCAAACGGCTTGACCAGATAATCCGCGGCGCCGTGACGTATGGCGGCAACGGCTTTTTGCACCGTCGCATAGGCCGTGATTAGAATGACCGGCAAATTTGCAAAGCGCAAATTCACCGCCTCCAGTAAGGCGTGACCATCCATACCGGGCATTTGCACATCGGTCACCAGCACATGTACCGGTTGGGCCGCCAATTGCGCCAACGCCTGCTCGGCGTCCGCGACCGCCACCACATCAAACCCCGCATATTGTAATGTTTGCTGCAGGGCTTGGCGTAAGGCGTCATCATCATCGACGATCATAATGCGCGTTTCACTCATCACCCGCCTCCTTGACCATAACCGGATCAAGCAGGGTCAAGCCATTTTCCCGTTCGCTCAACAAAGGAAAACGCACAATAAAGCAACTGCCGCCGCCGGCATGTGTTTGCACATCCAAGTCACCCTGATGAGCGGTGACCACGGCACGCACCACCGCCAGGCCCAATCCGGTACCACCGCTTTTGGTGGAGAAAAACGGTTCAAAAATTCGCTGGCGCACCTGCTCACTCATGCCGACACCGTTATCGCGTACCGCAAACGCTAAATAGTCTGGGTCGACAAAGGCCGACAGCCGCACACTGGCCGGTGCGGTGCTGGCCTGAACCGCGTTGCCGATAAGATTTTCCAGCGCCCCCAGCAATCCCTGCGCATTGGCCAGGATACGGGCTTGACCGGCTCGATTCTCAAACCGTATCGGCAAGTCTTCTTTTTGCAGCGCTACACAAATCTGCTGCAGGCGGTGCATGATATCCCCCGCGCACAATACCTCGACCTTCATGTCATCGCCCTTGCTGAACAACAACATGTCGGAAACCATTTGATTAAGATGGTGCAGGCAATCGTGCAGTTGATGGGAAAACTCCCGCGCCTGGGATTGCGGCAACATGCTCTTTAACTGCGAGGCGTATATCATGGCCGTTGCCAATGGCGTGCGGATTTGGTGAGCCACGCGGGCGACCATTTCGCCCATGGCCGACAAGCGCTGATGGCGCTGCATGGCCTGTTCCATACGGCGATTGTCAGTATGATCGCTGATTAACACGATTTGGCCGGGCTCGCGACCCAGCGGCCGGGTATCGATCAGCAGATAGCGACCGTTGCGGTGCTCCACATAGGTTTGTGATAAATCGGCATGTTTAAAATTTCGCCGGATCACCTTGTGCCACGCGGCACCGGCTAATGGATTACCCAACAAGGCGCAGGCCATGGCATTGCATTCCACCACCAAGCCGCGCTTGTCAACCACCACGATGGCGGCCGGTAAGGAGTTGATGAGATTTTGCAGGCGCTCCGCCATATCACGGACGGCGACATGCTGGCGTTCTTTTTCGTCGTTAAGACGTTTGACTTCCTGCTCCAACATGGCATAAGAATTCACCAGTTGCCCGGAAGCTTCATTAAAAAGTTCAAAGGCGTCTTGCAGTTGGCGTGAAGAGTTATCGTTGGTACTTGGCATGCTTTACGCGGCTCCCGACCCGGATTCGTTGTGAAACGAAAAAGAAAAATTCTTTAACCGCGTTTAGAACTGCAAAAAGCATGCCCGAGCAAGACAATAGAGAAAGCTTTGAAATCAGACAGATAAGAAGACCGCTTAAATTCCTCTGTCAAATCCCCGTCGTTTCATCCACTCTTTGAAGGCCGTATTTACGCATTTTTTCCACCAGCGTGGTACGACGCATTTTCAGACGGTTGGCGGCATGGGCAACGACGCCGCCGGATTCTTCCAATGCTTGCTTGATAAAGTTGTATTCCAAATTGCTTAAATATTCTTTTAAGTCAAAACCGTCACTGGGTAAACGTGCAGGCCGGTGATTAACGGCAGGTGTTTCACTGCGCTCAATATCACGCATGGGCGGGGCGCTGTCCACATTACCGCGAAATTTTTCCGGCAGATCCGGCGCGTCCACCACGTCGTAGGGAAACAATATCACCAGCCGTTCAATCAAATTGGCCAGTTCACGCACATTACCCGGCCAATCATATTGGCATAAGGAATTGACGGCGGCCGGCGTCAGCCGAACCGAACCGCGTTCCTCGTGCTCAAGACGCGCAATTAACTCATTAACCAGAACCGATATATCATCGACACGATCACGCAGCGGGGGCATTTCGATGGGAAAAACGTTCAGGCGATAGTACAAATCTTCACGGAATTTGCCGTCCTTGATGGCTTCTTCCAAATTACGGTGAGTTGCGGCGATGATTCGCACATCACTGACGACGCTCTTGTTGCTGCCGACCCGCTCAAATGTACGCTCCTGTAACACACGCAATAGCTTCACTTGCATATGCAGGCTCATATCACCAATTTCATCCAGAAACAGGGTACCACCCTCCGCCATTTCAAAGCGACCCTGGCGGGCGGTAATGGCGCCGGTAAAAGCGCCTTTTTCATGGCCGAACAATTCGCTTTCCAGCAAGTCACCGGGAATGGCCCCGCAATTGATCGGCACAAAGGGTTTGTTTCGCCGTGACGAATGGTAGTGTAAATTTCGGGCCACCACTTCCTTACCGGTTCCCGATTCACCTAAAATCAGCACATTGGCTTCCGAGTCAGCCACTTGTTCCATCAGTCGACGAACCCGGTAAATAGCCCTGCTGTGCCCCACCAGGGAACGAAAAAGCTCGATGGGTCGTCGATTGGAAGCGCGCGTGTCGCTGACCATGCGTGCCCTTTGCAGTGCGCTATTAAGCTCATGAAACCGCATGGGTAGCGAGATTTGGCACAATACCCGGCCGGCCATGTCTTTTTTCAACACGCTGCCTTGCGGGTCGTCAATAACCAAAACCGGCATTTCAGGGCTTTCCTGCTTAATCGATTCCACGCCTTGGTTAATGTCCGCACCGTCTGAACTACAACCTAAAAGTACGGCAAGATATTCCTCTTGGCGTAGCTTTTCGATACCTTGCTGATAGGTGTCCACCCACTGGGCTTTGTATTCAATAAACTCGATGACGGATACGACTTCCCGCCGCCTGTCTTCGTTTGCGTCGACAATAAGAATATTCGACGAGGTCATAAAGCGTCACCTCGATGTGAAGTTGACATTGCATATCTCCCCCCGGCTAAGTATAAACCAAGACCGAGCGCCTTTGGCAAGCCGGTCATGATACTTTAGCCTTTTGTAAGGCCACCGCTCGTCGGTGATGGCGAAAAAGAAATTTATCGTAGTTTTGAGAGTTTCCGGCTTCAACACGAAGTCGCCCGGCATAATCGTTCGAACCCGGTTCAGTTTGACCGAAAAATTCCAGGGCTTGTGGAAAGTGCCGATGCACAAAAACTTCCAACCTGACCCATTCACCGGTGGCAGGCGGCGTGTCGGTTTGCCAATAAACGTATTGGCTATGCATCCTTACCCACAAGGCGGGGGGCAACGGATGATCACGGCGCATGAGTTGTCCCACCCATTGAATAAGGATATTGAGTTTAAAATCCAGACGATGCCCTTCAGCCGTTTCATCTTTGCCGTCGCAAGGCGATTCATCCCG
>Ga0114931_10006592_pt1 | contig 14266 bp, 10 predicted proteins | sample 2SBtaG_FD_89579 | JGI IMG/M metagenome (GOLD analysis project Ga0114931, IMG submission 89579) | Deep subsurface microbial communities from Kolumbo volcano to uncover new lineages of life (NeLLi) - 2SBTROV14_V59a metaG | ecosystem: Environmental > Aquatic > Marine > Volcanic | place: Kolumbo...
AAGATGACAACAAAGAAATTTTATTTTGTTCACGAGATAGACTTGGAGTAAAGCCCTTCTACTATTATTTCAAAGACAAAATATTCATTTTTTCCTCAGAACTAAAAGGAATTTTAGAACATAGGAGTTTGAAAATTAACAAAAAAGAGAATATAAACAAAGACGCAGTGGACTTATATTTTTCGCTAGGTTTTATTCCTTCTCCACATACCATTTTTAATAATGTATATAAATTAGAAGGAAGACAAAATTTAATCTTTGACTTAAAAGAAAAAAAAATAAAAAAGAAGTATTGCTACTTTCAAATTCCAAAATATGCACCTATATATAACAAAAAAAAGTTAATTGAAGAAGGAAGAGAACTTCTCAAAGATTCAGTTCGCTTAAGAATGCGTTCAGATGTTCCAGTTGGAGCTTTTCTTTCAGGGGGTCTGGATTCATCTACTGTAGTTTCTACAATGAGAAATTTCACAAATATAAAAAAAATACATACATTCTCAATTGGCTTTGAAGGAAAATATGATGAAACTCCATATATTAAAATCATAAAAAATCACATAGGAACAAAACATCATCATTATTATTTTAAGAAAAAAGATATGGAAGAGAAGGTTCAGGAATATACAAAGGTTTTTGATGAACCAATTTCTGATTTTGGTTTTCTACCTACATTAAAAGTTTCAGAAATTGCAAATAAGAGAATCAAGGTATCACTTTCAGGGGATGGAGGGGATGAAATTTTTGGAGGATATACTTCATATTCAAATATATTCCTGTATGAAAAAATCCAAATTATACCTAAATTACTAAGAAAAATTCTACTCAATATAATCTCACTAATTAAATTGAAAAGTGATTTAACAATTCTAGGAAAAGCCAGAGAACTTTTCAGATGGTCTTTATATGCAAATAAAGACTCGTTAATGGCAGACCTATATCCTGAAAATACCTATTTGAAAGGAGAAGGTTTATATTTTTACAAAGAATTAAGAAAAAAACTTAGTAAAAGTGATTCGAATCTAAATTTGGTAGAACTAGAGAGAACCTATGATTTATTTTATAGCAATCTTTCAGACAACTTTTTAGTTAAAGTAGATAGAGCAACAATGAAAAATTCAATTGAAGGTAGAAACCCATTTTTAGATTTTAGATTTATCACTTTTTCATATAGAATTCCTACTTCCTATAAAGTTGGAATTTTTAAAACTAAGAAACTAATGAGAAAAATGGCAAAAGGTATTGTTCCTGATGAAATATTGAATTTAAAAAAGCAAGGATTCACACCTCCCTTTATCGAATTTTTATTTTCTAAAGAAAATCAAAATCAATTAAAAAAAGAGATAAAAATACTTATTGAAAAGAATGTTTTAACAAAATATGAGCAAGAAAAACTCAAAAATATATATGATGCAAACTTATTTAACTATAATAAAGAATTTCTATTAAAGGCATATTTGTTTGAAAAATGGAGAAAAGAATGGTTAAGTTAAAAATTGCGATGTCTCATCCTATGAGAGAACAACTTATCAGTATTGTTAGGAATCTCAAAGATTTTGAAATTGAGAAGGATTCTATAAGAAAGATTCAAAAAAATAAAAAAGAGTGGAAAAAAGCCAAGACATTTGAGTCTTTTGAGTCACATTTAAATTGGAAAAACAATTCAAATTTAATAACAATAATACAAAGAAAAATTGGCTTAATAAACATTAAAAAATATAATAGTGACTCTGCAGAGATTATACTTGCAAATAATGCTTTTCTAATATCAAATAAACCTTACATAACTTATTTGGAGAAAGCACCGGCAATTTTTGGGTATACCTCTAAAGTCTATAACTCTCCAATAGGGAAAATTTTACTAATAAATAGACTTAAGGATAAAAAACTCTTACTTATTTTATTTAGAACAAAAACTGCTATGAAAGGGTTTATTGAGACATTTAAAAAAAATAAAAAAATAAAAAAATTACTAAAACAAAAAGCAATCTATTATTATCCACCTCTTGAGATCAAAAAAAAAATTACACTTGAGAGGTTTAAAAATCCAAAAGAGGTAATTTTTTTCTTTAACTCTTCATCATTTATTCTTAAAGGAGGATATCAACTAGTGAGGGCGTTTGAGAAACTTGAAAAAGAATATTCCAATGTTAAATTAGTTTTATTGACAAAAAAATCCACTATAGATTCAGAATCTTTTAAAAAAATAAGTAAAAACAAAAAAATCTCATTCTATGAACCAAATTATACACAAGAAGAAGTAATTTTAAATTTTTATCTCAAATCGCACATTTTTATTTATCCAACATATTCAGATAGCTTTTCTATGGCAATTAATGAGGCCATTCAGACCAACATGCCAATTATAACTTCAGATTTTTTTTCAATTCCTGAAAGAATAATTGACAGACAAACAGGATTTTTATTTAAGAGTCCATATAAAAATTATGATAAGAATTTTGTAATAAAAAATGAGCATTTTGGAGACTACCCTGGAATTTTAAAAGAGATATATTATGATTCAAAATATAATAAATTAAAACATGTTGAAGAGTTTTTATATGAGAAGATGAAATTCTTTACTAAAAACCCCTATAAAATTTATACGTTTGCAAAGAAAGTGAATGAATTTAGTAAAAAAGAGCTGAATTACAAACAACAAAAAGAAAGAATAAATAAGATAATTATGGACTCATACAAAAAATATCAAAAAGGCACAAAATAGAAAGATTTAATAAATAAGGTTATAGAAAAAAAATATGGAGAAAAAAATTCAAGTTCTTTATGACAAGTGGAAAAAAGAATTTAATCATGGTCATAATAAAGAATTTATTGAAGAATGGCCTGAAAATGTAGAAGAAGTAATAGGAAATCAAGATAAAGTAATTGATATGTACAAAGAAATTTTTTCCCATTACAAACTTAAGATTAGAGGAGATATTTTAGATGTTGGGTGTAGTATGGGGGGCTTTTTATATTCACTTCAAAAACTCAAATCAGTGAAATTTATAGGGGGAATGGATTTAGATAAAACAGCAGTTCAAATAGCCAATGAATATAAAAAAAAAAAAAAAATTAAGAATGTTGAAATTAAAGTTTCAAATTCATCTAAAATTCCTTTTAAAGATAATACATTCGACATAGTCTTCATAAAAGATGTTGTTGAACATTTAGAAAACATGGTTAATTTAGATAGGACTCTAAAAGAATGTTATAGAGTTCTAAAAAAAGGAGGTATTATGTTTGTTGAGGCCCCTAATTATAATTACCCTTATGAACCCCACTTGAAAATTCCAAAGTTTCCTTATTTTTCTGACAAAAAAACACTTAAATTAACTTCTAAAATCTTTAGAAGAGATGAAAAATTCATAGACCAGTTAAATTTCACAACTCCAAGAAACTTAAATAAAAGTCTTTTGAAGAGTAACTTTATAGACATAAAAGATATTTATTATGATTACAGAATTAACTGGAAATTAAAAAACATAGAAAAGTCCAAATTTAATAGCAAATCTATGAATTTTTTTTTTAAAATAATTAAAAGATTAAAACTTAATTTTTTATTTGCTAATATGATAAGATACTCGAAAATGTATCCAATCCTATGGTTTATAGCAAAAAAATAACAAAAATGAATTTATACATAAAGAACTCTCAAATTAAAATAGATAACTTAGAAAAAAACTATTTTGATTATAAAAACTATTCAAATGCCATTAAAGAATTGGAAAACAATTATGGTTTCATAAAAAAACTAATCTCTTCTACCAAATACAAGCAAAATTTCTTGTCTAATAAACAATTTACTTCCTTTATTTATCACTTTTTTTTGTATTACTTATTGAATTGGAGTGAATCAAGATATCATAAAAAATTACATTATCTTAGCTGGCACACAATAATTAATTTCTTAAAAAAAAACAAAAAAAAATTTCAAACTGTGGAGCTTGACTACTCAAATGGTAATTTAGACTTAATCGCTAAATATTACACAAATATGAATTTGAAAGTTTCTAAAAAAAACAATCCCTTAACATATAACTTTTTTTGGTATACATATAGATATTTTCTTTTTTTAGGCTTTTTATCAAGATTATTTTTTTATAAGAAAAATGAGAAATCGAAATTAGAATCTGATTCAATATTTGTTTCAAATTATGATAGATACTATAAAAATAAGAATTATTTTTCAGAAGAATTCATAAAAAGCAAACTACTAACAAATTTTCTAGAAAAGGAGATACATATTAAACCAAAAAAAAGCAAAGTTTTATACTTAAAATATAATCCGAGAAATTTATCAAATTATATAAAAAGAAGAGAACATGATTTTTTGTTTTTAGAAGATTTTCTGGAAAAAAAGATTTTTTTCAAATTCCTTTTCAAAAAAAATCCAAAATTAAATCTTAAAAACGATTATAGGCCAGAAGACATCAAATGGTATCTTGTAGAAGCATATAATATGTTTTTAAAAAATGAATTTAAATTTTTGTTTGCTCATTATCTTTCAATCGAAAATAATATGCCCAAAAATATTTCTTTTGTTATCTCTGACATAGAAACAAATTTATTCTTCTATTCTTTGCTTATATCAAAAAAAATAAGACAAAGTAACTTGAATTTAATTTCTTTTAGTCACGATACTATATCAAACATCTCAAGCAAACTAACATTCTCTATAGACTATAGCATTTTTCCTGATTTTAAATTAGTGTGGGATTCTAATGGAAAAGATCTACTAGTGAAAAAATATGATTACCCTCCAAATAAAATTAAAATTTTTCCAGACCCTAGATTTCTTTACTGGCAAAAATTTTCTATGAAACCAAAATCAATTCTACTACTCTCAACTCTTGAGGAAGACTATTACAATAAAATTATCTCACTGGGGAAAAATCCATTTTATGTTAAATTAGTTAAAAAAGGCTATTTCTTCTTTTTTAAACCACACCCAATAGAATTAGGAAATGCAAAAAAAGTGTCCAAATTAAATGAGTTATGCAAAATAGAAGGAATGTACAAAATAGAAAGCTTAGATTTTATTCCAGAATATGTGGTGGGAAACATTTCTATTATGCTTTATGAATTATATCAAAATGGCTCAACACCTTTCTTTTATTCTAAAGATAATATTTTTAATTTTGAGGAAAGTTATTTTAGGTCACAGTTTTCAAAAGATTTGAATTCAGCTTTAAATTCTATACTAGATAAATTTAAAAAAGGTTAATTGAATATAAATATGTTATTAGTCTCAGCCTTAGTTCCAAAAATAAAATCAGGTTTAATCTTAGTCTTCTTCATTCTTACTACTTATAAGTTACTTAAGACAAAACGAATAAGTTTTTAAAGTTTACGTAACAAAGTCTTATTTTAAATGAAAGTTAAATGTCCATTCTGTTCTTCAAAAAAAATTAAATTTCTTAGAGATTTGAAATCTTCAATTAATAATAAAAATTATGAACATAGGTTGTGTAATAATTGCGGGTTAGAATTTTTCACTCCTCTTATATTTGAAAACATCTATGAAACGGAGATTCACGGTGCATATGGTTCGCATCATGAAGGAAAGAAAAGCTATCTTGAATGGACAAAACAACTTGTGAAGACACTCAAAAAATTAAAACTTGACTATAAAAATTTACAAATATTAGATATAGGAGCAGGTGATTGTATTAATTTTAGGGCATTAAATGAAAAATTTGGAGTAACTGCCAAAAATTATTCTGCTTTAGAATTTGATAGTAAGAGTTGTAAGGTATGTAAAAGAAGGGGAGTAAAAAATATTATAAACAAGCCATTCAATAAATGTGTTTTAAGACAATTTAAAGGGAAAAAATATGATCTAATAATTTCAACAGAAGTAATTGAGCATATGGTAGATTTGAAAGAATACATTGGCACATTAATATTTCTTCTAAATAAGGGTGGTATTGCTGTTCTTACTACACCTAACAAGGGTAGAGTTTTTATAAGACAAAGAGAACATATTGGAGGGGATGTACCTCCAAATCACTTTCTTAGGTTTGACAAATACTTTTTTAGAAAGAACCTTAGAAAAAATTTGATATATGCAAAAGATTATCCATTTAATAACATAAAAGGAATGTCTATAGGACTTTCTTTAAAGTTTTTAAAAAATGGTTTCTGGTATCCTTTTTTTCCTATCTCAATTGTCTTTAGAATAGTATCTTACTTCAAAGGAGATGGCGTTGTAATAGTTTTAAAAAAGTAATATTCTCAAGCAATAATTTTTTAAACACAAAGCAAAAAAATATTCTATGGATATAAAAGCCCAGATAATTCCTAAAATGTGTAAAGGTAAGACTGTATTATATATTGGCTGCGTAAGTCATGCTGCAACAGAAGAAAATCAATGAAATTGGTTACATAAACTTATATTAAAAGAGGCAAAAAAAGTAGTTGGAATTGACTATTTGGAAAAGGATGTCAAAGAACTTTAAAAAAAAGGCTATAATGTGGTTTATGCGAATGCAGGGAATTTTAACTTAAAGAGAAAATTTGATGTAATTGTAGCCGGAGATTTAATAGAACATCTATTTAATGTAGGTAGTTTTATTGACTCAGTAAAAAAACATATGAGAAAAAATTCAATATTAATTATAACAACACCAAATGCATTTTCTTTTAGAAGATCAATAGGATCTTTATTTCTTAGTAAGTTGAGAGGGAATACTGAACATGTTTTATATTATAGTAATGTGACCATATATCAACTTTTAAAAAGAAAAGGATTTAAGGACATTAAAATAAAATATTTTAACTCAAAGGATAATAATAAATTTACAAGAACAATAGAGAAAGCGCTTTCATTATTTCTAAGAAAAGAAACAAGAAACAATCTATTAATAACTGCCAAACTTTAATTATTTATTTTATTCCTTCATCTAGTATATCGTGAATATTCACAATACCATATACTTTTCCTTTTTCAATGATTGGTAGAGCTGTAATATTATGATTCTCCATAATTCCTAAAGCCTCAGAACATAAAGTTCCTTTTGAGAGTCTTTTCGAATTAAAAGTAGTTATTTTCTTAATTTCAATATCAAATATATTTTTCCTATATTTTTCTAAAGCTCTTCTTAAATCACCATCAGTTATAACTCCAATAAATTTTTCTTTTTCAACTATTGGCACTAAACCTTTTCCTATTTTGCTTATCTTATCAATAACCTCTACAATCCCACAACCAACATCTACTGTTTCACAATTAGTTTTTGCAATATTTTCTACTTTTAAAAGCAATCTTTTTCCCAAAGCACCCGCGGGGTGATATAATGCAAAATCTTCTTTATTGAATTTTTTCTCCTTCATAAGCAAAACCATTAGAGCATCCAAAATAAAAAGAGTAGTCGTTGTGCTAATAGTTGGTGCAAGATTGTGGGGACAATTTTCCTTTTCAACCCTGGTATTAATGTGATAATCACTTAAATTTGCCAATTTGGAATCTGGATTTGACGTTATTGATACAATCTCAAGTCCAAGCTTTTTTAAAGAGGGGACTAAAGCAATTAATTCTTTTGTATTTCCACTATGTGAGATTAAAATTGCAATTCCACACCCTTCGACCATTCCTAAATCTCCATGCATTGCATCCAAAGGCTCAAGATATATGCTTGAAACTCCTGTACTTGAAAAACTAGCTGTAGCTTTTTTCCCTATATGACCTGATTTTCCAACTCCTGAGAAAATAATTTTTTTATTTGTACTAATTATCAGTTTAAATATTCCAAAAAGATCTTTTTCAATTTTTCCCTGCAATAATTTCAAAGAATGTATCTGATTGTTTAATAAAATTTCAAATTCAGTTTCAAATTCATTAAAATCCATTACATAAAACATAAATAACAAAGCTTAAATAATTATGCATATAATTTTTATTATTATATTTTTCATATAATTTGAGGAGGAATTCATGTCAAAAACGATTGATATCAAACAGATATATATATTTTATATTTTATATTTTCTTATATTACCACTAGGATTTTTAATAAGGGTTTTTTATTCAAGAACAATTTCTGTTGAAGATTTTGGTATTATATACTCCCTAATAGGATTTTTTGGTTTTATTTCTTTTTTCACTAATTTGGGTTTAGTTTCTTCTTTAAGTTATTTTATTCCTAAATTCTTAGCAAAAAAACAATTCAAAAACATAAAAAACATATTTTATTATACTTTTTTTATCCAGTTATTATTGTTGTCTTTAACTTCTTTATTTATTTATTTTTTTTCAGGATATATTGCAAATAATTATTTTCACAATCTCTCAATAAAACCACTTTTAGAATTCTTTTTATTGTATTTTGTTTTTTCTAATTTATTAACCTCTATTCTTGCAGTATTTGTTTCTTTCAGAAAAAATATACTCTATCAGTCAATAAAGTTTCTTGAATTATTTTCAGTTTTGTCATTTTCAATAATCTTTTTTATACTATTTGATACCAATCTTATAAGATATTATCTATATTCTTGGATTATAGGATATTTTTTATCATTTTCAATTTTTTTATATCTTTTATATAAAAAATTTCCCTTTTTTAGAAAAAAACCGACTTGGGATAAGACTTTATTTGTAAAATTTAAAAATTATTCATTATATCTGTTTTCAAGTACACTTGGAACACTCATTCTTAATCAGACAGACATAATGTTAATAATATACTTTCTTGGTTTTTCACAAGTTGCTTTTTATTCAACTGCATTTTTATTGGTTCAAACGGTAGTAGGTATATTTGGTTCAGTATTAGTCATAATTTTGCCTATTTTAATAGATACATATGAAAAAAAGAAAATAACTGTCCTAAATAATATAATTAACACATTCTATTCAATAATTATATTTTTTATATTGCCTGCTCTTTTGGTTTTTTCTCTTTTTCCTGAACAATTATTGAGTTTGCTTTTTGGAGAAGAATATGTTGGGGCTTCAGGAGTATTAAGAATATTTTCATTATTTTTAATTTTTAATATAGTTTCTCAATATAATTTAGTTTTTTTGAATAGTTTTGGAATGGCAAAAAGGATAATGATAATAATTTGGCCTGTCGCCATAATGAATTTAGTACTAGACATTTTTTTTATTCAAAAGATGGGAATTATTGGAGTCGCGATTATAACTACGACTGGGTGGATTATAATTACTATACTTACACTAAAGATTTTAATAAAAGAATGTAATTTGTCACTAGATGTTTTTAAAATTTTTAAAATTCTACTTTGTGGAATTATATTTATTGGAATTGTATTATTATTTAAAAAAATCATATACATTTACAATTATTATATTACCTCACTAACAATACTTTTTTTAGGTTTTATATCTTATATATTAATCGGTTATTTTATGAAAATATTTAAAATTAATGATTTGTATATTTTTTTTCCAGAAGGAAAGTTAAAAGATGGGATTAGAAGAACTCATAACAAATATTTTCCTAATTTCAAATAATTTTTATAACTTTTTCGTAAAATTTTATTCAAACATTTTCGAAAACCTTATAAATCAACTTTCTTTCAATTTTTCAAGTGGTAAAAAAAAAATCTAAGTCTAAAAATATAGAAAAAAAAAAAGAAAAAATAGAAAAACCTTCTAAAAAAAAGTTTTTAGACTATAATTATAAATTAATCTTAAATAATGACACTTTAAAATATATAATTCCAGTAATATTAGTATTTTTAGTTTTGTTCATCTCATATGACATTCGTTCCGGTCCAATTACACTTGATGGTCTTGACAAGAGAATAGAAGCAAACACTTATTCTCAAATTCAAAATATGATAACTCAAAATATCGATCAACAATATCCTGATTTAAATCAAGTCTATAAACAAGAACTCATACAAAAAGAATATCAAAAAGTATTAGATACTGGTGAATACGAGTTAAATAATCAAAGCATAATTGTTAGTGATATAGTAACGCAGAACTCTCAAAATGTTAAAAATCAGTTTAAAGCAGAAAACGGCCAGACATACTTAAATGCAATTGACCCATATTATTTTTTAGGTATTTCTACTAACTATTACAAAAATGGCCATTTAGGAGACACAACTATAATAGATAAAAATGGGAAAGAAATACCCTTTATATCATATAGGCTTGCTCCAATCGGGAGTAAAACATCGGATAATGAAGAATTTCATGTTTGGTTGGAATCTAAGTTATTCAAATTAAATAATATTGATGACTCTTCATCAATAGGAGAAAAAACAAAAGCAATATTTTTAATTCCTGTTATATTTTCTATGTTAAGTGGTGTGTTAATATTTTTTATCTTAAGACTTTTCTCAAATGATTTGGTTGCATTTTTAGGTTCGTTATTATTAGTCTCAATTGGAACATTTGTGTCAAGAACTGTTGCAGGATTTGTGGATACTGACGCATACAATGTATTTTTCCCCCTATTAATAGTGCTCGTACTTCTTTATTCATATCTTTCTAAAGATTTAATAAAATCTTCTTTTTTTGCGGTTTTAGCAGGGTTATTTCAAGCAATGTTTCTTTGGGCTTGGGGTTCTGGTTGGTTTTTATTTGTGTTTGTTTTTGGAGCGTTAATAGGATACACTGGCTATATTTTAACAATTGCATTCTTAAACAGAAAACTGGAGAAAAATATAATCTCTTCTCTTAAAAATGAATTATACACTTTAGTTTCTTTTGTGGTATCTTCTGCAATATTTTCATATATGATAAATGGAACAAACATATTTTATTCTTCATATGAAGGAATATTTGGTTCAATTTCTAGAATTGCGGGAATTTCTCAAACAAATATTTGGCCAAATGTTCTCTCTTCAGTTGCAGAATTAAATCCTGCATCTTTTACACAAGTAATCTCTTCAGTTGGAGGAAAAATTGTGTTCTTCATAGCTTTAATGGGGATACTATTTTTGACTCTTGATTTTAAAATTAAAAACGAGAGTCTAAGACTCTACATTAAAGCTTTAATTGTTGTAAGTATAATTTGGTTTTACTTATTTATTTATAAAAATTTTTTGATAAAATTAACTGCAAATAGTTCTTTATTATTTTTGTTTTTACTTTTTTTACCCGTAGGAGTTGGATTAATCGTAAGTTTGTTTGAAAAAAATACTTCTGAGAAAATTTTTCTTACAATATTAATTTCAATTTGGGTTTCAGGAACCATTTATATGAGTCTTAATGGAGTAAGGTTTATTTTATTACTTGCACCTGCATTTGCAATCTCTTTTGGGTTAGGATTATATTATATTGCAAAGTATATAAATTCATCTATTCAATCAGAGTTTAAAATATCATCCTCTGGAATAAAATCTCAAGTGGGAGGATATGTTGTAGTTTTAATTTTATTCTTAGTTCTTTTCTTGCCAATATATTCAAATGCACAAAACATATCAAATAACACTCTACCGAATTTTGATGATGCTTGGTATTCTTCTATGTATAAAATAAGAGACAATTCATCAGAAAATGCAATAATTACTTCATGGTGGGATTTTGGGCATTTTTTTGCAACAGTTGCTCAAAGAGGTGTTACGTTTGATGGTGGAACGCAAGCAACACCAAGATCACATTGGGTAGGAAGACTTTTAATGGAAAATGATGAGGAAAAATCTCAGGATATTTTAAAAATGCTTGTATGTGGTGGAAACGAAGCCCATAACACTATGTTGAGTTATACAAATGGTTCAAATGCAGATGCGGTTAAAATTAATAAAATAATCTATGAGACTTTAGGCAAAAATTCAATTGAGACTAGAGAAATTCTAAGAAACAACAAATACTATGAATACACAGATGAACAAATAGACAAAATAATGTCATATCTTTCTTGTGAAGCTCCACCTGAGAACTTTTTAATAACATCTGCCGATATGGTTGGAAAAGCAGGTGTTTGGGCTCACTGGGGTTCATGGGATTTCACAAAAAAATACGTATATGACAATTATAAAAAACTTTCTGTTGAGCAAATTGCTCAAGATATAGATGAGAATAAAACATTAATTCAATCTTATATAGATCAATTAAATGAAATTGATACAAGATCTTCAGCAGAAGACATCAAAAGAGAGGATTTAGTTAATCAATGGTTTGCACCATACCCTTCATATATACCAATTCAAGGTAAGTACCAATATCAATGTAAACCTCAAAATACAAGTTTAATCTGTCAAAATGGAATAATTATTAATACTAAGACATTTAAATTGACAACTGCACCAAATTTACAAGGCAAAGTCTCATTTAGTAGATTGTTATTTCCAGGGCAAAACAATACTTTGGTTCAGGTTCCTCAAGAAGAAAATGGTAATGTGGATGTTTTATTAATTCCAAATAAAAATTCTTATAGTGTTATGTTGATGCAATATCCATTGGGTGGTTCGTTGTTTACAAAGCTATTTTATTTGAATGGATATGGTACTTCAAAATTTGATAAATTTAATGATGTTACAACAGCAACAGGACAAAGAGTGATTACTTGGAAAACTAAGTGGGATTAGATTTGTTTCTTCGAATATTCCTGCTTTTAGGGTGAAGATAGTCATTCTTAGGATTTTTAATTTATTTTAAAAATATTTATTAGGAGAAAAATAACTTAATCTTCAAATACATAGTCCAATCCAACTAAAAATAGGCCAGTATGATGACAAGTTTTATAAATAATCAAGTTTTACATTAATTATGGAAAAACTATTAAAGCAATTAAATCCTTGGTGGAACAATGAAAATTATTTTAATAATTTCGATTATATTGAAAGAAAAATGTATCTTGACAAATTAAAATTATTAATTGAAAAGAAAGAAATTATAACGATAACTGGAATTAGAAGAATAGGAAAAAGTGTAATTCAAAAACAATTAATAAAGCATTTAATAGAAGAAAAGAAAATTAATCCTAAAAATATATTATTTTTTAATATTGACATTTTAACTTTAAATGAAAAAAAAGAGAATATTTTTCCAAAAATCAAAGAAGATTATTTGAAATTAAACAATCCGAAAGGGAAAATTTATATTTTTTTAGATGAGATTCAAAACTTAGAAAACTGGGAAAATCAATTAAAAGTAGAATACGATTTATATGACAGTATTAAATTTATTTTAACCGGTTCAAATTCAAAAGTCTTATATTCAAATATCTCTAAATTATTAACTGGAAGAATCTTAAATACACACATATTTAATTTATCATTTAAAGAATATCTATTTTTTAAAAAATATAATATAAAAGATTTAGATTATGATAAAATTGAAATATATAACCATTATAAAAATTATTTAAAATTAGGTCATTTTCCTGAAACTGCACTTGAAAAAAATGAAGAAATAAATTTTCAAAGATTAAATGAATATATAAATAGTATTTTACTAAGAGATATTTTAGAATTGAATAATATAAGAGATAATAAAACTATTATAGAACTTTCAAGATTTTTGCTCACAAACTCTTCAAAATTATTTTCTTATAATAAATTTTCAAAAATTTTAAGTATATCCAAAACTACTTTAAAAGAATATATAATATCTTTTGAAAATGCATTTTTATTTTCAGAATTGAACATGTACGATAAATCTATCAAAAAACAAATATTAAATGATAAAAAAATCTATGTTAACTTACAAGATTTTTTTTCAATATCCTTTAAATTTAGCGAAAATATTGGAAGACTGCTTGAAAATTTAGTATTTGTAGAATTAAAACGAAGAGGGTATGAAGTATATTATCACAAAAAAAAGAAAGAGTGTAATTTTGTAATTAAAGAAAATTTAGATATTACAAAAGCAATTCAAGTAACAAAGTCTCTAAATGATAAAAATACAAAAAAAAGAGAAATTGAAGGATTATTAGACGCAATGAAAATATACAAACTAAAAGAAGGATTAATTTTAACTCAAGATGAAGAAGGTGAAGAAATAATAGAAAAAAAGAAAATACTAATAAAACCAATTTGGAAATGGCTTTTGGGAAATCACAGAGATGACTAAGAATTTGTAAAAAAATGTTGGGTATGGTTTTTTGAAAAAGAATTGTCAATAATTTAGTTTGATATTACTGGTTTATTGTTTCACGAAGTTAAACAATGACCAATAAATTCTTATGAATTTATTGATTGTCTGTGCTAAGCACAGATTCCAGTAATCTTTGATTACTGGTTCTCACTCAAACCTTTTCTTGTTCTAATTTGTTCAACAATTTTAGTTTGCATTTCTGTAGGCAATCTCTCAAAAGTTTGTGATTTCACAAAAAATGATCCACGTCCACCT
>Ga0114931_10006593_pt1 | contig 14265 bp, 11 predicted proteins | sample 2SBtaG_FD_89579 | JGI IMG/M metagenome (GOLD analysis project Ga0114931, IMG submission 89579) | Deep subsurface microbial communities from Kolumbo volcano to uncover new lineages of life (NeLLi) - 2SBTROV14_V59a metaG | ecosystem: Environmental > Aquatic > Marine > Volcanic | place: Kolumbo...
CGCCCTTGCCCCCGCACATTGATTTGTTCATGGAACGCGGTCAGCGTTTGTCGAGCAAAGTGTCTGTCTTTGGCGGCATGTGCATCAAAAGACCCCTGCAATCAATCAGCGTGGCGCAGCGGTGCATGTTTCGCCAGCGGATCCTGAGCGAAGTGTGGAACGACGACCTCGTTGTACAGCCAATGATGGTGATGGGAGAGCGCGCGGCAACCGGCACGCCACTTGTACAATCGCTTGCTCTCTGCTACGGCTATGTTGCGCCCAAGGCTCAGACGTTTGCGCGATGGATTGCGCGCGTTAAAGCCCACAAATTGCTCATAGATGAGCGTTGTTTGTTGCAGGCGCGGCGAGCACTGCTGCATATCATCTGTCGCTACGCGCTTGGCATCTTTGACAGCAACGGCAGTGCCACGCTGTCGCACGTGCTCATCGACAGCCGCACCGAGCAGATGTGTGCTATTTCATACAGTGACGACGGACGCGCCGAACTGCGCGTTCCCAGCAAGACGCCAGCCGACTCAACGCGTAGCGTCGCTTCAATGTTGCGCAGTCACAAATGGAATGGGGAAGCAAGACACGCGCTGCGCATTCTGTGCGGTGGTATTAGCGGCGAGCATCTGTTGCGCGCTGTGCGGAGACTCAACGATCGTGATAACTGGTCAGCCTTTCGTGCCATTGCAAAGCAACATCAGATTAGCAAAGCACGTTATCGAGCCGCCTATCTGCGTTTGCAGTGTTTGATTGCAGCGTTGCAACACGGTCGCATCGAATAAAACGCTCGGGAGTGCAAATGTGTTTTTTGTGGCGGGCATGTTTAGCAAACACGATCAACAAATGCTTTCAACTTGGTTCACTTTTGGCGCATAGGCGGCAAAGGCCGACGACGATGCGCAGTGCGCCGATGAACAACAAAGGTTGGAGCAGCAAGAACGAGAGCAACAGAGACGTTTGGATGTGGCGCAGTCGAAGCGCCTTGACGAAGTGGACGCTGTGCATCTCTGCGCATTGCACATCAACGCGCTTGTGGAGCATGACTTTTACGAATATACGAGTCATTTGCTGCGGTCAGAGCACGTTGACTCGATCAACGTTGGGGAGCGCGTCGCGTTTGTGGATAAAGACGAAGCAAAGGGCCTCTTGATAGACGGCCAGCGACGTGGCTGGTTTGCTCGCTGGCTCTCGTTTGCCGGCCAGCCGCGACTCGCTGACGACATTGGATTGTGGCAACCTGCCGAAGAACAGTTGCTTGAAGTTCGCCAATTTGAGGGCTGGTTTTATCAAGAGTACGACACTAACGGCCGAGCGTGCGAGCCATTGACGTTTTACAGCAACGAGCCAGACGCCGCAGACAATTATGTTGTTCGCTACTATCCGTCTCGCAACCTCTTTCTCGTGATCGAAGACGACGGCGCCTACTTGTCGCAGTTGGTTGTGCTCAACATTTCCAACACTCCTGGCGACTTTTGCAGCGTACGTTTTTCCCGCGATCTGGAAATTGACAACGTGGTCGAATGCTATTGCGGAGCGTACACTTCTGTCGAGTTTGACAAAGAGACACGCTTGGTGCGACACAACACGAGCGATTCAGTGCGCCAATGCGAGCAATTGGGTGCGCCGCTCGAAGAAGACTGGCAGACGTTTATCGACGAAGCAATGCTCGACGACGAGTTGTAAACTCATTGTAACTTTTTTGCCCACGTTGTCGCTTTAAAACAGGCGAATGTCTTACCAACCTCGGCGAGCGCGCGACGGCACCGCAAAACAACTGACGCTGCCCACATCTTATGCGGCGACGGTGGCAAAACGTTCCGTTGCGGATCTTGTCCGACGATCGTCCTGCTATGGCTGCCAGTGCAGCAACGGCAACTGTCAATGCTCAATCAAGTGTTCATGTGGCTGTCGATGGGGCCGACCTTGTCAATGCGCAGGCGACGTTGCAGTCTCTGCACTTCAGGCGCAAAACAAAATCAGTGACGCACTGGGCTGCGAAACGTGTTCCAGTGGTTATCGGGTGCCTCTGTACGGCGCAGAACATCCAAGCAATCGCAAATCCATCGCCGCCCAACCCGTCGCCATCCCAACGCCGTTGCAAACACCCAGCCCGGCGACACCGACATCGACTGTTCTCGGCTGTGCCTCATGCAGATCGAATCAGCGATACTATTGACATGATTCTGCTTGCTTGCTTGCTTGCTTTTAGACAGTGCTGCTGTGGTGCGCAAAAATTAAAAGGGTCGCCGCCGCATCGCCACACAAAATCAACAATGCCGGCCTACTTGCGCGTCTACGCTCATGACGGACGCTGCCTGTCGTTGTCTGAAATTCAAACAATGGCCGTTGAGATTTTAGAGTGCTCCGCGACTCATTGCGGCGTAGAAAATGACGACTGTAATTGCATTTCTCATCGTTGGATCGCGTCTCTGCTCTTGTCGTACGACTCGTTTGAGGCAATGGAGCAGACGGCCGCCACCTCGAACATCCGACGCTTGGCGCGCGGCATGCGCGAGCGCAAAATTACGTACGAAACCGGCCAATGCAGCCGCTCTCAGTTTCGATCGGCCTCCAAGCGTTTCGTCGCTCGATGTGCGTGGCGACTTGACGAATAAACGCATTGACCGCATCGATCACCAATTTCGGCTGCCGCACGTGCACGTTGTGCGTCGCGCCTTTGCCGCGTACAACCAATCCGCGCGCGCCAGTATCTGCCAGCAGTTGAGCCTGTCGCTTGTCGCTGCACAGCGGATCTCGTTCACCGCGCAACGCAAGCGTCGGTACGCGCGCCGATCCGATGCGCAGCGCCGCACGCTGCGGACGATAGCGACATGAGACGGCGAGCAACGACTGCCGCAACGCCTCTGGTCGGGCATCACAGTACGCGTCGCTGATGACGCCGAGGCCGGGACATTTGAGCGCCACGCCGCGCCGCAACAACGGGCCAAGCAGCCATCTTTGTCGCGCCACGGCGTGTGTGTACAATTTGATCAGCCACGGTTGTCGGTACCAGAGTGCGTATTGCTCACCCGCGCGCCACGCTTCGTCACCTGTGCTAAAGTAAGGCACGGATATCAAAGACAGTGATGCTGCATTGACGCTTGCCGCCAAATGAAGCGCCAAAATGCCGCCAAGGCAGACGCCAACAATGTGTAGCGGAGCGCGTCGCGGTAGTGCTTTGACGAGCACGCGTTTCAGCGCTCTGCAATGCGATTGAACGCTGTAGGCGTCGGGCTCGCCCGCTGTGCTCGGCCACGGTGACTTGCCGGTACCGAGCAAATCAGGGACGATGAATTGCAACGCAATTGTGCTGCCGTCAGCGTTACGCTCCGCTGCAGCGTGCCAATATTCGTGCAAAAGAATTCTCCACAAATTGCCGTTGGCGTAGGCAATGCCGATCAGTAGGACATAGTGCGTTGGCGCGTCGCGCGGACCGATGCGATGTGTTGTGTAGTGCAAAGGTGCGCTCGTTGTCAACGATTCCTGCGGTCGGCGCCTGTACGCTTCGTAGAGACCGACAGCAAGCAGTGCAACAACAGCCACCAACACGGTCGCAAGTACGATTTGCCAAGGTCGCACGCGAGAGTGTCGCGCCGACGGCCCGTCAAGCAACATTTCTACAAGTTTATGACGTGGAAGTTTTCGTCGCGGTGCCCAACGTGCTCTGTGACGTGTTGAACCGCGTAGCGCTTTCCTTTTTGCGCCGTTGTCGCTGCATTACAAACAAAATCACCCCGACAATGGCCGCAATGGTAATGAGAATAGCGGCCGCCACCAAAAGCCAACCGTACCACGGCATCGGCGTGGCAGCGCTTGGCGCAGGCAAACTTACTTTGCCCGATTGAGCCAGTTTCTCTGTTGACTCGCCTGCGAGCAGTTCGCGCGCGCTTTGTGCATCGTTGCGCAACGCTTCTGTCAGATCGCGCTCGAACAGGTCCTTGCTGTTCATTGTAGACCGCTGGCGCATCGTTGCTGCCGTATTTTCGCTCACAGCAAATTCGCTCGTCACAGCGGGCGGCTCAATGTCGTCGATGTGAATGCCTGGCTGCAGGATGGCGTCATTGCGCTGCGCTTGGCTCATTGTTGCGACTTCTTCTTGCGTCGGCTGTGTTGCGTTGTCCTTCGATGGCAGTTCCTCTGCGGGCGCCTGCGTTGCGTCATCGCCCGCAAGAAACTTTGGCTGTGGCCGGGGACGCTCGTCAATGGCAATGCCCGTCTGTGGCGCGTTGACAAACATTTGTTCGTTTGCAGGCTCGGTCGACGCGCTCGGATCAACGCGAAAGAAACGAAGACCGCCGTTCGGTGCGCAGCGAAACGAGAATGTCGCCACTCGGAACGTTTCGATGGGCGGAACAAGCAACGAGTTGTGGCGAGCGTTGCCGTCTTGTTCACCGTTGAGCGCAACGTAGTCGTCTTTTAGCACCAAACAGTCTCGCGACGAGCCAACGTTGTCGTCACACACAATATCTCCATCAAAACGACCTGCTTCCGTACCGAGATCGCGTTGATACAGAGGAGCCTTGAACCGCAAGCGATCGCCGTACCTGACAAAGAGTGAACGCTCCGTAGTACTGCCAAACGCCGGTCGTGCTGATAATTTAAGCACGACTGCGCCGATTTGACGCGCCATCGGGCGCCGTAGCGCAACGATGAGCCTCTGCTCAGTCGTTGAAGCGCGAGCAGCCTGCAGCGCATTTTCCAATGCGACAAACAAATCGGCTTGTAATGCCGTCCAGTCACTGTGTCGCTTGTCAGCATTACTGCCAACAAGTGCGTACGGTGTCAACTTTTTGAATCGCTCAGCCAAATCCACAAGCGACGGCCGAGGCATTGTGGAATCGATATTGGCATCATTGTCCAGCGCAACTTGCAGGTTAATCAGTTTTTTCACCAGCCACTCTGCGCGCTCTCGTTGCGCTTTGCGCGCATCACGTTTGAGCACAGCGGTGTCGGTTGGCAACAGTGTAAACTTGCCGACGCTGTCGACGAGTTCAGCGACGCTGCTTTCGTGTGGCTTGACCGTGTGCAGATAGCGCTCTGTCTCATCGCTGTCGCCACTGCGCAAGTAGAAGAGGTCAGTGCGCGGACGCAGCGGCGCACCGACGCGTTGTGCCTCAGGAACCAAATAGAACAATGTTGCATCCTTCTCTTTGCCGTATTGAAGCGTGTGGTTGGCGTCCAGCGTCAAGAAAGAGCGCGTCGGCTGAGCGTTTGGCGTGGGTGCTGCGCGGTCTGCCGACCTGTCGATAACATCGGCTGCAATTAACACGGCATCGCCATTCAGCACTGGGGCACGACGCCAGCCCTCGTCAACTGGTAACAATTCTCGGCTACACGCTACTTCGATACTCATATACTCACCAAGGCGCTGTTTAGTGTTGCTTGGATTCGACACAATAAATCCTCGGGCTCGAGTCGTTGCTACTTTTGCCGACACTGCCGTGCTGCTGCATCATTGGCGAGGCGATGCAGCATGGTGGTCGATGAGTCAAACAGTTGCTGCAAGATTGTTTCGCGAAACCAGAAGCGTAGCGGCAAACGGCCGGTTCTGTCAAGTTCAGCAACGTCTGAAAGACGCACCCAAGCAATCGCTTGCTTTTCAAACAGACCACTCGTGTTATCTGCTTGCGTCACGGCATGCAGTGCCGCTGCGCAACGCGCATAATGGTAGAAGCGTGCAAAATGCTCGACCAGCGATTGTTCGAACGGCACAGACATCAGAAATTGTCGGCCGCCTTTTGGTCCGGTTGCCGCAAACGCTAACGCGTCGTCGAGCCTCGCTTCGATTTGATGCCGAGTGCCAAACAGACCCATCGACTCTTCGAAACATTCACGAGCCGCCGCTTGCTTCAGTGTTTCGCCAGGCTCGCTCATGCCGCCAAAATCGCTCCATCTGTCGCTGCTTGCGCGCCCCGCTGCGTGGCGCTCTTGACCGAGCAGCAACCAGACCTGACCGTCTGGGTCGATTGCAAACGGAAGAACTGAAGCGTAGTACATGCAGACGCGTTGTTGCACATTGCTGGCGGCACAAAAAAACGCGTTTGCTGGCCATATCGAAAGAGCGACGGCTGCTTTATTGACACGCAAAAGTACATTCAAAAGTGCATTCAAACGTACATTCAACTCTCAGTGCCAACTCTCAGTGCTCTTGCTCGACTGATGCAGACGCCAGTAATCGCGACCATAGTCGACAAATATCTCGGCATTTCGACGAATGGGCCGCGTTGCGCGCAAAAAAGTGACACGCTGTTCAGGATCGATGCAAGCAGTCGGCGAGCCAGCAACAAATCGATCTAATTGCTCCAAGTTGTGAGACGAGTCAACTCGATCAAAATCGGCATTGAGCAACGCGACCGTGCCGTGGTTAGCATAGGCGCCGATGCCGCGACCATTCAACTGCTTGAGCGGATCGGTGATCGGCGTACCGTCGGTCAAACGTTGACCATCGATCGCAAAGCGCAACGGAACGTGGCTGCTAATGTGCGACGCCATGCCAGCGTTGCGTCGCTTCTGTGCTTCAGCAAACGTCACAAGTTGACCGGCATACTCGGTGATCGGCTCGCCGATCGTAAAGTCGCGCAGCGCAAAAAGACCAAAACCGCCATTTGGAACAGATGACAATCGCAATTCGATCGCTCCATCGCCCAGCACATGCAATGCCATTGTAATTGACTCGTACGTGTCGCGATCATCGGTGCGCTGCTTTTTGACCGATTGCTGGCACGTAGCATGTGGTAAATTCTGTGGCGCGTTTGCTTCGGTTCGCGAAGTCGCCGCAGAAGTGAGCGCAGATGCAAATCGAGCCGGTTTGCGTCGCTTGCGCTTCGACCGCCGCGGCGAATGCGCGCCCTCGGTCTGCTGTGTCACGGCAATTGGTTCAATGCAACGCAGCGTGTTTTTTTGCTCGTCACTGCTGCTCATTTTTGACTTTGTGCTGCACCCTTTTATTTTTCTGCAAAACGCTTCTAACTGTCAAATTGCCTGTCGATCTGTGTGCGCGAATGAATGATCTGTGCGATCAAGCACTCCAGTTGGATGTGAACGGCAGCCATTCTAATCATTTGGGCCATCAAGTCTCAAAGTGGTGCATCAACGATCGAAGCGGTGGAATGCTGACAGTCAGCGCGCAATTATTGCCACAGGCACCGCCCAGTCACTGCCAAGTAGAGTTGCGCGTTGCCTACGTGCAGCAGAGCGACACGTGCAGGCGTCTTCCTGCCCGCGTGTCTGTAGATGTCCACGGCGCCCCACTGCACGCTCTGCTTTGCACAAAACAAAGCCCAAAATCGCAGACTCACGCGCCGGAAGACGCAGCGTGTGGCTACAGAGTTCATGTTCCACGCGTCAATGAAAATCGTGCCCACTGGCATATTGAGTACAGCAGTGCCGTGCTGTTAAACAGCACTGAGCCGAGCAGCAAATGTTGCGTTTTACGTGCCACGTTCCGGGTTCTATCGTTTCCATTTGTTTTGCAAGTTGATGTTGCTCAACAGCCACAGAGTACCGGCTTCAAGCGGTTGCTCGGCAGGCTCGCCGAATGGCAGCGTGCGGCTCCGATTCACATGCAAATTGTCCGCTCACAAGACTTGGCGAATGTCCTGTGCATCGCACGCGAGAAAAACAATGCCACTTCGTCGCAAAAGAGTCACGCTTTAAAAGACGAGCCGTTGGTCGAAATCGAATTGTAATCAAACATCAATTAGTTTTGTTTTTGGATTTGCGTTTCTGTTCTGGCATATACTCGGCCAACGTAAATACAATCTTTCTTGGTGGTGGCGCGGAACTGTAGTCATGCTGCTGGTCGGAGTAGAGCAACGTGTCAAGATATTTGTCTAGAGCAGTTCTTTTTCTGCGGCGGCTCATCTCTGACTAATACTGACGCACAAAGCCGTTCTCCTTTGCAGTTTGTTGAGAGCGCAAAAAAATTAACTTGCAATCTGACCGCGTCGCAAATCAACAGTGACTGTTATCCCGCACAGTATATGTCTTTGATCAAAAAATTGAACAGAGATTGTCACGGCGACAGCCGGCGCAATTGCACGTGCCGTCCAGATGCTTGCACTGACGCATTGTTTGTTCCGTGGCAAACAGAAGACGAAATTGGTTCTCGCGTCGGCTGCTGTCGCAAAAACGGAGATTGGTACTTTTGCGAGCCTTGCCAAGCGAAGATTCGTGATGCGCTGCTCTCGCATAACATTTACGAGTGGAATCTGATTGATTGTGATTTGTTTGCAAGCGGATGTGACGATTGCTACACTGTTGTGCGCAGCCGCGACTTTTTTCCTGAGAGATTTTGCACCGGACCTGAATTGTATCGAATTCTGATGCAATCACCGAAAATCTGTATTGACTGCAAAACGTATGCCACCGCGCAAGTTCAGAAGCGCAAACGTAGACTGTACGAACGACGCGAAAAACTGCATCGCAAAATACAGATGGCTGATGAGGAACTCAACACCGTTCAATTTTTGATCGATTCGTTTGCCGTTGCGCCAAGCGCGAATAAAAAAGAGTGAAAATTGGGCGCAATTTGGCGCTGACGTTTTACACATTTGGCACGTGAAACGCGTCTGGCGCCACTTGTGCGTTGCTGTTAGCGCGAATGACGTCCGACAGTTTCGTGTCGCGAACTTCGGCCAACAAGTCGGCGGGCAAAGTGGCTTCGTACCAAAAACGATCGCCACTACGCAATCGCTCAAACTGCTCTTTGAGACCGGTTGCAATCAATTCGCCCACTTGCGCGCCGCCGTCCCAGTGATCTTCGCACAACGCGCCAATCCACAGATCAATAGCGTCGACATCGCCACCGTACGCCGCTGTCAGTGCGGCACGCACGTCGGCACTGCTCGAAATGTCGTCGATCGACGCTTTGCGCGGCAAGCCGTACGCAGCACGAGCGTCGTTGTAGAGCGGCAGACCGTGGTCTCTACCGCGCTGCACGTTGAGCGTCGCCAAATCGTGAAGTGCACCCGGCGGTTGGTCTGGCTTGCCAAACAACAGATCGCGCAATGCTTCGACGATAAAATTGTCGACGCGCTGCATGCGCCGCGCCGCCGCTCCTTCCAGCACGCCATCAATGCCGTGCTGCTTGATGAATTGCGGCTTGCAAAAGACGTCGGCCAGCGGCACGGTCGCAGCGGAGTCGGCGCTCACTTGCAAGCGCGACGACACCATTGCATGGCCGACGCGGTACAGCGCTGTACTGAATTCGTTGGCAATGCTGGCATCGAGCGAGTCGTCGTAGCCGCCGTATGGTCCGATGGCACCGCTGCCGTTGCCAAGCAACGCAGGCAAAAACTCGCTGAATGTAATGTGCTGCATGAACGCAATGTTGAGTCGTCGCGCCTCTTGAAACAGGCATTCGTCGTCGCCGCGCCACTCTGGATGCTCGGCGGCGAAACGTTCGCACAGCCGGTTGTGATTGCGCAAGAAGAGCGTGTGCATGCTGAAAAGCGCTGGGTTCTCGTTGCTACGCACATCGCCGCACACAAACATGTCTTGTGGATTCTGGTTAGTGGGATTGGCGTTGGGCAGCACGTCGCCAACGTTCAGCGGCGGCAAATTGCCAACCGAAGTCTTCATGCGGCCTGTGCCGTCGAGCAGTCGCAGCAGCATCGCACGCTCGATGCTCGAACCGTACACGTTGGTCGCGTCGATAAAGGCCGAAATCGCCGTAATCTGCTGACGCACGCCGCTCGCATCGTTGACGAAGCGCGACCGTTGCAGCGCAATGACGCCATCGGGCAGAGTTGGGTCGTCGGCCGGCGCAGTGACATTGGCATACTCACCGCTGTCGTCGGGTGACAGGTCGATTTCGTGATCGACAAACTGGCCCCACAGCCACACCATGTCGCTGAGAGCGCCGCCGCTCACCGGTGGCTGTCCCGCGTTTGGCCATCGCGCCACTTGATTCGAGATAGCGCGCGGATTTGGCCCGGCACGCAACGTCGAGCGACCGTCGCCGTAATTGGCCGCGCCAACGCGTCGCAGCGGCGTATTGGCAACGCCAAATGCGTTTGGATGCTGCAAATTGTTGCGGCTGCCGTCATAGGTGCGATACTCAAACGGCGTCGTGAACGTGAGATCGAACGTCTGCGTGAGACCGGTGTCGACTGATGCGACAACCACATTCGCTTTGCACTCGTCGAGGTTAGGTGGCATGCGCAGACGCAAACGTTTGACGCCGTCGGGGCCGGCTTCCGCCCACGCAACGACGTCCGGCTGGCCGTTGCTGCGCATCGACAGCCAGTTGACGCCGGAAGGACAGCGCATCGGTGGTAGCGGATCGCCGTCTCGCAGCGGAGTTTTGCGCGCGCGCGGATCGGGCTTGACGGGACACAAGTCGGTCAGCAGTTGCTCAAACGTATCGAGCAGCGGCACAGTCAGCGGTACTGGACGCAAACGCGAACAACACTTGTCTTTGACGCACCACAGTAGGCATTTGGCCGGCACTTTGCGGCAATCGCTTGTTCGCACATAAATTGGCTTGCACTCTGGCTCCGAGCAGCACTTTGGGCACTTGCAGCCTCGTTTGCAATCAGTCGGAGCGCAGCCGGAGCACTTACAGTCGCCTTTGCGAGCGTCCATTGAGTCAACAGTTGATCGTTTTTGTTTTGCCATAGTGGCGCACAAAAAATAACATCGGCGTCAATGCCTGTCTCCTGTCTTTGCGTCGTACGTTGGCGCCACAAAGTCTTATTGTGGGCCAAACAGGTGTCTAGCAAGAGTGCCATCCGTCGAGCAGGCGCAATGAATGATAGTCGCTCCAGTGACAGACTCGTCGAATTGGACGAACAGCCGCATCAACGTGATGCTGGGGGCGCAGAAAACAGTGAAAGCGACACTTCGCTACATCTGAATAATAGTCGATTACGGCAAACGGAGCCAACGGCGCGCTGGCGACGTGCGTGGCACTATCTCAGACAACCGCAGAACAGCGCGTTGCTCTGCTTTCGCAGCGTTGTGCTGATACTGGTCCTACTGCAAACAGCAATGATGCTCGGCGCCTTCTATGTAATGCAACCGGTGGAACACGATCTTGTGCGCAATTGGCCGCGCGTTGTGCACTTGCTCGATCAATTGCAAAATGCCAGCACATTAATTGACTCGCTATCGAGCGTGCCGTGGCATTCGCTCACTACACTGCAGCAGTGTGCCGAGCACTTGGAGGGCGAAATGAACAGTTTGCTGGAATTGGCACGGAACGCTAGTCGCTGGCTCAATCACGAATGAATTGATTAATGCACGGGTACAATTGAAAATTGTTATAGGATACCCGCAAGCAACGTCAACCCCTCCTAGTTGATCAATCATTCAAACCCCGTCAATTATTCAAAAATGACCTCTTCCCTTAAAGACGCTCATGTCGCCACTTTGCTCTCGATTTACGATCAGGAGATTGCCGCGTTGGATCGCGCACACGCCGATCTGCTGACTCTGTTGACAAAGCACAATGCTCTGATCATGTCTTTGGTCAACACCCGCAATTCGATCGCCGATATGCACAATTTTGAGCAGCAGATCGCCACCAAAACAATCGTGGGCAAGCCGATCGCCGAGCAACAGATTGGCGACAAGCCGATTGCGGGCAAGCCAACCGTCGACGAGCACATTGCCGACAAGCCCAGAGGCGACGGGCAGATTGCCGACGAGTCGACTGTCGACAAGCCGATCGCAGGCCAGCCGATCGCAGGCCAGCCGATTGCCGACCAATGCAAGGGCGACAAGCCGATTGGCGACAGTGACGGCGAGAGATTTGCGTGCAACAAGCAGACAAAAGGCGACAAGCAAACAAAACGCGACGCACGGACTGAGATTGACCCACTATCTCTCATTGGTTATCGGCAAAGACGACGACGAAAGGTAGTACTTTATGCTTGTTCGTGGCGTGATTTCATTGAATGTGATTGTACACAGGCTGAGAAACTTCGCCTTGCTGCTCTCGCTGCTCTTGGTGATCAGATCTGTCCGCGATTGCCGTCTGACGACAGCGCCGGCCGTGCTCGCATCGTTGACGCCGAGTCGGCCATTGGGCACGGTAGTCGCATTGACGCTGACCCGGAAACGCTGCTTACGGGCGACGATCCGGTGTTAACCGCCGGCACTGCGATCGGCACAGTGCTGGCCGTTGACAAGGTCGCCGTGCACAAGGCCGGCGATTCGTCAGAAATGCCGCTCGAAGTTACGAAGGACAGCAGCGGCACTCTCGGCAAGCGCAAGGCTTCCGCCGACAACAACAGTGCGAACAAGTCGATCAAACAGTCGTCGGACGCGACTGCTGGTCAGCGCAAAGTCAAAGAGCAAGTCGCACAGTACAAAGTGTGAGCGGCGGAAAAGGCAACAAAATTGTTGCAATAAACGCGACATGTTTTTCAGTCTCTTCGTTGCAAAAGACCCAAGGTGCTTTATTGCACTGTGACAGATTTAGCCAGATTGCGCGGTCTATCGACATTGGCACCGCGTGCCACCGCCCAATAAAAGGCAAGTAGTTGAAGTGGCACGACGTTGATAATGCACTGTAGCAAAGCGTTTCCGACACTTGGAATGTGCAACACGTTGCCTGTTAGGTCAGATTTCGGCTGTATCGTGATGTCGGAGCGCGGCTGAATCAACTGTGGCTGTCCGCCGCGCGCCTTGATCTGCTCAATCGCAATGCGCATCTTGCTCGCCAAGTCGCAAGCCACACCGTCGTCGCTGCTGTCCGGTGCTGCCAACAGAACGATAGGCAGGTGTTCGTCCACCAAAGCCAACGGTCCGTGTTTCAGTTCGCCAGCATGGCAACCCTCGGCGAGCACATAGCAGAGTTCTTTGATTTTCAACGCACCTTCGTAACAAGTCGCCTCGTCGCTGCCACGGCCAAGCAAAATGCAGCGCGGCTCATCGCGCCAACGCTCCGCAAGCGCTTTAGCCCAGGGCTCTGCACAGCGAAGTGTCGCTTCAACCGCGGCCGGCGTGCGTCTCAATGCAGCGAGCAGAGTGCGGCGGTTGGGCTCATGCGTTGTCAAGCGTGCTGCAATAAGTGCGAGCACGGCAATCTGCGCCGTATAGGCTTTGGTCGACGCAACACCGATTTCCGGTCCACACTTTAGATAGAGACCGCAATCTGTAAGGCGTGCAATGGTGCTAGCCACAGCGTTGACAATGCCAACACACAGAGCACCGGCGTTGCGGCAGTAGCGCAATGCGCTGAGCGTATCGGCGGTTTCGCCCGACTGCGAGAGGAAAAAGCACGCGTCGCCGCGTCGAATTGGCATCTGTCGGTCGAGCAACGGAGTGGCGCGCTCAACTAGCACCTCGCGGTTACAGTAGCGCTCAAACAGCGGTCGAGCGGCCAGTGCAGCATAATAGGAGGTACCACACGCGATCATGACGAGCCGGTGAGCGTTGCTAATCTGATGCCAATGGTCGTTCAAACCGCCCAACGCCACTTCATCCGCGCTGCTCACAGGCAGAAGGCGGCCCGCCATCGAGCGCTCCAGCGAGCGCGGTTGCTCAAACATTTCTCGATACATGCACAGACCGTCGTCGTAGTCTGTGTGAATCGAAGCAATCGCAGCACCGTGGCCTTGGTCGTCACTGACGACAGCGTCTGCACTGAGCGGTACAGTCGCCGCACACGGTTGCGAGCCTCGGTAGTACACGTCGCATCGGTTGTGCGTTGCATCGAGCAGAGCAATGTCGTCGTCGCCAAGCAGTAGCGCACGTTGAACATGTCCTTGCAGAGCGTTCAAATCAGATGCAAACGTGAAACAACCACCACAACCACAACTGTCATTGTCAGCGACGCCGTTCACCCTGCTTTCTGACAGATCAGCAGTGCGCGTCAAATTCGCGTTTTCTGCTTCAAAATTGCTTTGGCGCACAAAAGACGGCTGTTGCACGTCTTCAGCAAAGCCGATTGCAAGCGGCGAACCGCGTCGAGCCAACAGCACACTGCCGGGCAAATCGGCGCAAATGAGCGCAATGGCAAATGCGCCTTCGACACGGTTCAGCGCCGCGCACACAGCGCGCAACAAACGCAATCGTGGCTCTTCTGCTGCCGCACCGTGGCTGCACGCACGATACTCGACAGCGATCGTCTGCAGCAATACTTCTGTATCAGTTTCACTTTGTTGTGTTGGAAACACCTGCTGCACATGTTGTCGCAGCCAATCCAAATTGCTCACTACACCGTTGTGCACTATGGCAAGCCGATCGACGCGATGCGGATGTGTGTTGCGCTCGGCGACTTGTCCGTGCGTCGCCCAGCGCGTGTGCGCAATGGCACACCACGAG
>Ga0114931_10006594_pt1 | contig 14265 bp, 14 predicted proteins | sample 2SBtaG_FD_89579 | JGI IMG/M metagenome (GOLD analysis project Ga0114931, IMG submission 89579) | Deep subsurface microbial communities from Kolumbo volcano to uncover new lineages of life (NeLLi) - 2SBTROV14_V59a metaG | ecosystem: Environmental > Aquatic > Marine > Volcanic | place: Kolumbo...
AGGCTTTCGCCCATTGTCCAATATTCCCCACTGCTGCCTCCCGTAGGAGTCTGGGCCGTGTCTCAGTCCCAGTGTGGCTGATCGTCCTCTCAGACCAGCTACTGATCGTCGCCTTGGTAGGCCGTTACCCCACCAACAAGCTAATCAGACATAGGTTCATCTAATAGCGGCCGAAGCCTTTCTCCCGAAGGACGTATGCGGTATTAGCTCCGGTTTCCCGGAGTTGTCCCCCACTACTAGGCAGATCCCTATGCATTACTCACCCGTCCGCCACTCGTCGCCTGGAAGCAAGCTTCCATCGTTACCGTTCGACTTGCATGTGTTAAGCATACCGCCAGCGTTCAATCTGAGCCAGGATCAAACTCTTCAGTTCAATCACTTTAGTCGCTTGAGGCGACAAATCTTGGCTCGATGTACACCAACTCGGAATTTCTTGAGTTGCTTCCATCGAATGTTGCTTTAGCTACGCAACCAATTCGACGCAAGCACCCACACAAATTATCTGATCCAAACTGTTAAAGAACTCACCGACAACTTTGGCCGGCGGAGACAGACAATTATGAATTAACTTTGCCTGTCTCGTCAACACTTTCCGCTTCACGGCTTTTCCGTTAATCGGGCTCGTCCCGAAGCAGAGGCGCGCATTATATAGGCGACTTACGGACCGTCAAGAAAAAAGTGTGGCTTATTTTTCGGGGCCTTAGCGAGCCCGGCGGTGGGCGCCCAGCGGCAGCACACCGGCGGCGCCGGCGGCCTCGGGCAATGGCCGCGGCGGCTGGATGACAAAGCCCTGCGCATAGTCGATGCCGACCCGCTGCAACTGCTCCAGCACGGCGCTTTCTTCGACAAATTCTGCGACAGTCCGCATCCCGGCAACTTTGCCGATCTGATGGATGGCCTGGACGATGGCATTGTCCATGGGGTCCTCGATCATGCTCCGAACGAATCCCCCATCAATTTTAAGGAAATCAGCCGGTATCGTTTTCAGGTAGGCGAAGGAACTTAGGCCGGTACCGAAATCGTCCAGCGCGAAGTAACAGCCCTGCGCCTTGATTTCGCGAATAAATCGGATCGCATTCTGCAGGTTGGTGATCGCCGCCGTCTCGGTAATTTCGAAGCAGATGCGACGAGCATCCACTCCCGATAACCGGAACTGTTCGCGAATAAACTCCGGAAACTCTTCGTCACCCAGGGTCTGCCCCGAAAGGTTGATAAAACACAGGCCGTCCGGCCCGGACGAAACACTCAGATGGGCGCACACGGCGCCAACCACCCAACGATCGATGTCTGCGATCAGGTTGTAGCGCTCCGCCGCCGGTATAAAGGCGCCCGGCGGCACCAGCGAACCGTCCTGGTTGCGCAAGCGCAACAGAAATTCACAGTGCTGCTTGTCTGCCTGCCCGGCATTCAGGCTGATGATCGGCTGCTGAAACAAGACGAAGCGGTTTTCCGCCAGCGCCTCATGAATACGCGTTACCCAGTGCATTTCGCCATGCCGGCGGCGCGCCTCACCGCTGTGGCGGGCATACACCTGCAGCTGATCACGCCCCATATCCTTGGCCGTATAACAAGCGGTGTCCGCGCAACTTAAAATATCGGCAACTGAACCGCTGTCGACATCAATCGCCACCAGCCCGATACTCACGCCAATTGAAAACTGCTTGCCCTTCCAGCTAAAACGAAATCCACGTATGGACTGACGCAGTGCGTCGCCAATCTCTTCGGCTCGCTGCAAGGGACAGTTTTCCAACAGTACGGCGAACTCGTCGCCACCCAGACGCGCTAGAATATTGCTTTCGCGCAGGCAATCGGTCAGCAGAATCGCCAACTGTCGTAACAGCTCATCCCCCGCCGCATGACCGCAGGTGTCGTTGATAACTTTAAACTGGTCCAGGTCCAGGTAAAGCAGTGCATGCGCGCGCCCGGACTCACGCGCGTTAATCACGGCACGTTCCAGACGGCGCTCAAATTCGGTACGGTTCACCAAATCTGTCAGCGCATCGTGATAGGCCATATAGCGCAACGCTTCTTCGGCTTTGCGACGCTTACGACGCGAGTCGGCTTCGCGCAACTCCCGCCCCACCGCTGGCACCAGGCGCGCCAGATTGTCTTTCATAATGTAGTCGCTGGCGCCGGCTTTCATGGCCGAGACGGCCACTTCCTCGCCGATGCTGCCGGAAACAATCAATACCGGTAAATCCGCGGTGAACTCACGCACCACGTCCAATGCGGCGATGGAATCGAATTCCGGCAGATTGTGATCGGAGATGACAACGTCCCAGATGTTGTCCGCCAGCGCTTCGCGCAAATCATAGAGCGTATCAACGCGCACAACGGTGGGATCATAGCCGCCCTTGCGGATTTGCCGGATTAACAGCAGCGCGTCGTCTTCAGAATCTTCGACAATCAATACCCGGAGTGGCTTGCGCACCTGTCATGTCCCGGCGCTGGGAGGCGATACATTCAGTACCAGCCAGTAGATGCCGAGTTGGCGTACCGCATCCATGAATTGATTGAAGTCAACGGGTTTGCGGATATAACTGTTGGCACCCAGGTCGTATCCCGAAATGATGTCGCGCTCTTCGTTGGAGGACGTCAGAATGACCACCGCCAGACGTCGGGTCAGCGTCTCGTTGCGAATACGCCGCAGCACATCCAGACCGTCGATCTTGGGTAGTTTCAAATCGAGCAAGACGACTTCGGGCAACCGGCTGACATCGCGATCACTGTGCGCCCCCTGCCCAAATAGGTAATCCAGTGCTTCGGCGCCATCCCGGGCTACAATCACCTCATTGAGGATATTGTTGCGCTTTAGCGCGCGCAGCGTAAGCGCCTCGTCATCCGGGTTATCTTCCACCAGAAGTATGGTTTTAGTCTCCACTGCTCAGGAATCCCTCCCGTCTCAAGCACCTGGCTTAATTTTGTTCTTGCACCAAGTATAGACAGGATTTGAAACTTTTTGGGTGCAGGCGATATAGATGCGGTTAACTGTAGACAGACATTTACTATGTATGAGCTATTTGTCTATGCGAGTCAGCTCACGCTGACACGTGCAAAACGGCGTTTACCAACCTGGCAAACATAAGGACCACCAGCGGCCACCACCAGTTTTGGATCTTCTATACGCTCACCGTCGATGCGCACGGCCCCCTGTTTGATCATACGCAGGGCATCCGAAGTACTCGATGTCAGACCGGCTGCTTTGAGGACGTTGGCTACCGGCAGACCTCCGTCTTCGGCGGCCAAGGTAACTTCGGCCATCTCATCCGGCACAGCGCCTTTCTGAAAACGCGCAATAAAATTCTGTTGTGCCTGCTCAGCCTCGGCCCTAGAGTGGAAGCGCGTCACCAGTTCGCGTCCCAGCTCAAACTTAATGTCGCGCGGATTGCGACCGGTTTCCATCTCTCGTTTCAGTGTTTCGATTTCCGCCAGCGGCCGAAAGCTTAATAACTCGAAGTAGCGCCACATCAAGGGGTCCGAAATCGACATCAGTTTGCCGAACATTTCATCAGGCGCTTCGGCAATGCCGATGTAGTTGCCCAACGATTTGGACATCTTCTGCACACCGTCGAGCCCTTCCAGGATCGGCATCGTCAGTACAATCTGAGGTTTCAGCCCGTAGCTTTCCTGCAGCTGCCGACCTACCAGCAGGTTGAACTTTTGATCGGTGCCGCCCAATTCAATGTCAGCCTTCAATGCCACCGAGTCATAACCCTGCACCAGCGGATAAATAAACTCGTGAATAGCAATTGCCTGGCCTGATGTGTAACGCTTATTGAAGTCGTCGCGCTCCAGCATGCGTGCGACCGTGTGCCTGGCCGTCAACTGAATGAGGTCGGCGGCACTCATTTCACCCATCCAACTGGAATTGAATACCACCTGCGTTTTTTCCGGGTCCAGAATCTTGAAAATCTGCTTTTCATAGGTGCGCGCGTTTTCCAACACTTCATCGCGCGTCAGCGGCTTGCGGGTTACATTCTTACCGGTGGGGTCACCGATCATGCCGGTAAAGTCGCCGATCAGAAAAATCGCCTCGTGGCCCAGTTCCTGGAACTGGCGCAGTTTGTTCAACAGAACCGTGTGTCCGAGGTGCAGGTCGGGCGCCGTCGGATCAAAACCGGCCTTTACTTTCAAAGGGCGGCCTTCCTTGAGACGTTCGACCAGCTCGGACTCGACCAGAATCTCTTCGGCTCCGCGCCTGATCTGCGGCAGACCGTCAACTTTCGACATTCATTGACTCCGTACACGCGAAAAAATGAGGCGCAAGAGTAACATAAGTTGGCCGATAACCTCACTGACGAGCCCTGGTCGGGTATACGAGCACCAAACGAATACTTTTATTTAACAGATGGTTATAGCCAGTAGGCGGGCAAATAGCGGTGCCTGGAAGCAGATACAGCTGGCATGCTTTCTGCTGGCAGTAACGATTAACGCTGTACGGGTTGACCAAAACCCGGTAATTCAGTTAGGTTTACACATTCTTTTAGAAGGGAATTCTAGTGCGTTACGGCAACACATCACTACGTGATTACAACTCAGGCTGGAACGAAAGCCGCGCGCCGGGACGCACCGGTCGAGGCTTGCGCTGGGCTTTGCTAGGCACGGCATCAGGACTGGCGCTGGGTTTCTTTTCACTCACTTCGTTCGATGCTAATGCCTTGCGAGTCAAAGAGTTACCTTTGGCCGCTCCCACCAGCTTAACACCCGGTTCGATCGCTGCCGATCGCTCCCAAAGCGCCGCCGTTGAGCTGAGGTTGCCCGAACCCATCGTGGCCACCCAACCCCAGGTGGAAGAAAATCCGCCGGGCGACTGGCACCGGGTTACGATCAAATCAGGCGACAGTCTGGCACGCCTGTTCAAGCTACAGAATATCCCCCCGCGCCAGCTGCACGATATTCTGGCCAGTGGCGGTATCGCCAAAAAGCTGACGCGCATATACCCCGGACAGGTCCTCCGCCTGCGCACCAGCGCGGAAGATGGATTGCTTGAATTGCGCTATGAAATCGATGCGCTCAACCAGGTACAGATCAAACGCACCGAGACAGGCTACGATTCACAGCTCATTGTCCGGGTCCCGGAACGCCGGGTGGTGCAGGCCGCCGCCCGAATCGACAGCTCGCTGTTCCTCGCTGCCCAGAAGGCCAAGCTGCCGGAAAATATCACCATGGAATTGGCCGGTATTTTTGGCTGGGATATCGACTTCGCGCTCGACATCCGCGAAGGTGACCAATTTGCAGTCATCTATGAGGATCTGTACCTCGACGGTGAACGCATCGGCACCGGCAATGTTCTCGCGGCGGAATTCACCAACCAGAGCAAACTGTACCGGGCGGTACGCTATACGGATAAACAGGGACGCACAGATTATTACGCCCCGGACGGGCACAGTATGCGTAAAACCTTCCTACGCACACCAGTGGCCTTTTCGCGCATCAGTTCGCGCTTCAGCACCGGCCGTAAGCACCCGATTCTGAATCGTATCCGCGCCCATAAGGGCGTCGACTACGCGGCACCACGCGGCACGCCCGTCAAGGCCACCGGTTCCGGCAAAATCGTCCTGCGTGGTAAAAAAGGCGGTTACGGCAGAACAATCGTGATTCAACACGGCAGCCGTTACAGCACGCTCTACGCACACCTTAATAATTACGCTCGCGGCTTCAAAACAGGCAGTCGAGTACAACAGGGACAGATCATCGGCTATGTCGGCAGCACCGGCCTGGCGACCGGCCCGCACCTGCATTATGAATTCCGCGTCAACGGCGTACACCGTAACCCGCTGACTGTGAAGCTGCCGGACGCCGCACCGTTACCGAAAAAATATCGCCAGGATTTCAAATCAGCCACCGAAAATCTGATCGCCCAGCTGGAACTGGTCAAGACCCAGACCGTTGCCTTACAGGGCCACTGATCCACCCCATCTCCGCCGATGCCCGCTTACTACATCGGCCTCATGTCAGGCACCAGCGTCGATGGTATCGATACCGTCCTGGTTGACCTGTCCGAGGACCTCCCCGTGCTGCTGGCGGCACAAACTCGTGACTGGAGCCCGTTACTGCGGGAGTGCCTGCTTGAAACCCTGAACCGGCCGACCCAGATCTCTCTCGCCGCGCTCGGTAAACTGGACGCCGAACTGGGTGAAGCTTTTGCCGATGCCGCCCTGGCTAGTGTCCATTCAGCCCACCTCCAGCCGGCACAAATCACGGCCATCGGCAGCCACGGACAGACCCTATTTCACGCGCCCACCGCCAACCCGGCTTTCAGCCTGCAGGCCGGCGATGCCAACCGTATTGCCGCCAGAACCGGCATCACCACGGTGGCCGATTTCCGCCGCCGCGATATTGCCCTGGGTGGTCAAGGTGCCCCACTGGTACCGGCCTTTCATCAAGCGCTGTTCAGTCAGCCCGGCGTGACACGTGCCATTCTCAATATTGGCGGTATCGCCAATGTCACGCTGTTGCCCGCGGCCGCCTGCCCGATCGCCGGTTTCGATACCGGGCCCGGCAATGTGTTGTTGGATACCTGGATCGGCAAACAACGGCAGGAACGATTTGACCGCGACGGTGAATGGGCTGCCAGCGGCACTTGCAGCGAGCCTTTACTCGAGAAATTAATGCGGGAAACTTACCTGAACCAAGCACCTCCCAAAAGTACGGGCCGGGAGTTGTTTTGTCTGGACTGGCTTGAGCACAACCTGTCAGCGGAATTCGGGAATCTGCCGGCCGCTGACATTCAAGCGACGCTGGTCGAGTTCACCGCCGCCAGTATCGCCTCGGCATTGCAACGCCATACCGTGCCCGTCGATGAAATGTATGTCTGCGGTGGTGGCGCCTATAACCGTTTTTTGATGCAGCGCCTGCAGGCGCTGCTGCCGGCCTGCGCGATTGATACAACCGAATCGCTCGGCCTGCACCCGGACTGGGTGGAAGCCACGGCGTTTGCCTGGCTGGCCAAACAAACACTGGAGGGCAAACCGGGCAACCTACCCAGCGTTACCGGCGCCAGCCGGCCAACCGTACTCGGCGCCATCTACCCGGCCTAGCCCAAAGCGGGTTTCGCCCGGTCCCGGTTTTTTGGTGCATGCGCCCTCGAAGGCCTGCCCGGCTGGACCTCTAGGTCTCGCGGAACCCGCTAGCGCTGGTCGATCGGCACGTACTCTCGCACACCCTCACCGGCATAAACTTGAGTAGGACGGAAGATACGGTTGTCGCCTAACTGCTCGCGCCAATGCGCTAACCAACCGGCGGAACGCGCGATGGCAAAAATAGACGTGAACTGGTCGGTAGGAATACCCATTTCCTTGTAGAGTATACCCGAGTAAAAATCGACATTGGCATACACGCCTTTGGGTGCCAGTTTTTCTTCACAGGCTTCTTCCAGCGCCAGCGCCGTCTCGAACATCGGCCCCATGTTGCCGCCGCGGTATTCCATGAGGTCACGCATCAGCTTTTGCAGAATAGTGGCGCGCGGATCTTTGACTTTGTATTCGCGGTGACCCATGCCCCAGATTTTGTCTTTTCTGGCGAGTTTGTCGTCCAGCCATTTCCTGACATTTTGCGGACGGCCGATCTGCTCCAGCATTTCCACCACACGTTCGTTGGCGCCACCGTGTAACGGGCCGGCAAGCGTACCAACAGCCGCCGCGATCACCAGGAAAGGGCTCGCCAGCGTGGAACCCGCCACCAACGCAGCGAAGGTCGAAGCATTGATGGTGTGCTCGGCGTGCAGAATCAGACAGGCATCCATAATGCGCGCCAGGCACGGATCCGGATCTTCGCCATTGAACATGTACAGCAGACTTTCCGCGTAGCTCAGGTCTTTACGAATCGGGTAAGGATCGTAGCCGTTGCGGACATGCTCCCACATCGCCACGATGGTCGCCATGCGCGCAATCAGCTTGACCGACATGTTGTGCACGTAGTTTAGATCCTGGCACATCGCACTGCCGGTCAGGCATTCATCGCCCTGATAAAACATACCCAGGCTGGCGACTGCCGTCTGCAGCATTTCCATCGGGTGCCCGGTGGCCGGCAGGTGTTTCATGATTTCGCGGACGTTGTATTTTACGACGCGATTGGTGCGTAATTCCTGGTCAAACTGCGCCAGCTGCGCCGGGCTCGGGAGCTGGCCGTCGAGCAGCAGCAGGCTGGTTTCTTCAAAGGTGCTGTTTACCGCAAGATCCTCAATCCGATAGCCCCGATAGGTCAGGATACCCTTGACGCCATCCAGGTCTGAAATATTGGACTGGGTCGCCGGAACCCCTTCCAGGCCAGGCAGATATTCGCTCATGCAGCAACTCCAGGTTTAACGAGCGGGCTAGTATAACGGTTTCTGATCAGCGTGAGCAGCCAATACGCGGCCCACGAAAAAGGGGCGCCTGCGGCGCCCCTTTAGAAACAATAGATAGTCGTCCGGTTTACATGGAGAACGAGGACCCACACCCGCAGGTGGTGGTCGCATTGGGGTTGCGGATCACGAATCGCGCACCCTCCAGGTCTTCCTTATAGTCGATCTCCGCACCCACCAGGTACTGATAGCTCATGGGGTCTACCACCAGTTTGACCCCGTTTTTTTCCACGGCGGTATCACCGTCGTTGATGGCTTCATCAAAGGTGAACCCATACTGAAACCCCGAACAGCCACCGCCAGTGATGTACACGCGCAGCAACAGACCAGGATTGCCTTCTTCCTCGATCAGGCCTTTCACCTTGGAAGCCGCTGCCTCGGTGAAAACCAGCGGTTCATCTGCGGTATCAGATGCTTGGGCGGTACTTTCAGACATCGATTCGTCTCCAGAAAAAGATACTTAAGGATTGTAACAGTATGCATTTCCTGAGTAATATGGTCAAGTATTATTTGGCGGCCGTCATACCGGGTGGCGCTATCACTTCGGCCACGGCCGCCGCATCGGCGCCCGGATCCCGGCGGGGTTCAGCACGGTGCACCAGGTTGCCGTTGACTTCAGCACCCATGGCCATTTCGATCAGGTTGTAATACACATTGCCGGTGACTTTGGCGTGATTCGCCAGTTCCACCCGCTCACTGGCGTGTACGTCGCCCTCGACGGCACCATTCAATACCAGGTTGGGCACCCGCACATCGCCTTCTATGCGCCCTCGCTCACTGACCGTAAGCACCGACTCGCTATCGCTGTCGGCGAGAATATTACCCTTGATAACGCCGTCGATGTGCAGGCCGCCGGTGAAACTGATATCACCTTCGAGCCGGGTCTGCGCTCCGATGACAGTATCGATTCTAGAACAACTGGTCTTTTTCCCGAATCCAAACATGGCTTTCTCCTGTATCACTGGCTGGCCGCGACAATTAGACGGGCCATTCCATCGTCTTTTCCACACCCGGCGGGTGTTTTTTGCCGCTCGGCTTTACCCGAATCGTCAGGCGCTGCGGACTGAACACCGGCGGCAATACCATTTCGCCCTCGAGATCCTGAAAATAGCGGAATTTGAACTTCAATGCTTTATGTCTATCCGTACTCAAACGGGAAAAAGACAGCACTTTGCTTTTACCATCTTCCACCCCTTCAACATCGATTTCTATGACACCGCGCACATATCGCTCATTACGTTTGACCTGTGTCAGCATCAGATTAAAACGGTAACGCCCGTTCGCAGATGCCGGCTTCAGCTCGAAACGCTGAATGCTCAAACCCGTCCTATTATCGGCCGGCGACACGATGCCGCGATAGAAGGCCAGGTCCTGGCGCAGTTTCTGTACCCGCTGTTGCAGCGCCGAGAAGTCATTCCGCACCTCCTGGCTGGCGCGCCGGTCAATTTCGCTTGAACGTTCCACAATGGCCAGTTGTTGGCGCAGCCGCTCATTCGCGTCGTGTTCCGTCTCCAGTTTTTGTTTCAGTTGCGCGTTGCGTTGCTCAAGCCACGCAAGTTCGGTTCCGGCGTAGTGCATGCCGCGCTGAAACAGCAGGTACCCGGCGCTGGCCAGCAACACCGCCGCCACGGCCAAACCCAACCACAGGTAGGCCGGCTGGTAAACGAGAATTTTGCGGTTACCCGACTCCATCTACCGGGGGAATGATGCAACAATCGCGCCCATTCAGGGAATCAGCCCCACCACCTGCAAACCACTGCGCTCCTCGCAGCCAAACATGATGTTCATGTTCTGCAGGGCCTGCCCGGCCGCGCCCTTGACCAGGTTATCAATGACCGACAGGATCACAACCGTATGACCGTCCGGTGCCACATGGGCGGCGATACGGCAGTCATTAGCCCCTTTCACAGAGCGGGTTTCAGGGTGCGAACCGGCCGGCAAAACATCAACAAAGGGCTCTGCGGCATAACGCGCCTCGAAAATCGCCTGAACATCGGTGCGGCTATCGCTTAACAGTGCATACAGGATAGCGTGAATACCGCGAATCATGGGTGTCAGGTGCGGCACGAAGGTCAAGCTCACCGGCGCGGCCGCCACCTGATCCAATCCCTGTCGAATTTCCGGCAGGTGGCGGTGGCCCGGCACGGCATACGCCTTGAGGCTTTCCGAGGCTTCGGCCAGTAGGGTACCGACATTGGCGCCACGCCCGGCGCCGCTGACGCCCGATTTGCAGTCGGCGATCAGCCCGCCCGTCGTCACGCAATCAGCCTCCAGCAGCGGCAGCAGGCCTAATTGTACTGCCGTTGGATAGCAGCCCGGATTGGCCACCAGCCGAGCATCGGCGATAGCGGCGCGATTGACTTCCGGCAAACCATAGACCGCCTCGTCCAGTAATTCGGGGCATACGTGCTACATACCATACCACTCGCGCCAAAGGTGCGCGTCTTTGAGGCGAAAGTCAGCGGCCAGGTCGATGATACGAACGTCGTGCTTCAGCAGTTCTTCCGCCATACCCATGGCGATACCGTTGGGCGTGGCAAAGAAAACCAGATCACAGCCGCACAGCACGGCCATATCCGGCTCGCTGAAAGACAGGTCGATATAGCCACGCAGATTCGGAAACAGGTCGGCTACCCGGGTGCCGGCCTCACCGCGGGAAGTGACAGCTTGCAGTTGCACCTGTGGATGCCTTGCCAGCAGGCGCAACAACTCCACCCCCGTATAACCGGTTCCGCCGACAACACCGACTTTGATCATGCTCTTCACCTGTTAAGACCCTGCTCATACTGATTGCTCTATTTTCCGCACTCCGGGAAAGCTTGTCCATGACGGATAATTGCACCCTGTGGCGTGTAGATAGTAAGGTAGTTCGATGCTGCATCATATCCGCCGTTCCGGCAAAGCGCTGCTTTCACCGGATGCCTGGAAAATCCGTGTTCTGTTCTGGCTTGGCGCCGTTATTGTCGGTCTGGTCGCCAGCGGTTTCGCGATTGTCGCCGAAGATGCCAACCGAGGCTTCAACCGGCTGATCGAAGTATCCCCCTATCTAGCGTTTATAGTCTGCCCCCTGGGGCTGGTGCTGGTTTCCTGGCTGACAGAGCGCTTATTCCCCGGCTCACAAGGCAGCGGAATTCCACAATCAATCGCCGCACTACAGATGGTCGAACACACCTCGCGTAGTGCCGTACTTTCGTTTCGCATTGCGTTCGGCAAGATTCTGCTCACCCTTCTCGGGCTGTTGAGCGGCGCCTCGATCGGCCGCGAGGGACCGACCGTCCACATCGGTGCGGCCATTATGTTCTCACTGGGCCGTTTTGCCCGCTTTCCGCACCACTATATGGATAAAGGTCTGATCCTTGCCGGTGGCGCCGCCGGGATCGCCGCCGCGTTCAACACGCCACTGGCGGGTATTCTGTTCGCTGTCGAGGAAATGGGCCGATCCTTTGAAGAACGCACCAGCGGCGTGCTACTGACGGCGGTATTTTTAGCCGGTGTCACCGCCATCGTCGTCCAGGGGAACTATTCCTATTTCGGCTCAACGGCCGCCGTACTGGCCCCCTCACAACTACTGGTACCGGTGCTGGCTTGCGGTATCGCCGGTGGTTTGCTCGGCGGCTTGTTCAGTACCGCCCTTATCCAGGGATCGCGCCGCCTGGCGCCACTGATGCAACGCCGGCCGGCCCTGGTCGCATTGGGGTGCGGTCTGGGCATCGCCGGCGTCGGACTGTTATCGGGCAACACGGCCTACGGCACCGGCTACGACGAGGCCCGCGCCATCATTACCGGTGAAGGCAACATGCCCGGCAACTACCCCTATATGAAAATGCTGGCGACTTTATTGTCTTACCTGAGCGGCATCCCGGGAGGGATTTTCGCGCCCTCGCTGGCCACCGGTGCCGGTGTTGGCGCCGAAATAGCGAACTGGCTGCCCGGTCTGCCGGTATCGGCGATTATCATACTGGGGATGGTGGGTTACTTCACCGGCGTGGTGCAAACGCCCATTACCGCCTTTGTGATCGTGATGGAAATGACCGACAACCAGGAGCTGCTGCTGCCGCTGATGGCCACCGCCTTTGTCGCCTACGTGACGTCGCGCCTGGTGTGCCCGGAACCGATTTACCGGGTACTGGCTCTGAGCTTTTTGCCGCTTGTCGCCCCGGCGGAAAGTGAAACCGACACGCCAAAATTCGGCAACTGAAGCGGTGAACAGTTAGCATAACGCAGCCTATGACGTTAAAAGACACTATCATCGCCGTTTTTGCCGTGGCCCTGATCGGTGCACTGGGCTCGTTGTGGCTGGCGCCGGCCGCTCCGCAACAAGCCCCCGATATCACGCTGACCACGCTGCAGGGCAACAAATTCAGTATGCCGGCACTGCGTGGGCGACCGGTGCTGGTGAACTTCTGGGCGACCACCTGCCAACCCTGTGTCGATGAATTGCCAGACCTGATCGAACTCTACCGAAACCTCTCACCCCGAGGTTTCACGGTCATCGGCATTGCCATGGCTTATGATCCACCCCACCGGGTTAGCGCTTTCAGCAAAGCACTGCAGATTCCCTACCCCATTGCCCTGGATATCAACAGCGATGCCGCCAGGGCTTTCGGTGATGTGCGCCTGACACCAACCTCGTTTCTCGTAGCGCCCGATGGTCGTATTGTGCAGAAAATAACCGGTACTCTGGACCTACGCCGGGTACGTGCACAGGTTGTCGACATGCTGTCGCCACCGTGAACGAGCAAACTCTGAATAGCGCCCACCGGCCGCCCCCCGGTAATGCCATCGACTCCCGAAGAGGTCACCGAACATGCTCTGGATCAAAGCTTTTCACATCATCTTCATGGTCACCTGGTTCGCCGGCCTGTTTTATCTGCCGCGGCTGTTTGTTTATCACGTCGACTGCCAGGACGATGCCGGCCACCAGCGCTTTGTGGTGATGGAACGTAAACTCTACGCCATTATGACCATTGGCGCGGTATTGACCGCGGCGTTCGGCCTGTGGCTGATCCTGCGCTGGCACTGGCCGCTGACCGAATTCTGGCTGCAACTGAAATTGGTACTGGTCGGCGCCTTAATCGCCTACCACCTCTACTGCGGCCGCTTGGTGAAACGCTTTCGCGCGGGCGGCAATCGATATACCGGCACCTTCTACCGCTGGTTTAACGAATTCCCCGCGTTGGTACTCGTTGCCGTGGTTTTACTGGCGGTTTTGCGTCCCTAGACATATCAGCCCGCATTTCTCACCGGGTAGCGTATTGAGGCGGTGACCCAATTACGATAGTTAATGAGAATCGTTTGCATTTGTATTTTTCATCGCTATAATGCCCCCCTGTTTTCAGCCATAAATCAAGGGGACACCTGACGATGAAACATGCGATCCACTCCAGTTTCGGCCTGGCGACGGCGTTATTGGCCGCCTCAGGCCTGGCGGCCGCGACCGAAATGCCCAGCGCCGAGGAAATGTGGAAAATCATCCAGCAGCAGCAACGCGAAATTGAAGCCTTAAAATCCGGCCAGAAAGCCAATCAGGAAAAAGTGGAAGCCGCCGCCGAAGCCATCGAGTCCGGCAGCACCACACAAACGGCAGCCAACAGACAAGGCATGCGCGGCGCCGGCTGGACAGACAATACCCAGATCGGCGGCTACGGCGAGCTACATTACAATAATCTGGACAGCGGCAACGAAGTCGACTTCCATCGCTTTGTACTGTTTTTCGGTCACCAGTTTTCGGACCGCTTGCGCATGTTTTCCGAACTCGAGGTGGAGCACTCCGATACCGAGGAAAATGGCGCCGTCGAGTTGGAGCAGGCGTATGTCGAATATGATCTCACGCCGAGCCAGCATGCCAAAGCCGGCTTGTTTCTGGTGCCGGTCGGTATCCTGAACGAAACACACGAACCACCTACTTTCTACGGCGTGGA
>Ga0114931_10006595_pt1 | contig 14265 bp, 21 predicted proteins | sample 2SBtaG_FD_89579 | JGI IMG/M metagenome (GOLD analysis project Ga0114931, IMG submission 89579) | Deep subsurface microbial communities from Kolumbo volcano to uncover new lineages of life (NeLLi) - 2SBTROV14_V59a metaG | ecosystem: Environmental > Aquatic > Marine > Volcanic | place: Kolumbo...
TGGTCACGACAATTTTCTCCGGCAGGTTGATCCAGAAAGATGCGGAGGGGACGGAACACTACCAAGTCTTCCGTGCGCCTACGAACAAAGAGCTTGCTCAGTTCGAGTCACTGCAATCGAGTGCAGGTATGGGTAGGCAGGGAAGGTGTGTTTATGAATCAGTTTCATCCAGAGAAGACTCTCCTTTTGAGGAGCTTGTCAACAAGATGTTTCAGGATGGACTCCGGTAATCAGGAGACTCTTAGATTGACAGGACCATTTGAGCAGCAAGTGTCGCGACTCGTTGAGGATCAGCCACTCACAGAGAAGCTGTTTCTTCTGGACACAGTCCGGAAGTTTTCAGCAAAGTTGCTTTCTCCAGTGAAACGGAAGCTCAGGGAGCTTGACCGGTTGGGAAAGGCAATCCCACAGATTGGGAGACTGTGGGCCGAGGCTCAGAAGGAGGCTGGGCAGAAGATGCCTGTGACGTCCATTATGCGGAAGGCGGGTAAACTCGGTTCGTTGGCTGTGGCGGCTAAAAATGAAGTTTCTCAATTCAATCCGCTGAAGAAACCTGTCACTGAAGAAGAATACGAAAAACCAATTGAAGAGGAACTTCTAACCATATCTTCTTTGATTGGCCTCGTGTTGGGTATCATCGGGGGGCTTCCTTTAGTGATGAAACTGCTGGCCAAGCTGGCTAAGCTGCTGAGGATGCCACGTCTACAAGCAGCCTTCTTGACAGCGCAGGAAGTGACTCATCACCTAGAGCAGAGAGTCGTAGACGTGTCCATTCCAGACACCCTTTCCTACGTGCTTTACAAGCGAGTGTGGAAAGCCGGGTTCAAGTCTTCTCGCGATCTTCTACCTTTTGGCATCTATCGAGTCAGCAAGGCTCGTGAAAAAACGGAGAGTGCTCTTTACGCTCTTCTATTGGTCTATTTTGCCTACCATGGTATTGGAAGCTGCTTACATCATGGATTGTCTCTGTTTTCGTCCGCAGAAGCATCAGCGACAGTTGTCAAGGGTGTGGAGATTGGGCGAGGTACTTTGGACATCACCGGAATTCTGAGAGGTGAACTGTGAACTTTGCACAGAGCGTTGACAGGATATTTATCCGTCGTTTGGTTGCAGAGGCCATGACGAGTGGTCAAAAGCCGGGAAAGATGGAAGTTGTTCGGTTAGACCTTGATATGGCACGTGCTTTTACTGAAGCCGTTTTTGAGGCCAACAGACGATCTTTAGATGAGCAAATTCCGGAGTTTGACCAGAACTTTTTGTTGGCCAAGCACAAAACGCAAATGGGTAGGACTCGGCGGAAAGATATGCCTGTAATCAACGACAATCAGGTGCGGGAATTTCAGAAGAGGCTAAAAAAGGGTAGTCTTGATATTGAGAAACCTCTGGCTCCCGTTACAGACCCATCTAATCCGTGGCCAGAAGGATTATCCGGTCCTGAGGCGCAGGAGTTTGTCAAGCGGGGATTGGAGGACAAGAACTTGTCCGATGACAAGGTTCAGGTCTCTCTGGTCAAAGTTCCTGCAAAGGACTTGAATCCGATTCAACGGCAGATTTATCTCGACAAAGCTATGGGAGCAACCGCTAAGTCGGGTATTCCAGCAACGAAAGCCTTTCTGCAAAAGTCCTTGATGATTCTTTCACAGGACCAGTTCATCATCGATGGTCATCATCGTTGGTTGAGTTCGTTGATTGTGGAACCTGCCATGAAGCTGTCCGGGATCAAAATTGCTATACCCATTGCTAAGCTGCTTCCCCTGAGTGTGGCCTATGGTGATGCACTTGGAAACAAACGAAATCTATAATTTTTCAATCCAGAAGGAACAGACCATGACAAATCAGCTTGAAGGTGCTGCAAAGAGATTGTTATCGGAGGACAAGCCAGTGGCTTCTCTGGTAAGGCGGAAGCAAACCAAGATCATGTCGATCATCGTTGAGTTTGTGTCTACAAGTCAGGCGGACTCTGCGCTGGAAAGCGTCAAACGATATGGCTACCCCATTATCGGTGTTCTTGTTGCCAATCGGGCTGAGTTTGCACCGAACTTCTTGGAAATCTTTGTGGACTCTCCCTCTTCAATTCGGGCCACGGATGTCGTCCGGGCGGCTTTAACACGGTCTGGTTTCTTTTTTGCGGTCAAGTAATGAGGAATTCTTTTATGGGACCATTTGAAACGCAGGTCAAATCTCTCGTTGGCCCTCGTATCGGGGACCGGGTGAAATATGATCCGACGTTTCTGCGGAGCCTTCCTCCCGGCTCGGTTGGGTTTATGCCTCGCGCACGGGGGACAATCAAAACGCTACTGCCGGTTGGCAGACCGGGAAACCCCTCAAATACGTTTGTGGAAGTTGAGTGGGACGACGATTTGTTCGGTGAGACAGGATTCGATCGCGGGAATAACTTTTCCCGCCGGGTGGACGCCAGCAATTTGACATTGGAAGGAAGATGATGAGGCTGTTTGAAACTGAAATCGATGACCGGGAAATTATGGCTGAACGTCAGGTTTCACCGGGAGATTTGAAGGTTGGCGATCAGTTTTTGTATCCCCTACATAACCTTTTGGGACTTTCTCGCTCGTTGGTTACGGTGTTGGAACCTCCAAAGTCTGGACAAACCAAAGGTGGGAAGGATGTGGTGTGGGTCCACTTACTGCGGAATGGTTCAAGGAACACGCTATATGCTATCCCCCTTGATAAGAAAATTACGTTGGAGTCGATGAGTTTTACTCAAACGGAGTCAAGTCTGATGGGACCATTTGAAACACGGGTTGAAGACCTCGTTGAAACATCTATTCGTTGCAGACTCAAGTCTGGCAACCGTGTTACTGGTAAGTCTGAGTCAGGAAAAACTGTTTCCGGAGCCTGATAACGAGCCTCAAATTTTAGGTTTGATTTTCAGAAAAGACTCAGAAAGTTCTTTCTAAGTTAGGGGATTAAATGGTAAGTCTACTTGAAACGATGCTGGCTGAGGTTCTGCCGATGACGGGTCGAAATATGAAGCAATTGCGGGATGTTCTCACTCAGCTAGCTTCGGATAACGGTATTGTTGCCGAACCCGACGAAGACCTGACCGATCTGACGAACAGAATCATCTTAGCCTTTCGCAAAGGGCGTCACACACCGAAAGCATGGAAGTTGATGGGTGGGATGTTGCAGCACCTGAAAGTGGTTGGTATCGAATGGGATAACTCCCTGATACCAATTTCGACTCGCAAGGCGATGGGTCTCAGCGAACACTGGCTGGCTTCGGGTGGTGTGGGCGAATCAATCGAGGAAAGAAAAGGAATGACCATGGGGCCGTTTGAGACTCAAGTTGAGCGAAGTTTTACTGAAACACCAATTCGACTCCAACCCGGTAATTTGCGGGACTCTATGCGAGCGGCTACTCGACCTCTCTCTGTTCCTTTGATAGAGATTGCTGCGGGTAAGTTTTCTCTGGGTCGGATTGTGGCTACACCGGGAGCACTCAGAGAATTGAAAGATGCTGGGGACAAAGCGGCGACATTCTTGGCAAGGCACGTAAAAGGGGACTGGGGAGATGTTTCCTCAAGTGATGCGAGGCTGAACGACCAAGCTGTGAAAAAAGGAGAAAGGATTCTGTCCTCTTATGTCCTTTCAAACGGGTCGAAGCTGTGGATTATTACGGAGTGGGACCGCAGTGCGACGACACTTTTACTCCCCTCGGAGTATTGATACTTCACAGTGGTGCTAGAGAAGGAATGATTTCCATGAAGGGAGCAGTTTACATTCCGACGCCTGATGAATTGAAGTAGGCTAAACAGAGAGAACAGGAGAAATGGAGTTCTGAAGAACGCTTACGAAGGCTGGTGGGGTGTGTTTATGGGCAGACACGATGTTTAGATGAACAGAACATTCGACTCTACTCTCTGCCTTGTTCTGACCATTTTTCGTATGATCTTTGACGTGATTGGCGTGCAGGGAAGTACATCCAAATGATATCGCATACGAGTAATGTTTTGTTTTCTATTCTGGTCACTTCAGTTTCTTTGTTGATAATCGGTATGGATGCTCTGTTGGCTATTTTGCCTGCTGTTTCTGAAGTGACTCCGTCAGATACGAGTTGGGTCCAGACTGTTGTACCTCTTATTAACGCAGGAGGCATGGGTGCTCTTCTGTGGTACATCATTGTCCGTCGTGACCCTCGCAGGGAAGAGGCTCATCGTAAGGAGCGAGAAGCGTGGCTGCAAGAATACAAGAGCTTAGCCAAAGAGACACAGGAAATTATGAAGGAATGCCACGATGCTCTGCAAGATCACTCACACTCGGTCGAACTCTTGACAAAAGCAGTGGAAAAGATGACTGGAGGAGTCTAGGCATGTCAGATGCGAGTGAAAATCGGCGTTTCATCGCAGTAATCACGACGATTTTTGTCGTGATGATGATGTTGATCTCTTTGGTGAGTGTTATTCTCACGAGGCAATTGTTAGTGACACCCAAAGATGCCTACGCGATCTCGAAGAAGATTGAAGCGCATGTTGAACAGATAAATCGGTCTCAACAGTTGCAGCAACTTACGGAAAAGGAAAGTCGTGTAGACAGGTTACTTAGTGAGACACTTTCTCAGTCAAAGGATGCTCTTGTTGTTGCAGATTCAGCCGGTATCATCACGCTCTGGTCCTCTGGAGCCGAAAAACTTTTCAAAATCAGACGAGAATATGCGATTGGTTTTGGCTTATCCTTCCTCATACCACCAGAGCTTAGGGATAAACATCGGAAAGCCTTTGAAGCTGCAATGAAAACTTCATCTACTGTTCCAATTCGCCGGACATACGTCTCAGAAGGCTTACTGCCGGATGGATCACGAATTCCCATTACGCTGCATCTCTCTGTGATACCGGGAGCAGGCGCAGTTGCTTTGATTGAACGTCACACCACAGACTCTAACAAGGAAAAGGAACGCTGAAAATGAAATCAACAGGAAGATTTGACGAGATGGTTAGGCAGTTGCTCTACGAGAATGATGAGGCGACGTGTCCTGCTTGCGGAGGTTCTGGGATTCCTCTAGGTCATCTGGGAAGCCGTTCACATTTTCGCTGCCGAAACTGCGGTCTTGACTTCTCAAGAGTTGACAAGAATCAAGGTGTCTCGTCGCCTGAAAAGCGGAGTGGAGTAAGCAAAGAAGAGTCTCTTCTGCGAGAAGAGAATGTTGCTGCGAAGTGGTCAACGAGAGACAGAAACTTCAAGACCTTCGATGAACCCAATGCGAGGCTGCACAAAGAACTTCTTGCCAGAGGTTTTGTTGCCACGCACTTGATTCCGACTTACTGGTATCAAGCTCCCTCTGGTAAGGAAATTGCTGTTACTGGGATAGCTCACCCTGAACAGAGTATGATTTCCAATTCGCTTACATGGAGAGTGGCTGCATTTTATACGAAACGTGGTGTTGTTATCGACAAGTTTCGCAAAAACAGTACGAAAGACGGGTTTCGCCTGATACCTCTGGTTCTGCGATTTGTGGACAAATACCTTCCTTTGCTGCTGGCTGAGCCTCCGGGGGTATAGGCAAGATTCTCATTTACTCCGGATCACAGTAAGTCTGAGTTGGGGGGGGTGTAAAACTTATTATGAGTTTGTGGCTTGATTCTGCATCATCAGTGTTTATTCAGAAACCATGTCTTTCAGACGATCTTCCTTACCCTGTTTTGTATCACCACGCGAAGCATTTTGAGTCCTTGTTTCGAGAATCCGGAGTAGATTACAGTTACCAAGAACTCAGGATTCCGGCAGAGGAGTCCGTCAAACATTTTATTCTGCCTGCACAGATAGACGGAATTCGAGTCTGCTACGTTGCGGCTATCAACAGAGGTTTAGACTTCTACTCAAAAATTGTTCCCCTGTTTGACGTCTGTTTTGCACCCTATGCCCAGAAGTCCGTTTATGCTGAGCTTGATAATGTCTACCCCTTTTCGCCACCTTGGGTTGGATTTGACAAGTTTACTTGGTTTGACTTCCGCAAAGTATTGAATTGTGTCCGTTACGACCCTAAAAGCAGCGATGTTATGATTCATGCGCGTAGAGGTTGGCATGGTGACCTGAGAGCAAAACAACTCGCTCTCAAGTGGATTGACCAGACTAAGTTCTCAGTCTCAAAAACTCTCTGGAAAAGGAATACTGTTGACTTTTTGTCACAGATAAATGGTTGCCTCTTCGCACTCGCCGTTCCGGGAGTTTCTCCTTTCTATCTGGATCGGGCTGCTTGCCAATACATGGCGTTGGGTTGCTGTACTGTTCACCCCAAAAACGATTATCCCTTTCCGGATGGGGGTCTGGTTCCGGGAGTTCACTATCTGCAATGTAAACCTGATCTCTCTGACGTCGATCAGGTTGTCGAAGCCTACTCTCCGGAAGAAATGCTGCGGATTGGTCAAAATGCTCAGTCTTACATTCAACAGCATTTTTTTCCTGTGCCCATGGTCAACTACATCCGTCGGGTAGTTCACAATTTTCGGCAAGGAAAGGAAACGATCTATCTCGATAAAGTGGGCCTTTTGCGCACAGAAGAGGAGATGAGAAAACAAAGGCACGTTGACCGTTATCGCCTTGCGCGAAAATATGCACATGGAGTTGTGGTAGACTTTGGTTCCGGGAGTGGTTACGGGTCATTTTTGCTGTCTGAGCAACCTCTCGTTGAACGTGTTGTGGGTATGGAAGTAAATTCTGACGTGGTAGAGTTCAGCCGACGATCCTACCCGGATGTGAGTTGGGATGCTGTAAGTCACTGTGATACGCTTGTTGCAATCGAAGTGTTGGAACACCTTGAGGACTTGAAAGTTTTTGGCAATTTATCTGCAAGGTTGTCTCCAGAAACTATTATTGTTTCTTGCCCTATTGGTAAGACTACGAGTTTCAACAAGTTTCACAGACGAGACATTAAACCTCAGAGTGTATCTGTGGTTTTAGGGAAGTCTTACCGGTTGGAGCAAGAGTTCACGATAGGCTACCAAGACAGTTTCCTGTTGGTTTACCAACGTGCTTCCTAAAGAGGAGGAAACCAAAAATGTCTTTGTTTGAAGAGTGTGTCAACCGGGCTTGGCGACAGAAGGAAGATTTGTCTCTTGTTTCCAAACCTGTATTTGAAGCAAGAATGGCAGATGCCCAAAACCTGCTCGAAGGATTTGCTGGCTTCTCTATCGAGTTGGCAGACCCTAACCCGGATATTGGAGAGTGGGAGTACCGTGTTCCTCTATCCGGAGATGAACTTCTTGACCAACTGGACAGATTGCGAGAGCCTCCTGATATTGTCCTCAACGATGTGACGATGGGTAACCGGGGTCTACCTGTTGTCTACTTCGTTGTATCCGGGTCAAGCGAGCAGGACGCCCGCCATAAACTGGAGAAGTATTTGGTTAAGGCACTGGGTTCGCAGAAATCCCTGTTTTGATGAATAGGCCAACATGGGTTCCTTCAAGCGCGCTGCAAAACTCTGGTTGAAGTTCAAAGATAATCTGAAGCTGAATCCAAAGATTGCTGACGACAAGAATCTCTGGGATAGCTTTGGTGGGAAAAATGTCGTGCGAGCATTTGCCAATCTTGCCTTTATCGTATTACAGACGAGACAGGTGCCCATCCACGTCAAGAATTTCACTCAGCAGGTCAAGCCTTTCACTTCTGCTCGGCATCGTCCACAAGACGTGCGTAAGTTCTTTCGCGACAACAGACGGATAATGTTCCTCCTCTTGTCGGCCAGTAAGTGGCCGAGATTATCTGAAGGAATTTCCGTTGGGGGCTTTACTCTGTTGAATCCACAGAGACTTTTGGGTTTGACGGAAATCGCCAAGTTAATCACCTCTGTGTCTCAGAAAATCAAGCAGTCCGGCTTACGAGATGCACCGCGAGTTCTGTACGGGGATATTCTATTGACCCGCGCTCTGCTGGGTCGTCGGGAACAGGCATTTTACCGCCGACGAGAAGACTCTGTTTGGATTCGACCAAATACAAAATGGGGTCCGGCGACTGAGCATGTTTTGTCACATGAACTTGGACACAGGTACTGGACGAAGTTTTTCAGAGGGCAGTTAGAGTGGGAAGACTGGGATCGTAAAGCAAGAGAGCAGGTAGAGAAAGCTGGTTCAGTCCGGCGTTATTTTCCAACGGAATATGCTTTCTCTAGTGGTGACGCTGAGGAGAACTTTGCAGAGTCTTTCGCTCTCAGAGTTCTGGACCGGTTGAAAGAACCCCTACTGACCAAGTTTGAGGAGATTGTATCCTGATGGTTTTTAGGGAAGAAAATAAGCAGAGAGGAGTTGGCTGTTTCGAGTCCATGGTCGAGAGGATCATGCTCTGTGAGCGACCGAGTGATCGAAGGTTCTTAGAGACCGCTTACAAGGCTTTTTCCATCATTCTCGAATTTTTTCAGACGCTTTCGTTTGGTGACAGTCTCGAAGTGTTTGGGGTGCTACATCCAGAAGGTATTGAACACGGCATAGCCTTTGATCTTACCCGGATAAGAGGTATGGGAGATGCGTTTCCCGGTACGATCTATTTCTTCCCGGCGACGGGGAGAGTTGCTGGGGGATTCACAAAAGATAATCTGAACGAATTTAAGATGACATTTCCCATAAGACTTCCCCCAAAAGTGTTTGGTGAGCGTGCTCCCACAGATATTCCTCACTGGTTTTCTAAGCTGAGAAACACATTTGTCCATGAGTTTTCTCACTATCTGGATTCTCAAAGAAATCCGGTAATGTTCAAAGGTCGCAGGATTGATGGTCAAAAACTCAACAAGTCTGACCCGAAGCTCATCAAAGCCCTCTTGCGAGACTACTACAACTCTCCTACGGAGATGCAGGCTTATTACATCCAGACGATTGAGGAACCCTTTAGAAATTTTGATGCGATAATTGACGAGACGAAAGCTGCTGGGACACGAAAAGCGGTTGCTAACTTGCTAAGGCAATCTCTGATGGTACTTCGTCGTAACCCCCGTGAATTTTCTAAGTCATTTGAAAGGGCCGCGAAAGTAATTGGATACTGGCCATATCTGACGGACAGCAATAAAAGGAGGTTCCTCAAGAGAGCAACAACGACGTATTACGACTTCAAAAAACGCTTGGATAAAATACTTCCCCCGCGTTGGGCAGAGATGTCATCTGCAATGGTTGACCGGTTTGAAAAGGGTACACTGTGATGGAACAGGAAATTCTTGAATCTGCTGTGGAGTCTCTGCTGGGGGAACGTGTCTCTGATCTGCGTAATGTGCAGAAAGCCAACAAAGCGTTTCAAGCCATTGGTTCGGTATTTTCTACTCTGAAAAAGAGAGGCTTGTTTCATAAGTGGTTTGATGAGCCGAAGAAGGGAGTGTTTGCCATTGACCTCCGGAACTTTCCGAGACTCAAACCATTATTTCCCGGAGTGCTAGTCTTCAAGGCTAACTCTGCTTCAAGCATCGTGAGAAGTGGTTTTGGCCGTGTAAATGGTACGAAAGTACCTGCTATTGTCTTCACTCACTACAAACATGAAACAAAACCATTTCACCTGTTCTTTCCAGACAACTTTGATGTCTGGTGGAAGTTTGGTCTGCGAGATGTCTGGCGGCATGAATACACACATTGGTTGAACTCTCAAATTGATCCGGGATTCTTTGGACGGGGAGGTTCAGCCGCCAAAGCAGATCGGGGAGATTTTGTAGGTTACTACAATTCAGACAAGGAAATTCAAGCCTACTTTGTTGAGGCCGCAGGTCGATTTATCGATGTAGTCTCCGATCTGCTTGACGACGTGCGCAAACAACGGGATATTCCGACAGGTAAACTTGTTGCCCGTGCGCAGTTCAGTATCGGGAAGAACTTTTTGGAGTTTTAGCGCAAGTTCTTTGAGAGTCCCACACCACAGGACTGGGTAAAGGCTCTGACGCCGAGTAACCGGAGACGTGTTCAGAAGAGAGTCGCTTCTGTCTATGGAGACCTGACACGAAAACTTCTGAAGATTCTTCCGTCGGATTGGCAACGGTGGAACAGTAACCGGATTGAAAAGTCGATCAAAAATGCAAGTCGGACGTGAAAGGGGGGATGAGCCTTGATTGTGCCGGAAGGGATATTTGAGCGGCAAGTTGACAGGCTCTTTGAGGATTCTCCTCAGTGTGTACTGGCACAGCTTTATGGAGGTATCCCCGCAGTTGGTGGCTATCGAGACTATACGGAATATGAAGTTGGTGTGCAGCACATCGCGGAAGCGGCTCACTGCATTCTAGGTTCCGTCGGTAAAGTCTGGGATGGTTACGGTCGGGGCAGCAGCGAAGACTCATGGCGAATTGAACGTGGGCATTTCAATGAAGAAATGGGGATCATCGAAAAATCTATTCGGGAATACAGTAAGGAATTCTACGATGGTCGGACGTTTACGCAGTCGAGATATCGGCAGGACTCGATTAAGAGTATGCAGAAAAACTCACCGATCCTGAAATTGAGTGCGATTCAGAAACGTCGGTTGTTGCTGCGTGACAAGAAACTGTACGATCCGAAGTTGTTTGGCATCGCGTGGTGGGCGTATACGCTCCTCAAAGACTTGGCAGAGGCTGTGTTAGTAGGTGTACAGGGAGCAGTCGATCATCCAACCTCCAACGCATTTCGAGACCCAAACGTGCGGATTTCTGTGAAGCGGTTACGTGAAAAACTTGAGGAGGCTTACCAATGAAACAGGGACTATCTTGAGTTATCTTTGACTCTACCGTGACTTCCGAGTAGAATACTCGATGGATGTCTGTTGATGGAGATTTTCAATGGGATCGTTTGAAGATAAGGTAAATGCTCGCTACAAGGCGTCTCTGGTGAATACTCCGGAGTTTCCACGCCTCTATGTGGAGTATCTGTCGGCGAAAGAGAATATCTCGCTTCAAGAGGCTGCTAGGCGGTCTCTGGCTCGTCTCTGGAACATTTTTCAGGATATTCGCCGCAATGCAGCAATTATCACCGCTTTTCGAGGTGATATTGACGTTCCAGACTTCGCAGATCGGGCGCAGCGGTTTCTTGCCGCCAACAGAGCACGCAATCGTCAATTGATGAATGATGTCCGGAAATTGGGGTATGGATTTAGCCCAGTGATCGGGGGTTTCATTGAAAAGGATCAGGACACGGGTAAGAGAATCCGCGCAGTAGAGGAAGAAGCTCTGGTCGTTTCCGGTCCGATTGTTGAATCCACCTTTCAAGATGCTCCTGTCGAAGCCCCTGCTGTTGCTGAGGCAGAACACTTCAAAGCAGACATGCTGACTCTGGTTCGCCGGTACAATCAGGAATCTGCCTTGCTCAAAGTGTCGGGATCATCTGGTGTGTTTCTTTTGAACAGTAGTGGCTCCACACATAACATGGGAAAATGGCAACTCAACAAGGCTGCCGAGTTCTATACAGTGTTGCGTGCAGGGGGTCAGAGGCTCAAGAAGTGGGAATGGCTCTGGGAAGCTGCGGGGGATGAAACCCGTTCTGTGCGTATGGCAGTCAGAGCGTTCTTTGAACACAAAGCCTCTTTGGCTTAGTCTCTTCTGACTAGAGAAGATAATTGGAGTAACGAGAGCAGAGTAGCATGGGTTTTCCGCAGTTGTTTCACCCGTAGGTTGGTCTTCATTCAGCCTTGTCGTTGAAGCCCTTAGAGGAAACGAAGATGGGACCATTTGAAATTCAAGTTGAGTCTTCTTTTTCGGATGCGATCCATATGGTTCGATCTGAGATATCTCAGGATACTGACCTGCACAGGAGTTACCACGATAACGTGGCAATGTCCATTTATGACAACAGTTCTCTCAGCGTGAAAGCAGCAAATGTGGCTGCTGACAGTGTAATGGATCGCCTGTTCAGCGAAACAGAACAGCTTACCCCATGGGGTCCGGGACTTGTTCAGTCTTATCTTCTTGAAGCTGTCGCGGAAAAGGTTGCTACCAAAGCTGTTCCCACAGGTCGTATGAGTGGTCAGCTAAAGTTTTCTTCTTCTGGTTGGGCTTTACTGGACGTTCCCAATTTTTTTGTTCGCAGTATCTTTTCGTCAATGGATGAACCCGGTATCAGTCTTCCTGTCAGTGGAGAGTTTGGTAACGGAAAGCTGAATGCGCATATCAGCGTGATGAATCCTGAAGAGGTCAAAGCAGCAGGGGGCAAGGACAATGTCCGGTCACACGACGGTCGGTCTTTTCGTTATCAGCTAGGTCCGATGAAGGTTGTGACGCCCATGAAATCTAAAGAGTGGCGTCGTGTATGGTACATAACAGTTCGGTCACCTGAACTGGAAGAGTTTCGGAAGTCCTTTGGCTTGTCTGCCAGACCAAACAAAAACCAGTTCGATTTTCATATCACGGTAGCGGTACTTCTCAAATGACAACCTCTGTTGATACCCCTGAATCACTGTTATGGGAAGAAGTCGCAAATGGCGATTGCTACGAAGCCGCAGTCAATCTTATTTTGGGCGAAGCCACGTTAGGCAAGAACCAAATTCCAGACTTTTCTCGCGTCAAAAGCCTACTTGTTCAGGCTGAAGTGACGGGACAAGGTAAAATTTTGGGTGTGAAATATGGACACGCTTGGGTTGAACGGGGAGGCATGGTTCTGGATTTTAGTAACGGTCGGCATCTAGTTATCCCAAAATCTAAGTATTACGCACTTGGGCATATTGTGGATGCTCCGGGAAAATTGTATCGGTACACGGGTTTGGAAGTGAAAAAGTGGCTGATGAAAACTAAGCATTACGGGCCGTGGGAACTTGAAACGGAATCGGGGTACTGATGATTCCCTTTACAAGTATTCGGCAGATCGGGGTAAAACGGGTTAGGATACCTGCTTGGCTGATCTCTAACTTGCGAGAAGACTTTGTTGGTTGGCATAAGGTTGCTGGACCTTTTGAGTCCACTCTGAATGAGACGTCACCTGACCTTGAGTTTTCTTCCAGTGCCGAGGCTGAGAAGTTTATCCTGTCTCAATCTGTGCTCCGGCAAGAGGCGGCTTTTTCATGGTGGATTGGTTCCAGAAACAAGTGGATTATCGCGATCAATCGTGGTGGGGAGCAGTTTGACCGTGTGCGTCAGAAGTCAGAGAATCAGTTTGTTACGGATTCCGGAAATGTTCTGGAGTCGATTTCAAGGAGAGGGGATGGTGTGATGCGAAACAGAAATTTGGAAGTGCAAGAGAGTGTTGAGGTCTTACTTGGACCGTCTGCGGCCGATTCTCTTCGAGAGAAGAAAATTGACTACAAGAAAACAAAGGCTCCGAACTTCTCCGCGAAGCGTCAACCCGGTAATAAGAAAAAACGAAAGAAGACGTGATTTACCCTCCTTACGTTCCTTTTGTCATCACGTGCGCTGGGAGAGATGGTTCGACTTGGCTGGGTCGAATGCTGGGGAATCGTCTGGACACATTCTGGTTCGATGAGTTTTTTTCGACGGCTTACGCTTTGAAGAGGGGTGTCAAAGATAAGTCCTGCAAAGAACTCTCTGACATCTTACGGGCTAAAATTTTCTGCCCAAATTTTCTGTGTGCTGCTGCCGGGTTCAAATTTGTGGATTGGCAGGTTCCCTACGTACTGGATATCTTAAAGCCCTACCCCAGCTTACATGTTATCCACATCTGTCGGTCGAACTTTCTTCGCAGGTATCTTTCGTGGAAAATGACAGAGCAGTCTAAAGTGTGGTGTACAGCGGACAAAGAGTACACTCCTACGGGTAGGCTGTTTATCAACACGACGCATATGCTGAACCATTTTGTGTGGGTTCAGAATTGGTATAAAAGCCAGAAAGAGATTTTCAGGGATCGACCGTCTACTGACATTATTTATGAGAGTCTCGTTCGGGATACTCAGGTTCAGTTTGACAGGATTTGTGCTTTCCTCGGTTTACATCCGGAAGAACCTTACTCTTGGACGGTGAAGTTGGAGAGTCGCCGTTTGTCAGAGATTATTATCAATTATGACGAAGTGTGCCTTGCTCTGAAAGGAACACAGTGGGAAAACTTCTTGGATGACTAGCAACAGTCAATCTAGTTTGGTCTTTTATGAGAGGCCATACCTTGATAGGTATTCAGAGGCTGACAGAGTTGTGCGGTCAGGTCTTTGTGGTTCTGGCTTCCAGCATTGGAACCAGATAGGAAAGACAAAGGGTTATCAAGCCTTCTGGGTCAATCCTCACGAAATAGATGCTGGTCAATATCTTCTGCACTATCCGGATGTGGAGGAGATGATAGAGTCGGGCCAAGATTGGGAAGTGAAATCTGCCGGTGACTTTTTTATCAAGTACGGAAATAGTAGACGCCATGTCTTTTTCCGGAAATCTGTGGAACA
>Ga0114931_10006596_pt1 | contig 14262 bp, 13 predicted proteins | sample 2SBtaG_FD_89579 | JGI IMG/M metagenome (GOLD analysis project Ga0114931, IMG submission 89579) | Deep subsurface microbial communities from Kolumbo volcano to uncover new lineages of life (NeLLi) - 2SBTROV14_V59a metaG | ecosystem: Environmental > Aquatic > Marine > Volcanic | place: Kolumbo...
ATCGAGAAAGGCAGAGTGGTGGTATTTCTCGAACCGGAAGCGCCGGAGTTTGGTTTACGCCGCGTCGTCTCGACAGGCATGGAAAGCTTCTGATGCGGCAGTGCTGCGCGCCCAATCACTATCCGCACTCGTCCAATGGGGCCAATCCCCTTGGGTACATCGCTCACGATCGGAATGTTCATACCTGCCTGCAGCGACGTGAGCAATTCCGGTTCGATCTGCACCAGGTACTCGACCCGGGGGCTGCCATCTGGCATGGGCTGCCAGCCAAATCCCACCCCAACCGACGAAGTCAATAAGAGAAGCGTGGTCGCATCCATTGCCTGCATCCTTTCGCAACCAGTCGATAAACTGCTAATTTTTACAAGCTGTTCCTCCAAGCACCAGCAAGAAGTTACATTCTAACCCAAACAGGGAGAATAGCCTAGCCTGGAATGCTATCACCTCGACCGCCTTCTCCTTTTTTCTTCCGCTTCCCCTTTGCCCCCCTTGCCCCCTTCCGCCTTCCGCCTCCCCCCTTCCTCTTTTCCCTCGGGGTATCTGCTACCGGCCCGCGGTAGCCCGGCGAAACGACCGTTTCGGCCAGTTCGGGCGACTTGTTTGCGGACGAATTTTCCAGCGCGGCAGTTACCGGCCTTTCTGTGCCCAGCCAGCGCAATTCCTTATTGAGCATCACCAACAACGCCTGCAGCAGCGCCACCAGCATCGGGCCTACCAGGATTCCGATAGGACCCAGTGCCTGGGCCCCTCCCACGACACTGAGTAAAGCCAACAGAGGGTGCAAATTTGAGCGGCCATGCAGGACCATCGGTTTGATCACATTGTCGATCATGGAAACTACCACAATGCAGTACAATGCCAGCAGGACCGCCGGCATCACGCGCTGTTGATAGAAATAGATCCAGGCACAAACGGGGATCCAAACAGCCGCGGCGCCGATGAAAGGTACCATGGCCAGGAACATAGTGAGGCCTGTCAGAAAGAAAATGCGATCGATCCCCACAAAGTAATAGCCCACACTGGCCAGCACTCCTTGCACCATAGCCGACAGCAGTGTGGCGAGAACCACGGAGCGGCTAATTTCAGCAAATTTATCCAAGAGTTCTTGCTCATAGCCATCATCCAGCGGTGATAGTCGCATCAACGAATTGATCATTGCGGGCCCATCGGCAAAAAAGTAATACAGAGACAGGACCATGATCGCCAGGCCGATCAGTGCGCTTACCAGGATTCGAACTCCGCCAAACGCCAGGGGCGCGGCGGCCTGGGCCAGCTTTTCCTGGACGTACGCGTGGACATCCGCGGCGGGCAATCGAGGCAGGCCCAATTTCATCAGCAGTTGGTTCGCTGCGCGAATGCAATGATCAAGAAAATGGTGCAGGGCAATCGCATTGAGATTTTCCGTGGCGGTTTCTTCGCCGACAGTCGGACCGTCTTTGCCCGTGGCAGCGGTCGCTTTGGTGGCCTCCGCATTCGAAATTGCCTGGTTGGCAGCCAGGGTTTCGTGATCCTCCGCGGTGGCCAGAGATTTCTCTGCCACGATCGTCGGCAGACTTGCCTTGTAGTCTGTAACCATCGAGGATCCCTCGGCGATCGCACGGATCAACAGGCCCGTGAGCGGCAACAGAACGATTAGCACGATCGATAGGGTCGTCAAACCGGCCGCCAGTCGCCTGCGGTCCACGCATCGATCCAGCATCCACCGATGCAAAGGCCGAAACACCACCACCAGCACGGCGGCCAGAAACAACGGCACGTAGAACTGTGCCATCACTTTGAAGGAAAGCGCACCAATCAGCAGAATGATGGCTACCAGTACAATAAAAGAAACGACACGCGGCACGAGAATGGCTTCCGATGGGTCCGTTGCATGACGAAAAAGCCATTGTAAGGGTGGAAGGTCGAAAGTGGAAGACCGAAGGAGGGAGGAGAGAATGCCGATAATACGTCCTTAAATTACCAGCTCTGTTTCCAAGGAGTCCGGTCCACCTGCAGAGCAGGTGGCTTGAGGAAGGCTCCTAAAAGGGGGCCAAAAAGAAACACCAGGATTCTGGGGGGATCCCCCCCAATGAACTGCTAAATGCGTATCGTTCTTTTGTCGTGAACGGTTACACTTTTCGTAAGTCGGCATCTACCTCGGGCTGACTTTGTGTTATTCTGGAGTTATCCGAGTCTCCGACCCACGGCCATCCACCACCCACTCCCTATGCTCAGCATTGTAATCCCCTTGCTCAACGAAGCGCCCGGTCTCGAGCAGCTCACTCAGGAGCTGACCTCCATGGCGGATAGCCAGGGTTACGAAATGCAGATCATCTTTGTCGATGACGGCTCCACCGATGCAAGCTGGGCAATCATTTGCCAGTTGGCTGCGGCTGATTCGCGTGTGCAGGGGATAAAGTTTCGCCGTAATTTTGGCAAGGCGGCCGCCTTGAGTGCCGGGTTTCAGGAGGCCACCGGCGACGTGATCGTGACCATCGATGCCGACCTGCAAGACGACCCCCGTGAAATCCCCAATCTGCTTGCCTGTCTAAATTCTGAGGAATCAAGGGCTGCAAGTGATGCAAGGGGCGCCGCAGTCCCGAGGGACCAGCCTGAGGGCCGTCATGTTCCACCCGTTGGTCCTATGGCGGATGGTCGATGGGACGTGGTCAGCGGCTGGAAGAAAAAACGCCATGACCCATGGCACAAGGTTTGGCCTTCGCGCGTGTTCAACCGGTTGGTCGGTTGGCTCACCGGGGTCCGGTTGCACGACCACAATTGCGGCTTGAAGTGCTTTCGTCGCGAAGTGATGGAAGAAGTCCATCTGTACGGAGAACTGCACCGTTTTGTGCCAGTCCTGGCGGCGGCCCGTGGATTTCGGGTTGGCGAACTGCCGGTGGTCCATCGGCCGCGGCAATTTGGCGTATCGAAGTATGGCTGGGCGCGAATTCCCAAGGGTCTTTCGATCTGCTGACCGTGACCTTCATCACCCGGTTTGGCCATCGTCCTCAGCATTGGCTGGGCATGGCCGGACTCAGCGCATTTTTGCTTGGCCTGGCGGGCATGGTCTACCTGGCTTGGATCTGGACATGGTCTCGCCTGTATGGTCAGCAGCCGGTCCATTTGCACCAGACGGCCGCTTTGTACTACTCTCTGGTCGCCCTGCTAATCGGTTCGCAACTGATTGCGATGGGATTTGTCGCGGAAATGATTACGGCCCTGTTTGTCCGTAGTAGCGATACGTACTCGATCGCCCAAAAAGTGTCCTCTTCGGCTCCAGTCGCACCGCAATACGAACCACCCTTGGTGACTGAGGAAATCCACGCGCCATGACTACGCCTGCCACCGACTCCACAAGCCAACTCCGCTGGAGCATCTATGGTCTGCTGATTGCGATTGCCATTGGGAATCTCAGTGGCCGTCTGCTGGCGGTCAACTCGGTGGACTATAAACGATTGGAGTCGTATCGTATCGGGCAACGACTCGGAGCCACCCGAAAAAAACTGATCGGGGAAGGGCTTTCCGGTCAGGCCCTGGACGAGCGACTCGCCGCGGAAAAAAAACATCTGCAGCAAAAGTTGAAACTGCAAAGACCCTTCCTTAGCGCGAACGATCGCAGTCGCTGGTTGGCCATTCGGGCTCTGGTCGAACAGGGAACTTTCGCCATCGATGTGCCGGTACAGGACCCGAACTGGGACACCATCGATATGGTGAAGCATCGGGGCCGTGATGGCAAAATGCATCTCTATTCCAGCAAACCTCCCCTGCTGACATTCTTGTTGGCCGGCGAGTATTGGCTGCTCCACAAGCTCACTGGCATGACCCTGCTCGCGCATCCCTACCTGCTGGGGCGGGGGATGCTATTTACCATCAACCTACTGCCCATGACACTGATGTTCTGGCTGCTGGCGCGCATGGTCGATCGTTACGGCACCACCGACTGGGGACGGATTTTCGTCATGGCGGCCGCCACGCTGGGCACCCTATTGGGGCCGTTCGCGGTGGTGCTCAACAACCATATCGTCGCGGCCATAAGTGCCACGGTCGCCCTGTACTGCGTAGTGCGTTGCAGCGACTCGGATCAACCCCGTTTCGGCACGTATGCCCTGGCCGGTTTGGCGGCGGCATTCACGGCTGCCAACGAACTGCCCGCCTTGGCTCTGCTAGCCCTGGTCGGACTCGCCTTGTGGCTCCGCGACCGACGCACCTGGTGGACGGCTTTTTTACCGGCGGCCGCAGTCGTGATGGTCGCTTTTTTTGCCACCAACTACGCGGCCCACGATTCCCTGCGCCCCCCCTACATTCATCGCAGCGAAAGCAACCCGGCTGACAACTGGTACCATTACACCTACACGAAGAATGGCAAAGAGCGCGAAAGTTACTGGCAACATCGCCAGGGAATCGATCGGGGGGAACCGTCCCGGACGACCTACGCGTTGCACGCGCTGGTGGGCCATCATGGAATTTTTTCACTCACGCCCCTCTGGTTACTCAGTGTCTGGGGCGGTTGGATCTGGCTGCGACATGGTCCGTTGACCCAGCGCCAACTCGCGGCGGGCATCGGTTTGCTGACCATCGTCTGCCTGGTCTTCTTCGTGGGCCTGAGGCCACAAATCGACCGCAATTATGGTGGCATGACCAGCGGATTCCGCTGGATGTTCTGGTTTGCCCCACTCTGGTTGCTGGTCATGATTCCGGCCGCGGACCGCCTGGCCCCGTCGCGTTGGGGACAAGCGTTTGCCTTGGTCTTACTTTCGTTTTCGGTCCTCTCGGCCAGCTATCCCACCTGGAATCCCTGGACCCATCCATGGATCTACCACTGGCTGGAATACTGCGGTTGGCATGGCTTTTAAGTGGAACCCTCGGCAATCGCATAGGCAACCGCATGGCTGCGGCAGTGCGAAATGCTGATGTGCATTTCGCGAATTCCGCTCCGTTGCAGTACATCGCGTGCCCCACCCCCCAACGCGATCGTGGGGGCACGGCCGGAATGGTGACGAATTTCAATATCACGCCAGCGGATCCCCTGCCGCCAACTGGTCCCCAAGGCTTTGAGAACCGCCTCCTTGGCGACCCAATGCCCCGCATAGTGCTGGGTGGCGGCGGATTTGCTTGAGCAGTAGGTAATTTCCAGGTCCGTGTAGACACGCTGGATGAACAATTCGCCATAGTGCTCAATCATTTGCGCAATCCGCAGACATTCAATGATGTCGGAACCAAGGCCGAGAATTTGCATGAGGGCTGATCTCAAAGCGGGCCAGTCATGCTGGCACTTGAAATGGTAATTTCAGTAGATCAAGAATAGCCGATAAAGCCGATCCGGGTAAACATGCTAGCAGTTAAAAACGTCGATTTCCACATCGGCTTATCGCCCTGACCCACATTGGGCTAATTGCGCAGCGCCACTTAAGGGTTTGACAGTACGGTTTACCCATGACTCATCAACCCTTTACGATCGCTTGCCTTGGCTAACTACTGATAGGTCCTGGCGATCTGAGTTATTATCGTTTATTAGAGTCTATTCGAGGTTCTTAACGAACTGAAAAGAACCGCGAATGAACACGAATAAACGCGAATGGAATTTTTCGCCACACTTGATTACTGGAAATAAATTGCCCCTTTATCGTCCCGTTCGCGTCTCAACGACCAGCTCGTTCCACTGTGCTATTCTTGGATCACGATGACCATACATCTCGATCAATTGGCTTTCGACCCAAGGCAGATCGAGAGCTCTGCCTTGGGTGCGCAAGATCGACTCGATATCGGCCAAATCCTTGCGCCGGAAAAACATCATCTTGAAAACACACAACGTTTCCGCATCCCAGACGGTCACTTGCCGGCCTCCGAGCGGCATTTTTTTTCGACGGTGGCGGGCGGCTTCGTAAATCGGGGCAATGGGTAAAAATACATCGAGTCGCCGTTCCAGAAACCGGACGCTGCAAAATCCGTGCTTCACCAAAGACTCACGTACCTTGGATTCAGAAAACACCGCGTCGATAGCATGCAACACGGCGACCGTCTTTCCAGGTTCCTTGATGGGCAGATAAAACGACACATCCGCGTCGACCGTACCGCGAGGCTCTGCCCAACAGGCAAGGGCAATCGCACCGCCAAGGGCGTATTCGCACTCAATATCCTCGAGTCGTTCGGCTAACCGGGCGGCAACCTCAGTCACGGGCAAAGGGTTAGTTTCGGGCACGACGAGTTTGCTCCGCGAGGAACCGCCAAGTAGAATCTGGCCACGGTGCCGGTGATGGCTCCGGCAATCCGGCGGAGCGACGACTGGCTTCCATCGATACTGCATCACGACATACAAGTTCAAATTTTTCAGCCCGCTTCAAAACACTGAGAGTCGAGCCATCGAGCAGATGATGCGCGGCGATCTGATCATTCAAAGTAGGCAGACGGTCGCTGTTTCGCAAAACGGAGTCTGACATGTCGGTTCGTGTGATTGCCTGAAAGAAATGTCTGCAGGAAAGGGGCGTGCCGTCACCCCCATTCTACCTGATAATGGTGAGCCGGATCAACGGAAATCCCATATGCCCAGGCAATACCCGGTCGCTGGATAAATTGAATCATCGATTTGAGAAATCCGCGGCGGCCGGCCATATCGAGACCGATGCTGGGTCATCCAGGTTCAGGAGTTTCGGGCCGGGAGCAAGCACCGGAGCCAAAATGTCCGCGTGTGAAACTCCGCTCGAAGATCCGCCCCATGGGACTCAAAAGGAGCGATGGCATCACGATAAGATCACCGGTAAGGGCCAAAGCCAGGAGGGCTGTCATCATCCAGGCGAAGCGGCAGGTTGGAACAAAATCGCTGAAGGCGAAGACAAGCAGGCCAAGACCGCAACTAAGCGAGGTCTGCGTCATGGCAGTACCACAATGTTGGTATGCGTAAGCTACGGCGTTCTGCCGGTTCATGCCGGCCTGCAGGCCGCGGCGGAAAAACGTCAGATAATGCAGCGTATCGTCGACCGCAATGCCCAGGGCGATACTTGCGGTCATGATCGAGCCGATGTCCAGTGGTATTTCCAGCCAGCCGAGCGCGCCGAACAGCAGGACGATGGGGAATACGTTGGCCACCATGGCGGCCAGGCCAGCAAGGAATCCAGCTTGAACCACAGTCATGACGAGTGTGATGATGACCAGGGCGGACAAAAAACTCGCGAGCAAGTCGGTTAAAAGTTGCTGTTGGATGGCTTGCACAAGTGGCATGATGCCGGTGAACTGGGCTGAAACACCCTTCAATGGCTTGTCCGACGCATTGTGTAGCAAGGGCTTGATCTGCGTACGGGACATGTCAAGTACGCTAGCGTAGTCAACGTTGTGCAGCGCGCTGACCTGAGCGCTCATGCGCCACTGTTCCACGCCTTCGTCCACATGCAAAGTGCGCAGCTTCGTGAACTTCGGTTTGACACATGCCAGGACTTGATTCCAATAGCTTCGGTAAACCTCGGTCGGCATCGCGCCTTGCGGGGCAAAGGGTGGAAGAAATGTTAAGGCCGACGTGATGGGACCAATCGGACCGACTTGCTGCAGATTTTTCTCAATCTTCTGCAGCAGCGACACTCGCTCGTACGGCGATAGTTCGCAAGTTTTGTCGTATTGGACAAGGATTTCGATAGGAACGAGCGGTCCGACGTGTTGCTCCAACCACGTGTAGTCGGAAAGAATGCGGCTCTTGGCGGGAAAAAGCGTTTCGATTCGAACCGAACTTTGGATGCGTCGCGCCCCCCAGCCAACGATCATCATGAGGGCAAAGCTGATGAACGTAATGCTTCGGTAGTGTCGAGCAATGACCTGCGAAAGCCGCTGCCAAAAGTCCGTGGGCCGGGTCGCATGGGTGCCGGCGTGATCCGGATCGTTGTGTTGCCGGATCGGCCAATAGGAGAGAAATGCGGGGATTATCGTAAGCAGCAGGCTCAGTGAGACCAGGACGCCCGCCGCGGCATAAGCACCGAACAAGCGAATTGGCGTTACTCGGCTGACCATCAACGATGCCAGCCCCACGGCCGTTGTTCCCGCCGAGAGCACGCAGGGCAACCAGCCGAGCCGTAACATCCGGCAGGGCGCGTCTGCATAGCCACCCGTTCGAGACGCCTCAAAATAGTAATTGATAAGATGAATGCCCCCGGCCACGGTCAATACCTGGATCAGGGGCGGCAAGACAATCAGCAACGCATTCATGGTTTCGCCGCTGTAGTAAACGATCGCCAGCGTGGCAGTCTGACTGAGCAACGCCACGCCAAAGACGAGCAGCGCGGCGCGTAACGAGCCCAGGCAGACGATGCAGACGACGAAAACCACCACAGCGGAAGGCAGGGCAAAAATATCCAGCGCTTTCCCGCTGGCGATGTCCACCGTTCTGCCATCGATGACTGGGCCGGCCAGGTGCTGGTCCTTGGGCGCAATGCCACAAAAATGAGTGATCGCTTGTTGCAGGAGCGGGACGAGGCGATCCCGCCTGGCAAGTCCCTGCTTGGTAAAGGAAATGACCACGCACGTGGTCTTACCGTCGGGGCCGACCAAAATGCCCTGCAGTCGCTTCATTGCGGCAGCGGGCGTCAACGCTGGCTGCTGCCATGCGGCTATGTTTTGGCCATTCATCCTGGATGGTTGGCCCATTGGCCCGCTTATCGGCCCTTCACTTGTTGGCCAGGGTGTGGTGAGAGCCGCATACACCTCCCGGCCCGAGACGACGCGATCGAAATACCAAACGCCGTTCGAATCATGAAAGGCATTCGCATCACGGAGTATTCGGCAAAGCTTATCGAGCCGCGGCTCGTCGAGCGTGCAGCCTTGCCAACTGACAAAAACGGTATCCCCTGGGCCGAAAGCGCGGCGAAACTGATCATAATCGTGTCGGGCCGAAAAGCCTGGCGGAACCCATTCCAGGGGGGAATTGCTGTTGGATTCCAAGGTTTGAATGCTGCCGTAGATAACGATCGGTAGTGCCATCAGCCCGTAAACGAGCAGCAACCGACGTTGCCTGGCAGCAGCCAGTGTTCGAATCGCGTTGGACTCGGGCGTCATGCGGCGTCCCGGGTGGCTGCGGCATTCGAGAAGTCGCCGGCGGAGACTCCAAGGGCAACAGCAGCTTTTCGGCGTGCCAGTGGTCCGAACAGCATCCCAGGAAAACCTGACACGCGCTGTTGGTAGACGCGATACGCATCGCCTAGGTAATAGGCCAGCCTAAGGTCCTTCAAGGTGCTGCCAAAGAAGATATACATCGTCCAAAATCCCGTCAAAATAGCATGGTCGAGCGTCATGTGTGGCGTGAACCAGATCAAACCGGCAAAACTAAGGTAGACCGGGTGCCGCAGCCAAAGATAAGCCCCACGTGGTTCGAATTTCGGCGCCGGCATCGGTCGGCGTCGGACCCAATTCCACCATTGAGGTAAGCCGGTCTGCGTGCCGAAACCGGTGAGGCTCAAGCTATAGAACAGCGCTAGCCAGGAAGCGTAGAATCCAATTTGAACCGCGATGTTGGTAGCTCCCTGCAATTGCCAAAGGACCTTATCACTGGTCCGCCAAAAGCCGATCGTGATGAGCAGTCCCACGCAGGTCGCGGCACAAAAAAAGAGTGCATAGAACTCACGGATAATCCACTTGCCAAGAAACTTACGAACCGATGGCAGCAACAACAGGCTATGCGGCCCGGCGAATTGTATTGCCAGCAACGCGTCCAGCCAAAGCGAACCCCGCAGGTCCCTGGACCCGCCATCTTTCAAGAACCAGAACAAGAACCATACCGTGACAAGAAAAAACGCTTGCGTGGCGACACCAAAAGTAATACCCAAGGTTCGCCTGGTTGTCCTGCTGGGAGAGTTGATCTTCGCATCCATGCTTCGCATTCCATTTTCTGGCGGGTCAAGACTCCATCGGTTTGGTGGCAACGAAACATCCATATTGCATTGCACCACTTTGATAGGCATCCAAGATGGTATCAAACCGATCGAGAAACATCGTCATGTTCGCTCCGAAGAGCCGGGCGAGGCGACGCGCGCCGGTTCGCTTGACGCGCGTTTGGCAAATTTCCCAGGTCCGCGCGACCGACGTTGTCCAATCGTTCGATCGGTCAACGGTCAACCCAGCTTTGGTCATCCATTCCTGGTAGTCCTCCATGCTGCCAAGCGAGGGACAAAAAAATCCTTCGCAAACGTCGCGCACCTGCTGGGCAGACGCGCCGGTGGTATGGGTATCCCCCTCGAGCCATGCGCAAATCGCCATCCGTCCGCCAGGCTGCAACCATGTGGCCGCTCGGCGGAAGAATGCTGGTTTGTCAAACAAGTGTTCCGTGCATTCAATGCTCCAAACAATATGGAAGCTTTCCCTGCCAAAGTCAGCCGTCTCGGCGTCCTGCACCTGGAAATCGGTTTGACCCCGCACGCCATGCCAGGTCGAGGTCCAGTTTGCCCAGCGGCGCTGTACAGGACTGAGCGTAATGCCAGTCACATCGCAATCGAGTGATTGAGCCAGGTAAACCGAAGACCCTCCCATCCCACAGCCGACGTCGAGAACGTGGTCGCCCCGTTGGACACCAGCCTCTTGAATCAGGCGGTCTGTCAGTTTCTGTTGTGCGGCCTGGGGCGTTGCATCGGCCTCGAAAAGCCCGTGATGGAGATGGCGTCCCCACAGTAACCTGTAGAAAGGCGTGGTGACGTTGTAGTGCCTGCGAATCACCGGCTTGCGGACCGTGGTGCATGAAATCATTTGCTGACGCTTCCTCGAGATGAAAAACCCGGTTGTTCAAATATATTTAGAATAAACCGTCACTGTTATTGCGTTGAGGGAATTGTCACGGTCCCGCCCCGAGGCCCCGCAATCCAAATGTCACCCCAGATTTTTAGCTGGTCGGTGATGCCGACGGCGCCAAATGCCTTGCTGAAGGGGGTGATGCCATAGCTTGTTTGTAGCATGGAGAATCCACCACGCAAGTGAATCCAACCGTCTTTAGGCTCCGCGTCGACGGTGATGCGCACGGGTTGTGCAACTCCGTGGAGGGTCAATTTGCCGTCGAGTCGATACTGCGGGAAGCCCCGTTCGCTCTTGGTTGAAAGGGGTCGTGAGGATCTGACGGTGAACAGCGCGGTCGGGTATTGCCGAATGTCTAGCACACCAGGCCCTCGCATATTGGCGTTGACCTTTCGCTTTGTAGATTTTTCCGTCGAACCGTTCAGCCCAACATACTTGCGGGCTTTCGCGGTATCTGCCTCGAAACTCGCCATATCGAAAACAATCTGGCCGGCATTCTGATCAGCGCCCAGTTGGATCGCTCCCTGGCGGATTCGTCCCACCACGCCGTGCTCGTGGCCCAGGCCTGTTTTGCCGACGTAAACGTAGACGCGGGAGTTTCCCAAGTCAATCTGCCCCGGAGCATAAGTAATATTCCGCGATTGTTGCTGGCCCTTCGCCGTGCGAGCGACTGCTTGCCCCATGGCGTGTGTGTTGAGAGCGGTCAGGACGTAGGTTGCAAGGCAGACTTCCCTCAGCAGTCCTGTTTTCCGCAAGTGGTACATGCTAGCACTCCTTGTTGCAACTGACGTTGACGAATGTCGGTAGATGGTCCACGATTCATTTGCCATCGATTTACTATGAATGTCGTAGTTGTGTCGAGACCAGTTTGGGATGGAAAACGAACCTCAGTGATCCTGGCCTTGTTTTACCCACCTCGGAAAAAAGTTTCCAGGCGGAAAGAGGATGATCCATTGAATCCACCGCGACTTACACGATACGAGCTGGAACTGCTGGATATCTTGTGGAACCGTGGTGAAGGTACGGTTCAAGACGTTTGCGACAGGTTACGGCGCCCGCTTGCTTACACGACCGTGATGACCACACTCAGCCTGCTGGATCGTAAAAAGAAAGTCCTCCAGCGAGTGAAACAGGGGCGAGCCTATGTTTATCGTCCGACGGTTACACGCGAAGAGGTGTCCCTCTCGGTATTGACGGATCTTCGCGACGTGCTCTTTGGCGGCCGGTTACCCTCGCTGATGTTGAACATGCTTTCTGAAGATGCCGTCTCGACCGAAGATGTTGTCGCTATCCGCGAAGCTTTGGCCCAACTAGAGAAACAACCATGACATCCAGTACATTTTTTGAGTCACTGCTGTCACTTTCCGTTCAAGTTGCCATCGTTATCGTCGCTGCGAGTTGGACTGCCAGACGTCGCAAACAAGAAGGCGAGGCTCACCGCGTATGGGCAGCATGCCATTTTTTCATCCTGCTGCTTGTGGCGACGGCCCTGCTGATTCCCCATCTTCGGCTGTATTCAACGAGTTTGAAAACAGCCATGGTGGAACCATCGACCACGGCCACCTTGGCAAGCACTTTCGAAACAGACTTGTTGTTCCTATGGTTTGCTGGTGCGGCAGTCGGCTGCCTTGCATTGCTATTGGGTACGTTGCATGCAGTTCAGATTTTGCGTTCTTCCAAGCCGTTCCATCTCAACAATCCTGTTGGCGCGCCAGCATCGCCCGCGACGGCCATCGCCTTGCAAATGCAAAACGGAAAAGCGGTCCAATTGCTCACCAGTCCCAGGACGGCTACAGCGTTTTGCTGGCAATTTCATCGGCCGATCATCGTATTGCCGGACACCATGCGGACTTTCACAATTGAGGAATTGCAGGGCGTGGTCCGCCATGAGATGGCCCATTTGACCGCGGACCATCCCTTGCATCTGTTTTTGCAGCGCCTTGTGGAAATTCTCTTTTGGTTTCATCCGCTTGTTTGGTGGGCGTCTCGCCAGGCAGCGTGGAGCCGCGAGTTCCATTGCGATGCCTCGGCTGTGGCGACGGCTCACGAAGCAGTTTCGTATTTACGAGGGTTACTGCGAATGACAGAACAACGGGTGGAGTTTGGCCTGGGATTGCCGGCTGGCCTGGCCTTTGCAAGCAGTGTTTCCATGATTCAACGGCGGGTGAATCGTATTGCCCGCCGAGATTGGGATGTTTTGCCTGTCTGTCCATCCTTCGCAACTATTTTTGCACCGCTTGTGTTGTCCGCACTCATGGCATATTTCATTTGGCTTCCTGTCAATGCGGACGCTTCGAATCGTGCCGTTTGGTCTCCCTGGCCGCGATGGTCCGCTGTCGCGCTCCATGAACTGGGCATACGGGCACGCGACTTCGAACTTGACGGATATCGTTTGCGTCCCCAGGAGCATCTTGACAAGGGTCGAGTGTTGTAGGGCAAAGTTGCCTCCGAACAGAAACACCAGCGGTTTGAAATGGAAAACCCAAGTATCGAAGACAATGGTTATGCTCCCCACGCACACCGACTTGCGAGGTTTTGCGGGCCATCCCGTGGAGCCTTTACGATTTTGGAATTTCTTGTGGTGGTTTCAGTCATGACGGTATTACTGGGACTGTTGTTTCCAGCGGTCCAAGTTGCGCGTGGCACTGCCAGGCGAATGCAGTGCGGCAACAACCTGCACCAAATCGGCCTGGCTGTGCAATCCTATCATGACAGTCACCGCGTCCTTCCAGCTGGATGGTGTCGAGATAAGCGGCAGGAAACAGCGTTTGGTTGGGGCGCCTGGTTGCTTCCGTACTTGGCAGGAGTACCATTGTTCAAGAATATTGAATTTACAGCGGGCGTCCTGTCGCCGGCCAACGCTCGCCCGCGCACGGTCACGCCAAGCGTATTCCTTTGCCCTTCGGATATCGTTTCCCCTACATTTGCATTATTTGAGAAAGATGGCGCACATCACCATCGAGATCCTTTGTCGAGCACCGTGTTGGTGCAATTGCCGAGCGCAAACTACGTTGGTGTTTTTGGTACGAGTGATCCGGACGACGTCGATGGCAAAACGGGTGAAGGTGCGTTCGTGATGGACTTCGGCGTACGGATGGCGGAGCTACGGCGCGGATTGAGCCATGTCTTTCTTGTCGGTGAACGCACGGCAAAGAAATTGCCGTCGACATGGCTGGGCATTGTAATCCCAGGCGAAGATGCACCCGGCCGCGTTGTCGGCAATGCACGTATCGGCCCCAATCGCGACGATTCCGATGAGTGCGAATTCAATAGTCGCCACCCCGGGTGTGTGAATTTTTTATGGGCCGATGGCCATGTGGATAGCGTTGTCAACGGCGTTGATGTCACCGCATATCAACATATGGCAACCCGCGGTAATTGACCGGCGTACGATCGGTTCTTGTGCTCCCAGTCTCGGGATGTGATAAGGGTTGGCTCAGAAATAAATTGGAGGTTTTGGCGCGGCGAGGACAAGGCTGCGTAGGAAGGCGAAGCCGACCCAGCTGCGCAGTGTGCCCGTATTGCTTA
>Ga0114931_10006597_pt1 | contig 14261 bp, 12 predicted proteins | sample 2SBtaG_FD_89579 | JGI IMG/M metagenome (GOLD analysis project Ga0114931, IMG submission 89579) | Deep subsurface microbial communities from Kolumbo volcano to uncover new lineages of life (NeLLi) - 2SBTROV14_V59a metaG | ecosystem: Environmental > Aquatic > Marine > Volcanic | place: Kolumbo...
CCGGGGACGAAGACGTCGGGAAACAGCTCGGGCTGGGCCTTCAGCCGCGCGCTCAGGGCATCGGCGGCCTGGCTGGCGTCGTAGGGCGTGTCGGCATCGACCACGACGAGCAGGGCTTCGTCGAGGATGGGGAAGACCGCGGCGAAGTCGTCGTAGAGCGTCTTGAACTTGCTGCCCGAGGTGAAGAGGCGTTCGGCGGCGGTGTCGATCCGGAGGTGGGTCGTGGCGTAGCCACCGCAGGCCAGGGTCGCGGCCGCGGTGATCGCCAGCACGAGCCGGGCGCGTCGCTCCACGGCCGCGACGAGGCGGGCGAGCGCGCGACCGAGCGCGACCTCGAGCCGGCTGTCGCCGGCCTGTGGGCGATCGGGTGTTTCCGGCTCGACGCTCATCGGCCGCGCGATCCCTCCCCGGCGGCTATGGGCTGGATGGGCCTACACATTTAGCAGACCCGGGGGCACGCCGCGGGCGAGCGAAGCGGCTCAGGCGCCCTCCCCGCCGGGCCCAGCGGCTCCCGCCGGGGAGGCTCGTAGGATCGCATCGTACCCCTCCCGGAAGCTCGGATGGTGGAAGCGAAAGCCCGAGGCTCGCAGACGCCGGTTCCGGCAGCGCTTCCGTGTGCGCGGGCCGGCGCGCGGCCGGGGCGATCCGCCCCGGTCGCTCGGGACGGGCACCGGTGCGCCGAGCCGCTGCGCCATCCAGGCGAGCACCGTTCCGAGCTCGGCGGGGTCGTCGTCCACCCCGATGTAGACGGGATCGACCGGCGAAAGGTTCGCGAGGTGATCGAACGCACGGGCCGCGTCGTCGCGGTGGATCCGGTTCGTGTAGACGCCGGGCTCGAGCGGAAGCCGAGCCGAGCCATCGCGCACCGTCTCGAGCAGGCGCGTGCGACCCGGCCCATAGATTCCCCCGAGCCGAAGGATCGAGAAGGCATGCCCGCTGCCGGCGAGAGTCGCCTCGGCCTCGAGCAGGATGCGTCCCGTCGGGCTGCGCGGCACGGTCGCCGATCCCTCGTCGACCCAGCTTCCATCGTCCTGGCCGTAGACCGAGGTGCTCGACGCGAGCACGACGCGCGGCCCGGGCACCGGCAGGTGATCGAGGAGAGTGGCGAGACCGTCCAGGCAGGCTCGCCGGTAGTCCTCGAGGCTCGGCCCGTCGGGCGAGACCGCATAGATCACGGTATCGAGCTCGCCCGGCAGCAGCGCCGCGACGCCGGGCGCGTCGCACAGGTCGACCGCGAGGGGCCGCACTCCGTCGGGCAGGCCTCGGGGCCGGCGGCGCAGGCCGAAGACCTCGTCGCCGGCGGCGAGCCAGCGAGTGGCGAGCTCCGTACCCACGTAGCCACAGCCGGCGATCAGACGGCGCACCGTGGTCCTCCTCGGCCCCGTCGGGTGATGGCATGGCCGGTCGGGTGATAGCATCGCCAAGGAGGAGACCGCATGTCCCGACCGATCCGCTTCGGCGTCAGCCTGCCCCAGATCAAGCGCTCCTGGAAGGAGGCCCGTGCGGCCGCCGTGGCGTTCGACGCGCTCGGCTTCGACTCGGCCTGGGTGTGCGACCACGTCTACGGGGTGCCGCTGCCGGCGCTCCCGATTCTCGAGGGCTGGAGCGAGCTCGCGGCCGTGGCGGCGGTGACCGAGCACATCGAGCTCGGAACGCTCGTCACCCCGCCCTTCTTCCGGAACCCGGCGGTGCTCGCCAAGCAGATCGCGACGGTCGATCGGATCTCGGGCGGACGCGTCATCGCCGGGCTCGGCGCCGGCTGGTTCGAGGCCGAGTTCGAGGCCTACGGCTGCGAGTTCCCGCCGCTCGGAGTTCGCATGAAGGCGCTCGAGGAGGAGATCGAGATCCTGAAGGCTCTCTGGACCGAGGAGCGCGCCAGCTTCGAGGGTGAGATCTTCCGGGTCAAGGATGCCGTCTGCGAGCCGAAGCCCGTGCGCCGGCCCCCGATCCTGATCGGTGGCGGCGGCGAAAAGGTGCTGATGGGCATCGTGGCCCGCCACGCCGACGTGTGGAACAACCTGGCCGTCTTCCAGGCGCAGCTCGAGGCCAAGGTGGCGGCCGTGCGCCGGCGCTGCGAGCGGGAAGGCCGCGACCCGGAGAGCCTCGAGATCTCCCAGCAATGCGTGGTGGTGTTGGCCGAGGACGAGGCGGGCGCCCGGACGAGCCTCGAGAAGGCGAAGAAGATCTACGGCGGCCACATGGGCGGAAGCCTCGAAGAGCACGGCATCTGGGGCCACCCGGAGGCCGTGATCGAGCGCATCGGACGCCACGTGGAGCTCGGCTGCACGACGTTCCTGATGGAGTTCTTCGGACGCGACACGACGACGCCGGCGCGCCTGTTCGCCGAGAAGGTGATGCCGGCGTTCCGCTCCTAGCAGGCCGGCGCGGCCGACGAGCGAGCCCCTGGGCGGCGCCCGGGTGCGACGGGCCGGGGCGTCTCAAGCGCGGGCGCGGAGGGCCCGATGGGGGAGGAGGGCCATCGGCTCTCCGGGAAAAGACCGAGAGCGGCCGGGGGGACGTCGCCGATGAAATCGGGAAAGCCCGCGCGCAGCAGCGCTCGGCTGCGGGCCGGGGACGCCGTCGGGCTCGAGCGCCCCAACGGCGGCTGGATGAAAGGCGTCGTCGTACGCGCGGTGGCGGAGGGCGTGGACGTCGTAGTGGATGGGCCGATCCTCGAGGGCGAGGTCCTGTCGGTCTCGCGCACCGTCCGGGACGATGCCCGCTACACCGCCGTCATGGAGGTCGTCGACGCCGGGCCCGGTCGCTCCCGCGTCCGCCTCGTGGGCGACTGGAAGCGCGTCCAGATGCGCGAGTTCGTGCGCGTCGCAGTGCTCGGCGTGCGCCTGAGCGTCGAGACCGAGGCGGACTCGGAGGCGCCCGACGGCCCTGCCCCGGCGCCCGAGAGGCTGGTCGACCTCTCGGCGGGTGGGCTGCGCTTCGAGAGCATGGCCCGCTATGCCCAGGGGGACCTGCTCGAGATCGAGTTCAGCCTGCCCCAGACCGGCCCCGTCTGCGTTCGGGGCGAGGTGATCCGCGTGGCCGGCCGTCGCAACGAGGATGCCGGTCCCCGCCAGTATGGGGTCCGCTCCTTCGGGGTCGACGAAGCCACCCGGGTGAAGATCATGACCTGGGTCTTCGCCGAGCAGGCGCGCCGCTTCCGTCTGGCGAAGAAGCCGGCCATCGCGACGAAGACCTGAGGAGGCCTAGGCGGCCGTCTCGCGGCGACGCGGCCGCACCAGGCCCTCCTGGATCACCGTCACCACCAGCTCGCCGGCACGGGTGTAGAGATGGCCCATGGTGAAGCCCCGGGCGCCGAAGGCGTTGGGGATGTGCTGATCGTAGAGCAGCCAGTCGTCGGCGCGGAACGGACGGTGGAACCACATGGCGTGGTCGAGGCTGGCCATCTGGTGGCAATCGTCGGTCCAGGCGATCCCGTGGGGCAGCACGGCCGTGTCGATCAAAGTCATGTCCGATACGTAGGCCACGGTGCACTGGTGGTAGAGCGGGCCGTCGGGCAACCGCCCGCGGGCGCGAATCCAGATCTGCTGACGCGGAGCCCGCTTGCGCGGCTCGAGCGGGTTGATGGGATCGACCCAGCGCATCTCGAAGGGCCGCGGACGGGTGAGCGGGGCGCGCTGCTCTGCGGGTAGGTGCCGGGTCTGCTCACTCATCCACTCTTCCCAGGTCGTGAGGGTCTCGGGCTCCGGAACGTCGGGCATGCTGGCCTGGTGCTCGGGGCCCGACTCGTCGGGCTGGAAGGAGGCAGTCAGGTGGAAGATGGGCCGACCGTGCTGGATGGCCTGGGAGCGGCGAGTCGTGAAGCTCCGCCCGTCGCGGATGCGGTCCACCTGGTAGAGGATCGGCGCACGCGGATCCCCGGGCCGGAGGAAGTAGGAGTGGAGCGAGTGACAAGTGCCACGCTCCACGGTGCGGTAGGCGGCCACCAGGGCCTGGCCGGCGACCTGCCCGCCGAAGACCCGCTGGCGATCCTCGTCGGGGCTCCGGCCGCGGAACAGGTCGACCTCGAGGCGTTCGAGATCGAGGAGCTCGAGCAGGCCGGCGAGGGTCTCAGACATCCGAGGGCTCCGGGGGCCCGACGGGCGGCTCGGGCGGCTGGAGCGCGCGCGGCACGGTCTCGATCGTCGGCGGGCTCGGCGGCTCGTCGTTGCTTCCGGCGCCGAGCTCCTTCATGCGTCGCGCGCTCGCCACGACCCGCCCCTCGAGGGATCCGACCGCCTTGTTGTAGTGGTCGACGGAGCTCTTGAGGCTGCGACCGAGCCGGTCGAAGTGCTCGGCCAGGACCTTGATGCGGTCGTAGAGCGCCCTCCCCTCGTCGCTGATCTTGCGGGCGTTCTCGGCGAGCCGCTCCTGGTTCCAGCCGAGGTGGATCGCGCGCAGGATCGAGATCAGGGTGGTCGGGCTGGCCAGCAGGACGCGCTTCTGGAAGCCCTGCTCGATGAGGCCCGGGTCCTGGGCCAGGGCCGCGCTGTAGAAGACCTCCCCCGGAAGGAACATCACCACGAAATCGGGAGCCTCCTCGAACTGCTTCCAGTAGGACTTGGCCGCGAGCTGGCTCATGTGCTCGCGCACGTGTCGCGCGTGGTCGGCGAGGCGGTGGCGCCGGAGCTCGTGGTCCGGGGTCTCCGCCGCCGCCAGGTAGGCCTCGAGCGGGACCTTCGAATCGACGACGACGCTGGCCCCTCCGGGCAGTCGGACCACCAGGTCGGGTCGGAGGGCGCCCCCTTCGGCCGCGAGGGTCCGCTGCTCTTCGAAGTCGCAGTGGTCGACCATGCCGGCCAGTTCGACGACGCGCCGCAGCTGGATCTCGCCCCAGCGGCCGCGCACGGTCGGGGCACGCAGAGCCTGGGAGAGATTCGCCGTCTCGCTGCGCAGCTCCTTGTGGGAGAGAGCCACGAGCTCGAGCTGCCGGGTGAGCGCCGCGTAGTGGCCGGCCCGCTCTTTCTCCACGGCGCCGATGCGCTCGTCGACCTTCCCAAGCCCATCGCGGATGGGAGCGACGAGCTCGTCGATCGCCTTCTTGCGGCCTTCGAGATCCTTGCTGGCGTCGCGGTGCAGCCCTTCGAGCTGGGTTCGAGCCAGCTGCAGGAAATCCTCCTTGCTGAGCTGCAGGGCATCCCGGGCCAGCTTCTGGAAGGTGTCCGAGAGCTGCTTCTCGGCGTCCTGGACGAGCTGGAGCTTCTCGGCGGCGCTCTCGCGCTCCTGGCGAAGCTGCTCCTCGAGGCGAGCCTGACGCGCTCCGGCGGCCAGCCAGGCGACGAGACCGCCGGCGACGAGACCGGAGAGCCCCAGCAGCAAGGCGACGGACGTGCTCATGATCGAACCCCCGGGGCAGAAGATAACGGAGCCCGGAAACGAAGTTCCTCGGGCCGAGCCGGATCGGTCCGAGCCGTCAAGGACCGGGTTGCGCCTGGCTCGGGCTCGCGCTCAGGGCCCGGGAGGCGGCGAGTGGCGCTTGCGGTGGCTGGCCGAGAGCACCCGCTTGCGCAGGCGCAGGCTCGCCGGAGTCACCTCGAGCAGCTCGTCGGCGGCGATCCACTCGAGGGCGCTCTCGATGGTGAGCCGACGCGGCGGCGAGACCGCGGTCGACTCGTCCTTCCCGGCGGCGCGGATGTTGGTGAGCTTCTTCGCGCGCACGACGTTCACGTTCATGTCGCCCGCGCGTCGGTTCTCGCCCACCACCTGTCCCTCGTAGACGGCCACCCCCACCGGGACGAACAGGGTCGAGCGCTCCTGAATCGAGTGGAGGCTGTAGGCCGTGGTCTGGCCGGCCTCGCTGGCCACGATGGCGCCGACCTTGCGGCTGTCGAGGTCGCCGGCATGGGGCTCGTAGTCGCGGACGGTGCGGTAGAGGACGCCTTCGCCCCGGGTGTCGGTCAGGAACTCGCTGCGGTAGCCGAACAGGCCGCGGCTCGGCGCCGAGAAGCGCAGCTGCGCCCGGCCCTCGCGGTGCTCCATCGCCTCGAGGCGGGCCTTGCGGCCGGCGAGCTTCTCCATCACGACGCCCTGGTACGCCTCGGGCACCTCGACCACCACCTCCTCCCAAGGTTCGCAGCGTACGCCGTCGATCTCGCGCACGATGATCTCCGGGCGCGAGACGGCGAACTCGTAGCCCTCGCGCCGCAGCGTCTCGATCAGGATGGCGAGCTGAAGCTCGCCGCGACCCGAGACCTCGGTCCCGTCGCCCTGGGCGGCGGGCGCGATGCGGATCGATACGTTGCCGAGCGCCTCGCGCTCGAGCCGATCGCGGATCTGACGGCCGGTGAGGAAACGGCCGTCCTGGCCGGAGAAGGGCGACGAGTTGACCAGGAAGTTGACCCGGATGGTCGGAGGCTCGACCTCGATGCGCGGCAGCGGGTCGGGCTCGCCGGGGGGGCAGATCGTGTCGCCGATCTCGATGGCATCGACCCCGGCCAGGGTCACGATCTCGCCGGCTCGGGCTTCGTCGAGTTCCACGCGCTCGAGCCCGCGCGCGCCGAAGAGCTTCGTCACGCGGAAGCTCTCGGCCGCGCCGCCCGCGCCGACGCGCTGGACCACCTCGCCGCGGCGCAGGACGCCCCGCGCCACCCGGCCGATCACCAGTCGGCCGACGAAGGCGTCGTAGCCGAGCGTCACGGCCTGGAAGCGCAGAGGTCCGGCCACGTCCGCCTCGGGGGGCGGCAGGTGCTCGAGGATCCCGTCGAGCAAGGGGCGGAGGTCCTTACGCGGCAGCTCGGGGTCGAGGGCGGCCGTGCCCTCCTTGGCGCAGGCGTAGACGATGGGGAAGTCGAGCTGCGCGTCGTCGGCGCCGAGTGCGGCGAGCACGTCGAAGACCTCGTCCACGACCTCGTGGGCGCGCTGCTCGGGGCGGTCGATCTTGTTCACCACGACGATCGGCTTCAGGCGATGCTCGATGGCCTTGCGCACCACGAAGCGCGTCTGGGGCATCACCCCTTCGACGGCGTCGACCAGCAGCAGCACGCCGTCGACCATGCCGAGGATGCGCTCCACCTCGCCGCCGAAGTCGGCGTGGCCCGGCGTATCCACGAGATGGATCTGGACGCCCTGGTAGTCGATCGAGGTGTTCTTGGCGAGGATCGTGATGCCCCGCTCGCGCTCCAGGTCGCCGGAGTCCATGGCGCGCTCGGCCACGGCCTGATTCGCACGGAACATCCCGGTTTGACGGAACAATCCGTCCACCAGGGTGGTCTTTCCATGGTCCACGTGGGCGATGATCGCCAGGTTGCGGAGATCCTTGCGCGTCGGCACGGCGGTTTTTCCTGAGGGGCCCCGGGGCACGGGGCGATGCCCGGGCGATCGGAACGTAGCAGACGGCGCGCCGCGCCCGGAATCGCTCCGCGCCGGCTCCCTGGAGCGTCGGGCCGGGCCGACTGATATGATCCCGCCGATGTTCCGAACCCGCGCAATCCCGCTCGCCGTCGTCCTTTTTTTGCTCCTGGCCCCGGTGGCCCCGGCGGTCGCCGACGCCCAGGGCGTGCCGCAGCCGAGCCGCCCCGGACGCCTGCGCTGCCAGACCGTCCCGAAGCTCCTCGAGTCCTACCTCCAAGCCCACATCACCCGCAAGCGGATGACTCCGGATCTCGAAGATCGCGGGATCGAGTCCTATCTCCGTGCCCTCGACCCCTCGAAGACCCTGTTCCTGGCGTCCGAGGCGGCCCGCATCCGGGCCGACCGGGAGCGCATCTTCCGGGAGGTGATGGCCGGCGACTGCAGCTACCTGTTCGCGATCCAGACGCGCCTCCACCGCCGCTACCAGGATCTCGAGGTGCTCGTGGGCGGGCTGGCCGGTCGCGACGACTTCGCGATCGACCCGACCGTCGAACTCACCATCGACCCTGAGGAGCGCGGTTTTCCGCAGGACGAGGCCGAGCGCAACGAGCTGATCCGCAAGCTCGTCCACTTCCAGATTTCGAACCTGGTGACGGGCGGGGAAGAGCTCGGCGAGGCTCGCAAGCGGCTGATCCACCGCTATCAGCTGATGACCAAGCGTTCGGCGGAGATCGACGAGGAGGACGTCCTGTCCGTCTTCGTCGACGCCTTCGCTCGCTCCCTCGACCCCCACTCGAACTATTTCTCGGCCGATGCGATGGAGGACTTCCAGATCGGGATGTCGCTCTCGCTGGAAGGCATCGGCGTCGCGCTCTCCTCGCGCGACGGGTATCCGGTGGTCGAGCGGATCATTCCGGGCGGCGCCACGGATCGGACCGACGCCCTCGAGCCGAACGACAAGATCATCGCCGTGGCCCAGGCCGGGCAGCCCGCGGTCAGCGTGGTGTACATGGGCCTGCGCGACGTGGTGCGGCTGATCCGCGGCCGGAAGGGCACGACCGTGCGGCTCACGGTGCTGCGCCAGGCCGGCGAGACCCAGCGCTTCAACGTCACGATCGTGCGCGACACCGTGGACCTGACGGAGCAGGCGGCCAACCTCCGCTGGGAGACGCGCACGGTCGACGGCCGGACCCTCAAGCTCGGCGTCCTCGACCTGCCCTCCTTCTACGGCGACCGCAGCCCGGGCAAGCGGCGATCGAGCGACGACGTCCGGAGGCTGTTGAAGGAGGCGAGAGAGGGGGGTGCCGACGGCCTGGTGCTCGACCTCTCGCGCAACGGCGGCGGGAACCTCGAGTACGCCGTCGAAATCTCCGGCCTCTTCATCGGGAAGGGCGGCATCGTGGCGATCCGCGAGTCGACGGGTCGCTCCAAGGTGATGTCCGACCCCGACCCGTCGAGCCAATGGGACGGCCCCCTGGTCGTCCTGACCTCGCGCATCAGCGCCTCGGCGTCCGAGATCCTGGCCGGCGCCCTCAAGGATTACGAACGCGCGGTGCTGGTGGGCGATTCGAGCACCCTCGGCAAGGGCTCGGTGCAGACCGTGATCCCGCTACCCCCGGGCCTGGGCGCCATCAAGGTCACGACCGCCATGTTCTTCCGCCCGGCGGGCGATTCCACCCAGAACCAGGGGGTCCGGCCCGACATCCAGATCCCCTCGATCTGGGACCGTTCCGACTTCGGCGAGAGCGAGCAGCGCTTCGCCCTGCCGAGCCAGCGGATGAAGCCCTTCGAGCCGGCGCTCGGCTCGCGCGCCGAGCGCGAACTCGGCGACTTCCGGCGCATCACACCGGACCTCGTGACGGCCCTCGCGGCCCGCTCGACCGGCCGCGTCGCGGCCAGCAGCGAGTTCGCCGAAGTCGAGAAGGATCTGGCCGACGCCAAGGAGAAGCAGAGCCGCATCCGGCTCGCCGAGCTGCTCGAGAAGCAGGAGACCGGCGAGGCCGCCGGAGCCGAGGCGACCGTGGGCGGCGCCGCGGTGCGCCCGCCGGAGACGCCGGGCGCAGACACCGAGGCCGAGGACGACGCGCCGACCCTGCAGGTCCGGGAGGCCGTCGACGTCCTGGCCGACCTCGTGATCCTGGAGAGCTAGGGCTGGGGACGCGCGCGCCAGGGCTCGGCGAGATCGGGCTGATGCCGGGCCAGAGGCGCCGGGAAGCCGGGGTCCCACGGGAAGCGCCCGTCGGGGTCGGGCCACACGCACTGGAGCGCGGGGAACGCCGCGCCCTGGTAGTACCAGCCGGCGTAGCCCAGGAAGTCCGCATAGTTGGCGGGGTGGACGGCTCGAAAGTGGCAGCCCAGGCCCGACACGATGCCCTCATAGCTGGCGCCGGGCCGGAAGCGCCGTCCATCGCGCACGTCCTCGCCCAAGGCGTTCACCAGCCGGTGCATGACGTCGAGATCGGGGCCGACTACCACGATCTCGGGATGATCGTGCTTCTCGTGGAGACCGATCGAGAAGGCGTGGGCCGGGCCGGCTGCGTCCTCCATCACCTTCACCACGTGCCAGCCATGCACGGCGACGTCGCGGGCGACACGGGGATCGATCTCGGGGCCCATGGCAGCAGCTTAGGCCCGCTTCGGTGCGGCGTGCCACGAGCCCGGGCCAGCCGTGCTACATGGACGCCCATGAAGCCCGCTTCCGATCCGAATCTCCCGGGCGACGAGGAGAGGTCATGGCACTCCAGATCCTGAATCAGCCCGACGAAGTCCTCGCCCGGGTGCGGGGCGCCATCGAGGACGCCCTCGAGGGCGCGGAGGTCACGGTCTCCTCCATGAGCCCGGGCCACTTCGAGATCCGCGTCGTATCGGCCGCCTTCGCGGGCCTTTCGCGGGTGAAGCAGCAGCAGCTCGTCTACGGGGCCATCACGCCGCTCATGAGCGGAGACGCGCCGCCGGTTCACGCCGTGGATCGTCTGGAGACGAAGGCGCCCTAGCGTCGGCGCGACGACCGGCCGGCTTGCGGGCTCGAAAGTACAGGTGGTGGCCGCCGAGCAGCACCGCGTCGGAGTTGCCCAGCTCGGCCGCAAACGCCTCGCGGTTGCGTCGTGAGCTGAAGCGCGCGCCGAGCCGGACCGCGCCGGCGAGGACCTGCCAGGCGAGCCCGCGACGTGCGGGGCGGGCGGTCTCGAGACCCTCGAACTCGAGCTCCGCAGCGCCGAGCGCGTCGAGGATCTGCGAGAGCAGCAGCGGCTGGCGGAAGCTCGCGGCGGGCCGGTCCTGGCCGTGCTCGGTCTCGAGCCGGCTGATGTTGCGAGCGATGCCGCCGCCGAGCAGGAAGCGCAGGCGCCGCGAGAGGTGCGCGTAGTTGGGCACCGAGCCGAGCAGCACGCCGCCGGGCACCAGCACGCGGGCGTACTCGCCCACGGCGTGGGCCGGGTTCCAGAGTCGGTGGAGCCCGTTCACGGAAACCACCAGCTGGAAGCGGCCGTCCTCGAAGGGCAGCTTGCCCTGATTCAGCTCCGCGGCTCGTACGGCCAGGCCCGGGGCCCGGAAGAGCGACGGGTCGACGTCGGCGCAGGCGACCTCGAAGCCGGCGGCGGCCAGGCGCACGGCGAGAGCCCCCTGCCCGCAGGGCGCGTCGAGGACCCGGCCGCGCGGCAGCTCCAGCGCCATGGCGAAGATCCGGTCGTGGTTCTCGGCGCGCGTGATCGGCCGAGGCCCCTCACCACTGGGACGGGACGCGCGGGGGCCGGGCTCAGACACCGGTGATCTTCCGGAAGCGGTCGAATTCGCGGACGTACCCGGCCTCGGCGAGCTCGACGCCCTCGGCCCGCTTTCGCGCCCAGCGCAGCGCGTTCGACAGGTGGAGATCGGCGCGAAAGACGGGTGCGAGGGCCTCGTAGGCCTCGCGACGCTCGGAGCCCGTCGCGGAGAAGTATCCCGCGTGCAGGCGGGCGATCCGCTCGGGGTCGCGGCCGCCGATGCGCTCTTCGATCCGGACGAGGTCGGTCAGGAAGGATCCGAAGCCAGAGCGCTGGGGCTCGAGGACCCAGGCCTCGCCGGCGTCGTCGACCATCACGTCGCTCTCGGTGCAACGGCGGTGGATGAGCTGAAACGGGCCGCCGGCGTGGAGCCCCGGAAAGCCGCCCAGCCAGGCGCGATGGTCGCGGGTGAGCCGGCGCGGGGCGAGGCCGAGATCGGCCAGGGCGCGGGTCCACTCGCCGTGGCGCTTCACGAGGCGGTAGCCGAAGGGGCCGACGCGCGGCTGGTGCAGGGAGCCGTGGTGCCAGCGGCGCTCGACGGCGTGGATGCTCGCGAAGGCCCGGCCGACGGCGGCGAAGCCTTCGTCGTCCGGCCCGAGGTCCACGGCGTTCGAGCCGCGGATGCGCGCCTCGCAGATCAGGAAGAAGCCCGTCTGGCGCCGGGCCGAGCGCGAGAGCTCGGCGTGGACCACGGCGGGTGTGGGCAGGCCGTGGCGGGCCCAGAAGCGGCCTGCGCGGATCCGGCGCCGCAGCCCGCGGCGACCGCGCCGCCCGCGAGCCACCCGCACGACGAAGCCGGGGCCGCGGGGGACTCCGACGAGGAACACCAGCGAGCTCCGGCCGAGGCTCGGGATCGTCAGCTCGAAGGGCCGGCCTGCGGCGCCGAGGGCCGGCAGGACGACCCGCTCGACGGCGTCCCGCACCTCTCCCTCGATCTCGCGGCGGGCCTCGACCGCCCCGCGTCCCATGGCGACTCCCCGGCAGGGCCCGAGGATAACCTCCGGGCCCGGCGTCGTCGCAACGAATATCCCCGCGGGGAAACAGGGCGCTCGGTTCGGGCCAGGAGGCGGCCCCTTGACGAGCGGTCGGGCTCGGGCGATGATATAAATCACCTTATCCGGATAAATAAATTCATCGCTCGGGCGGCCACCCGGCGCCGGGCCCAGCCACGGAGACCGCGATGATCGAAGCGAGCGAGGGCCGCCTGCCCTTCAAGGTGGCCGATCTTTCCCTGCACGAGCTCGGGCGCAAGGAGATCCGCCTGGCGGAGCACGAGATGCCCGGCCTGATGGCGCTGCGCGAGCGCCACCGCGAGAGCAAGCCGCTGGACCGCCTGAAGATCATGGGCAGCCTGCACATGACCGTGCAGACCGCGGTGCTGATCGAGACCCTGGTCGAACTCGGCGCCGACGTTCGCTGGGTGTCGTGCAACATCTTCTCCACCCAGGATTCCGCGGCGGCCGCCACGGTGGTCGGGCCGGAGGGAACGCCCGAGGATCCGCGCGGCATCCCGGTCTTCGCCTGGAAGGGCGAGACCCTCGAAGAGTACTGGTGGTGCACGCAGGAGGCGCTCGTCTGGCCCGACGGCTCGGGGCCGGAGCAGATCGTCGACGACGGTGGCGACGCCACACTGCTCGTGCACAAGGGCGTCGAGTTCGAGAAGGCCGGAAAGGTCCCGGACTTCGATCCGCACGAGGATCCCGAGGAGTGGGGCGTGATCCTCGATGTGCTCCGCCGCTCGCTCGCAGGCGATCCGCAGCGCTGGACGAAGATCGCCGCCGAGCTCAAGGGCGTCTCCGAGGAGACCACCACCGGCGTGCACCGGCTGTACCAGATGGCGAAGGAGGGCGCCCTGCTGTTCCCGGCCATCAACGTCAACGATTCGGTCACCAAGAGCAAGTTCGACAACGTCTACGGCTGTCGACACTCGCTGCCCGACGGGCTGATGCGCGCCACGGACGTCATGCTCGGCGGCAAGGTGGCGGTCGTGTGCGGTTTCGGCGAGGTCGGAAAGGGCTGTGCCCAGGCGCTTCGAGGCCAGGGCTGCCGCGTGATCGTGACGGAGATCGACCCGATCTGCGCGCTCCAGGCAGCCATGGAGGGCTACGAGGTGGCGACCCTCGATGACGTCGTGGAGACGGCGGACCTCTTCGTGACCACGACGGGCAACTTCCACATCATCTCGGCTGAGGACATGGGCCGGATGAAGGACAAGGCGATCGTCGGCAACATCGGCCACTTCGACAACGAGATCGACATGGCGGGCTTGAAGAGCACCCCGGGAATCCGGCACATCAACATCAAGCCCCAGTACGACGAATGGGTCTTCCCTGATGGCCGCAGCATCCTGGTGCTGGCCGAGGGCCGGCTGCTGAACCTCGGCTGCGCCACCGGGCATCCGAGCTTCGTGATGTCGGCGTCGTTCACGAACCAGGTGCTCGCGCAGATCGAGCTGCACCAGAACGGCGGAGCCTACGAGAAGCAGGTGTACGTTCTACCCAAGAAGCTCGACGAAGAGGTGGCACGCCTGCACCTGGACCAGCTGGGTGTGAAGCTCACCGAGCTGACCCCCGCCCAGGCCGATTACATCGGCGTTCCCCTGGAAGGCCCCTACAAGCCCGACCACTACCGCTACTAGCCACCGGGGACGGGGGTTGAGTAGTTGAGTTGTTCGAAGGAGTCGATCGAGGCGAGCGCGATGTCTGCATCGAACAACTCAACTACGCAACGCCCGTCCCCGGTCGTGTCGATCGCATCGCTGCTGCGGGAGCGGATCCTCGTGCTCGACGGGGCCATGGGGAGCATGGTCCAGGCCAGGGGGCTCGAGGAGGCGGACTTTCGCGGCGAGCGTTTTGTGGGCCACCCGAAGGATCTGAAGGGAGACAACGAGCTGCTCGTGCTCACGCGGCCCGGGGTGATCCGCGAGATCCACGAGGCCTACCTCGAGGCGGGCGCGGACCTGATCGAAACCGACACGTTCGGCTCGACCGCGATCGCCCAGGCGGACTACGGAACCGAATCGATCGCGCGCGAGATGAACCTGGCGGCGGCCCGCCTCGCCCGCGCGGCCGCCGACGCCTGGACCACCAAGACGCCGGACAAGCCCCGCTTCGTGGCGGGTGCGATCGGACCGACCAACAAGACGCTCTCGATCTCGCCGGACGTGAACGACCCCGCCTTCCGCGACCTCACCTGGGACGACCTCCACGCCGC
>Ga0114931_10006598_pt1 | contig 14260 bp, 12 predicted proteins | sample 2SBtaG_FD_89579 | JGI IMG/M metagenome (GOLD analysis project Ga0114931, IMG submission 89579) | Deep subsurface microbial communities from Kolumbo volcano to uncover new lineages of life (NeLLi) - 2SBTROV14_V59a metaG | ecosystem: Environmental > Aquatic > Marine > Volcanic | place: Kolumbo...
ATTTGTATGAGTTCGGGGTGGTCGGCAACCGCGTCCAGCACGTCATGGCCGTAAAGGTAGAGATCGAGCACGGTCACCGTATGTCCGGCGGCCAGGAGACGGCGCACAAGGACGCTCCCGACGTAGCCGGCGCCGCCGGTCACCAGGATATTCCGCCGTTCGGTCATTCGCCCGCCCCCGTCATGCCACCCGGCAATTCGCGTCTTCCGCTCCCCAGCCCATCCGGATATCCAGGATGCCGTGCAGGATCGCAAGATGCCCGATCTCCACGAATCCATATTCCTGGCTTGCGACATAAAGATTGAGATCGCCAAGTTCGCGAAGCGGATTGTCGGGGCGAAAACCGCTCAGCGTGATGACGCGGCAGCCGATATTCCGAGCGGCTTCGACGGCGTTGAGAATGTTTTGCGAACGCCCCGAGCTGCTGATCGCAATCAAAAGATCGCCGGACGTCGCGTGCCATTCGATCTGTTTGGCGAAAACATGCTCGTACCCATAATCGTTGGCGAGACAGGTCAGGGTCGCGGCGTCGTTCAAGACGGTCGCGCGCATGCCGCCGTTCTTGCTGAAATCCGCCGCCATGTGTCCGCAGACGCCGGCGCTGCCCCCATTGCCGACGAAGATCAGCTTGTTGCCGCCTTCATGCGTCGCCGCCATCCCGGCCCCGATGCCCTTCACCGCCGTTTCAAGGGCCACTTCGGCGCCGTCGCGCGTCGTTGCGCGCGTCTCCGAAATGATCTCTCCGAGAACCTGGACATACCTAGCGAACATTGACCTCTTTCCCCGACAACCGGTTCCTATTTCAGCAGCGTGATCAAGTACCTCTGTATCTCCAGCTTTTCCAGATACCGTCGGTGCCCGACAATGCCGATTTCGATCGCGCCCGCGATGTTGCCCATGATTCCGGCGATTTCACAATCGGCGCCGGCGGCGGCGAACGGCGCCGCGACGACGAAAAAGGCATCTCCCGCCCCCACCGTATCGACGGCCCGGTTTCCGAAAGACGGGACATGGATGACCTCGCCGTCGAATCCGTCCACGACATAGCAGCCCCGTTTTCCGTCCGTCACGATCACCCTCGGGCAATTTACGCTCCCGCCCTGAACCTGTCTCGCGAGTTCTTTCAGAGGGGCATGCTTGTCGCCCGTGGCGAGCCGCGCTTCCATCGCATCGACGCATACGAAATCGGCGCGGCCATATTTCGAGACGAGGTTGAAGCCGATGTTGCCGGCGTTGGACTGGGCGTTGACCGCGAGGAAGGCAGGCAGCTTCTCGAGAAGCCTCGCCGTTTCCGGTCCAATCATGCCATGGCCGAAATCGCAAACGACGATCAAATCGGCGTCCGCGCATTTTTCGGCGAGGGTTGCGTGGAAACGGTCCCGGGCATCGGGCGGCAAGGGTTCGTCGTCCATGTCGTAGACTTCGAACAACTTATGAACATAGGTTGGCTCAACGAAACGGGTCTTGCGCACGGTTGGCCCGCCGACGCGCCGGATGAAGGTTACGTCCGTTCCCCGTGGCAGGCTGGACCGAACCAACGCCTCGTAGTTCTCGCCTTCCTGGTCGTCGCCGACGAGAGTGACGAGCTCGACATTGTCGCAAAGGGCCGCCAGATGCCCCGCCGCCGCCGTCCCGCCCCCCGCGAACACCTCCTCGTTGCGCCGTAAGGTGGCGATGATGTTCGCCTTGGCGGCCTTTCCAATGGGGTCGACGTAGACATAACGGTCGATGATGGTCTCGCCGACTACCACGATCCGCATATCGGCGATCTTGTCGAGATATAGAGCGACGCGGTCGGCAAGGCCGCGATCTTGTTTTCGCTCCAGATATGCGAGGGCGGGACCATTGATTGCGCCGAAATGGCGGTTCAGCAGATTGGATGAGCTAAAGGTCAATTCGTGGGTGAACACGAGGGTTCCGCCCAGCTTCTCCACAAGCTCGCCTTCGGCGATGATTTTTCCCGTGATGTCGTCTTCGGCCTTCTCGTACTCGCCGCCCTTGACGTAATAATGCGGCTTCACCGCCTCGATCGCGGGCAGGGCGCTGGAACCATCGACGATGGAGACGTAATCGACGACCTCCAGCGCCGCGAGCATCTCGGCGCGTTGTTCGGCGGTAAAGACCGGCCGATCGGGACCTTTGTTTATGTACGCATCCGCCGTGATGGTCGCGACCAGCAAATCGCCGAATTTCCGCGCGATGGCCAAGTGGCGAAGATGCCCGATATGCAATAAATCAAAGGCGCCATGACACATCACGAGCTTGCGATGGTCGCGGACCCTATCCAGCAGGGTGCTCAAGTCTTCGAGCGAAACGATCTTCCCGGAACGCCGTTTGCCGGAGCATCCATTCATTCGGCACCGTCGCATTCGAAATTTGGTGGAACTTCGTTTTTGGCGCGGCCCCTTTTCCGGGAGCCCGTTCCGAAGAGGAATCGGCGAGAATCGATTCCTTCGTCCCAATCCCACGGCCGGGATTGAATCACGCCACGACCGCGCAGGCTATCGGATTTTCCGACCGTCTTCCAGGTTCCGGCCTCCGTGATCGGCAATGCGGGGACAAAATACGCGTTTGAGGGCAGCCTTCGAACGGGGGCGCGAAATCTCATGCAGGCTCGCGTCTCGCCGGGCATGCGCGCTTTGGTCGCATTCGCCCATGGCTTCGCTCATTCGAGCACCTTGTCGGCGGGCGACTGATTATTCGAACGCGAATCGCCCGCTCGGAAAATCCAAGGCGCGCTGGGTCATTCGGTTCGCTTTCCGCAGTCGTTGCGACAGCAAACGCTCGCGATCGTTCGGGGCGACCTCGCCGGCGGGCTTTCTGTCGCTCCGAAACGGGTTCAACAGGATCAGCGCCCACCGGAGCGCGTAAAGCGGCAGAAGGGCGTCAAGGCGGGAAAGAAACCGCGCGTCGTCGGGCAGGGCGGCCGCGAGCGCCTTGGCGACTCGCTCCCCGTCGCTCGACGTCAGCGACATCGCGGGGTGAAGGATGAAGTCGGCGGCCAGCTTCACCGGGTCGTCCCAGCCGAAGTAATCGAAATCGAAATAACGAAGCCGCCCATCCGATGTTCTGAGCGCATTGTGAAATCCGAAATCCGCCGGGATCAGCCGTCGTCTCCCGGGGGGCAGGTCGCCGGCCCAATCGGACCCAAGCGCGCCCTCTCGCGCCTCGCGATACGCCGGCAAGAAGTGCGTGTCCAGGAAGAGATCAAGCCACTCGTTCCGCTCGAACGCGTCGAGCCGGCGGTCGATCTGTTCGACGATGGAGGCCCCCGACGGGCACGCTTCCACGGCGGGGGGAAACAAACGGGCCTCGGGTAGACGCGAAAGCTCGAATACCCGGATCATGAAGCCGATCGCCCGATGCAAATCAGCCGTCCCATGGCGGCCGACGGGCACTCCCTCGATCCATTCCATGAGGATGAAGCCGCTCTCCGACGAGCGGGCAATCGGCCTGGGCGCCTCGGCGACTCCATTCTCGGCGAGAAAGGACAGGGCCCGCCATTCGACGTCGAGCCGGTCCCCGGTGTCGCGAGGCGCGGCGGGGTATTGCTTCAGTGCATAATCCGCGCTCGCGCAGCGGACACGATAGACATGGCTGTTGGCGCCCGCGCCCGCCAGCTCTATCGCCGCGACGGGGGCCGGCGCCAAGCCACGCGCCGCGCCCCACAACGCAGCGTTCTTATCCGGGCCGGTCCCGGGATTCGACACGCAGTCCCTAGACCAAGCCGCGCAGGCGCGCCCGCGCGAAGAGGGACAGGGTGAAGCCGTCGATGATCTTCCCGGAAACAATCAGATCCTCCAGCTCGGCGACGGGGATGACGCGTATTTCGGTGATCGCCTCCGCCCGCTGAGGCGCGCCGATTCCGTCGATGCGCGCCACGAACAAGGCCGAGATGATCGAAAGCGACGATCCGCCCGGGGTGAAATCGCCCAGGCTCGCGAGGTCCAGGACGTTCGCGCCGATTTCCTCTTCGAGCTCGCGTCGAACCGCGTCCTCGCGGCTTTCGCCGGCATCGACCGCGCCGCGCGGAAATTCGAGCGACCAGTCGCGGAGGCCATGCCGGAAGGTTCTTATGATCACGGGGTTTTCGTCAAGCAAGGGCAGCGCGGCCACGCTGCGCCGCTCGACGATGCGATTGTGCAGACTCAGGGCGCCGTCCGGGAAGCGCACGGCGTCGCGAACGACGGTCATGTACGGATCGTGCGCGAGCAGACCCGCGCGTAAATCCCGCGTGTCCTGGCCGGCGGCGGCGCGGACAATCCGCGCTTGCTCCCGCGCCGCCTCGATGGATGCGGGGTCGACCAGGATCTCTATCCCGCCGGCCGCGTTGCGGAACAGATCGGGCCGCGCCCGTTGCAGTTCCAGATATCGCGCCATTGCGCTGTCGGCATCGAAGGCCATGACGCCTCTGTTCTTTCCGTGGCGCCGCTACTCGAAAAAGATGAAGCCGTAGTCGCCGGAATAGCCCCATTGCTCGTAGAGCCACCGCCATTCCTCGGTATCGTAAAAGCTGGCGCAGGTTAGCTGCCAATAAAGCAGATTCATCTTTTCGCGTTCGTTCCGGTACGACTCGACGCAAAGCCACGCCTTGCCGGTGCCGACCCGTTCCATCTCCCGGAGCGCCCGCTGCAATTCGGGCGCCCGCAAATTATGGAACGTGTTGATGGAGTAAACGAAATCGAAGCTGTTGTCCGGCCAAGGCAAATCGTCCGCGGTGCCCAGTTTCAAGAACGGGCGCACCTCGTCCTTCGCGTGCGCGATGCCGTATTCGGAAATATCGATGCCAGCGACTTCAACGCCGGGAACGGCTTGGGTGAATTCATGGAGCAGGAAGGCCTTGCCGCAGCCGATATCGAGAATCCTGTCGCCGGCTTTCAACCCGTAATGCGATGCGATGTCCCGCGCGATGGGTAGCCAGCGACCATCGTAGCGATAGCCGCCATAGCCGTATTGGCGTTCGCCATCCCAATAATCGTATCCCCATTGCTTGGCGACCACGGCGCAATCCGCCTTGTCGTGGGAGACGACGCGCTCGACATAGTCGCGTTTGGTCGCCTTCTGGTATTTTTCGAGGAAGTTCAGCTCCATCATTGACCTCAATCTTGTAAAGCGGTTGCCGCCGGATCGGCCTTGCGGCGAAGCCCCCGCATCCGGGCGACGGTCGGCGACAAACGATAGCCCGACAAGGCGATGCCGAGAAAGTCGGCGATCGGTTTGTCGAGATCGGCCCCCCGGGCCATTAATTCGGCGCATTTGGCTTTGGTCGCGGCGCGGAACCGCGTCTGCTCCGCCGTCATCGGTTTATCGGGATCGGCAAGCCAGGCGATCATATCCTTGACCGCGGCCACGACCTCTTCGGCCCGCGCATCCAGAACCCGAATGCCGGCGGCCTCGAATTGATATGCGTTGTCGAAATGCTGGACATTGGCCTCCAACGCTTCCTCGAGGTCGATGTCCACCCAACCGTGGTCGCTTCGGCGTTGGTAACGCTTGAAGCAGGCCATTTCCATCCGCGCCGGCAAGAGGGTGTAATGCAGCACCGCGTTGACCGACAGCAACGGAATGCCCAGGGCCCTGGCATAGGCGCAAGGGCCAGATTGGCACCCGATCATGAAGTCGGCATGAGCGATGAAAAAAGAATCGTACTCCCAGCGATAGTGCTTGTCGAACGGCAATTCGATGTAGTCCTCGTGCCGGATCTTGAGCCGGGGCATCGTCCCGTCGCCGACGCGAACGACCTGGTATCCGCGGCTCAGGAGATAACGTATCGCCGGCACGTAGTTTCGGATATTCGAGTCGCGGAAGGCTTGTGCGCCGATGTTGTGATAGGCGCTATGACGCGCGTGCAGGACGACGAGAGGCCGGTCGAGGTCGATCTTCGCGCGGCGCGCGAATTTTCGCCCGCGTTTCTCGATCGATTCGGGGAGGGTCAGGTGCCAGGCGTTGTGAGAGAACGGGTCCTTGGCATCGAGGGTTCGGTGCACCGCCTCGCGCAGGAGGCTCCAATAATGCTCGACGCACAGTTCGACCGGACCTTCCTTGAGCGTGCCGAAATGCATCCACGAGGCGTTCAGCAAGGCGTCGTCGGCGACCTCGATGTAGTCGCCATGCTTTTCGATGAACCGGAGGCAAAGGGCGGACGCCGGATGGTAGGCACTCCTGCCGGGGCCCAGGAAATAGACCCGGTCGTAATCCTTCCGGCGCAGCGCCAGAAAATGGTATGGGTCCAATATCGCGTGGCCGAGCGCCTGGGTCGAGGAGTGAAAAAAAACGCCGTAGCGGCGCCTTTCCCTCCCCGCCGCCTGGTCGAGAACCAGTCGCGGCACGAGTGGCCCCGCGGCGCGCTCCATGAAAGCCGTGTTGAAACGCTCTTGCCCGGCTTCGTTATCGAGTGCTTCCTCGACATCGACGAAATGGAAAAAGCGTCCAAAACTGGCTATCGCGCGTTGCGTGTCGAGGATGAGGCCATTGGCATGGGCCGCTTTCAGGCCGAAGCTATGCACGAACAGCGTTTCCGGCTCGAGCGCGTGGGCTTGCGCGAAATAATGGGCGGCCTCGCGAAAGTTCCCGGCATCGTAATGCGCGACGGCCCGCGCGACATGAAGGTTCGCGCTTTGCGCATGGGTCTCGGCTTCCTTTAGCGAAGCCTCTTTCAACAATGTCGCGACGGCCCGATCGGCGCGCGCCGAGAATGCGACGAGGAGCCAATATGTCTCGGCGGTCCGCTCCCCGCGCGCGATGCTCTTGAGAGCCCGCGCACCCAGTATCAGGCAGCTTTGCGGCCACCGCGCCGTGACGTATTTCATGAGATAATAAACCCCGGCGAGACGTCGCTCGCTCGACACGCGCGAAAGAATGGCGGCCGCCAGGAAACCGCCGATGGGTGTATACGACATCCATCTGACACCGCCGCGCACCAGGCCGAGGGCAAAATAATTCTTGATCGATTGGTAGAGCTTGTCGGCGATCATGCGGGCGCGTTTATTCCTGGGAACGGGGGGAGGGCGCCAGCGTCGGACTCTGATACTTATCCGTCCGCCGCCCGTCAACGTCGGGAGGCGTGCCGCCCTTGTCTCTATCCCGGTGGGGAGTGAATCTTGGCTCGCGTTTCGATTATACTGCCGAATCGCAACCACGCCACCGAGCTTCGGACCGCCCTCGAGGCTATTGCCGGGCAGACCCGGGCGCCCGACGAAGTCATCCTGATCGAGGACGCGTCCACCGATGAGAGCCTCGCCGTGATCGACTCCTATCGCGCGCGGCTGGGGCCTCTGAAACTCCTGCGCAACGACAAGCGGCAAGGCGTCGCCCGCGCGGTCCAACGCGGGATCGAGGCGGCGACCGGCGACTATATTCTTCTCGCGAGCGCCGACGAAAAGCTGGCGCCCGACGCCTGCCGGACGCTCGCCGAGGTCGCGGATTCGTTCCCCGACGCCAAGCTGATCGTTTCCCAATTCGCCGAATGGTGGCCCGCCGAGCGGCGTGTCCGCGTTCACGGCCGAGAATCGGATCTGGGCATGTGGTATGTCGAAGGCGAGGCGGCGAGGTTCATAACGCCGGAGCAATTTCGGCGCTTCATGCGGCGGCGTTTAGTCTGGCTGGCGGCGAACACGGCGCTGATCCGGCGCGACGTTCTCCTCGAGGTGGGGGGATTCGATCCAAGGCTGGAATGGCATTCGGACTGGTTCGCCCTTTATGCGATCGCGTTCCGGCACGGGTTTTGCGCCGTCCCGCGTTCGCTCGCCTGGTTTCGCGTCGCATCCGATTCCTACTCCATGCGGGGCATGCGCGATGCAAGAGCGCAGCGAAAGGTCGCGCTCGAGATACAGCGGAAGCTTCGCACGCCGGCTTTTCGCGATATCGATGCCGCGGTCATGGCGGCGCCGGCCGCCATGTCGACGTTCATGCGCGCGACGCTGCTCGCGCTCGCCGCGCGGCCGCGTTGGTATGGCCGCCTTGGGCGGCTCGCCTGTTGGTGGCTCGGCCAGTTTCTTCTGGGACGTCGCCCCGCCGCCTGGAGCCGCCTGCTGCGTCGGATCGGCGGGCGGTCCGAGCGGTCCGAGGATCACGCAAGACTGGACGGCCAGGCATGAAGGCTTGCCTTGTCTGCGGCGCCCAGCGGGCCGAGCAAGTGATCGATTTCGGCGACCAGCCCGCATCCAGCCATTTCCTCGCGGCGCCCGACGCGCGGATCGCGCGCGCTCCCCTGGGTCTCGCGGTGTGCCGATCCTGTGGCGTCATCCAGCTCGTCCAGCCCTTTCCCCATGAAATGCTGGTGCCGCCGTTCGACTGGATAACCTACCGCGAACCGGAGGACCATCTGGACGCGGTCGTGGCGAAAGCCCGCGCCCTTCCCGGCGTGGGGCCCGCCAGCGTTGTCGCCGGGATCACGTACAAGGATCGCACCACGCTCGACCGGTTCCGCCGGCATGGTTTCGAGCATGTCTGGATCGTCGATCCTCGCGACGATCTCGGGGTCGCGAATCCCAACGCGAATATCGAGACGGTTCACGGCCTGCTGGACGAGGCGGCGGCCACGCGGATCGCCGCCGCGCATCGACCGGCCGACATTCTCGTCGTCAGGCACATCGCCGAACACGCGGCCGATCCGGACCGTTTCCTGAACGCGCTCGAGGCGCTGCTGGCGCCCGGCGGCCATCTGATCATCGAGGTTCCGGACTGCGAGAGGAGTCTTTCCCTGCGCGACTATGCGATGCCCTGGGAAGAGCACAGCCTGTATTTCACCGAGGCGACCCTGCCGCCTCTCTTGACGGGCCGGGGGTTCGAGATCCTGGGCGTCGATCGGCATCCCTATCCGTTCGAGGATGTCCTGGTTCTCTATGCGCGCGCGCTCGACCCCGGCGCTCGCGCCCCGACCACGAACGCTCGCGTGGCGGCCGCCGCGTTTGAACTGGCCACCGGTTACGCCGCCGACTTTCCCGGGCGGACCCGGGCGATTCGCGAGGCCCTGGACCGTCTCGCGCGGAACGGCCCAATCGCCCTCTATGGAGCCGGCCACCTGAGTTGCACATTCGTGAACCTGCATGGCCTGGCGTCGTATTTCGCCTTCGTGGTGGACGATACCTTGAAGAAGCAGGGCTTGTTTCTACCCGGCAATGGACTCGAGATCGTGCCGCGCGAGAAGCTGGCGCGATCCGATGTCGCGACCTGTCTTTTCGGCCTTGCCCCCGAAATCGAGGACAAGGTCATCGCGAACAACCGGGCTTTCGTCGAGCGAGGCGGCGCGTTTTATTCCATTTTCGCGGCGAGCCCGCGCTCGATTTGGAATTCATGACCGGACGACAGGCGCCCTCACCGGTCTATCGGAGACGATCGCCCCACGGCCTTGCGCGCGGCCTCGGCGAGGAAGCGTATCCCGGCGGCGGCATCCTCGCGCGGTGGCGCCCAGGGGGCGTTTTCGGAATCGGACTTGCGGAACGGACCCCTGGTGCTCTCGACGAAGGTCAGGAACTCGCTCTCGATGCGAAGCCCGTGGAAGCGACCCGCGGGCATGCGGTAAAAGAACGTCCGGCCCGAGGCCAGGGGACCCATCGGAATGACCGAGGCAAGGGCGCCGTCGGGCTCGAAAAGATAAGCGTCCGCCAATCCATCGAGCACCAGCATGGTCTCGCTCTTGGCGAGGTGGCGATGGGGGGCGACGTAGGTTTCCCGGTGACTGACGATCAGCATGTCCTGCTGTTCGGCCTCCGGGTCGGGATGGGCGCAGAGGCGGGCGCGGCGCGACGGGACCGCCGCCGCCACCTCCTTCAGGTAGCCGATCACCGCGGGACCGGCGGAAACGACGGGGAGGCTCGGATCGACATAGAAAACGCCGGGACCAACCTCGCGCAACTCGTCGAGCATTACCATTATTTTGATAAAAAAAGCCGTTGAAAAAGAATTGCCTCGGATTCTATTCCAAGTTTCCAATCCGCCTCAACCCTGATAAACGAGGCCGGACGGAGCCGGGCGCGATGATCGGGGATCGACAATGGGACTGGATGTCGTAACGGGTGGCGCGGGGTTCATCGGCAGCCATCTTGTGGACCGGCTCTTGGCGACGGGAAGCCGGGACGTGCGCGTCATCGACAATTTCAGCAATGGCACCCGGCGGAACCTAGAGCATCACGCGGGCAACGCCCGGCTGGAGATCGTCGAAGCGGACCTTGCCGATTTCGCGGGCGCGCGGGGCCTGTTCGACGGGGCGGAGCGCGTATTCCATTTCGCCGCGCTCGCCGACATCGTTCCCTCGATCGAGAAGCCGGAAGCCTATTTCAGGGCCAATGTCGACGGCACGTTCAATGCCTTGCGGCAATCCGCCCTGGCCGGGGTGTCGCGCTTCCTCTATGCCGCCTCGTCGACCTGCTACGGCATACCCGATGAGTACCCGACCAGCGAGGCGGCGCCGATCCGGCCGCAATATCCCTATGCCCTGACCAAGTATCTGGGCGAGGAGCTGGTCATGCACTGGGCCCGGGTCTATCGGTTGCCGGCCGTGGCCTTGCGCATGTTCAACGTCTACGGCCCGAGGGCGCGCATGGGCGGAACCTATGGCGCGGTCTTCGGCGTTTTCCTCGCGCAGCTCTTGGCGGGCGAACCGCTCACGATCGTCGGCGACGGCGAACAGACGCGGGATTTCACTTATGTCACCGATGTCGTGGACGCCTTCCTGGTCGCGGCGCGGTCCGACCGGTCCGGCGAGGTCTACAACGTCGGCAGCAACGGGACTTACAGCATCAACCGCCTGGTCGAGCTGTTGGGGGCCAGGAAAAAGATCCATATTCCGAAACGGCCGGGTGAACCGGACCGCACCTGGGCGGACGTAACCAAGATCAAACGCGACCTTGGTTGGCGCGCCACGGTCAGCTTCGAGGTCGGCGTCCGCAAGATGCTCGAGAACATCGACCACTGGCGCGAGGCGCCGCTCTGGACGCCGGAGAAAATCGCGACCGCGACCGAGGCTTGGTTCAAGCACTTGTCTTGAGGCCCACGGGAGCTGTCCCGGAAAGCCAAATGGCCGCCGGGAACCGACGACGCGGCGCGCCGGCACGAAGGCGGTACGAAGGCCGCGACGTCCGCTCGGCGGGTCGACTTCAACGCGGACGGCATGATCCGGGTATAATCCGAGCATGGGCCAGCCTCTGATCAGCGTCGTGATCCCGGTCTACAACCGAGCATCCATGCTCCCGGTTGCTCTTCGCAGCGTCTTGGTGCAGACCTTCGGGGATTTCGAGATCATCGTCGTCGATGACGGGTCCACCGATGATGTCGCGGCGGCCTTGGGCGGGTTCGACGCGCCATGCATCAAACTCCTCGGACACCGGCGAAATAGAGGCGCCGCCGCCGCGCGCAATACCGGCGCCCGCGCCGCGCGAGGACGGTTCATCGCCTTCCTCGATTCGGACGACGAATGGCTGCCCGAAAAGCTTGCTCGACAGTTGACGATCATGGAGTCGGCGGACGGGGCCACCAAGGCATGCTGCGTCAGCTACGTCGTGACGTCCGGCGAAGGCATGCCCGAGGTTCTTGTCGAACTTGCGGCGCGGCGAGATTGGTACCGGCAGATGCTGCTAGGCTGCCATGTCGGCCCCGGGACGACCCTTTTGGTGGAGCGGGCATGCCTTGAAGCGGTGGGCGGGTTCGATGAGGACATGCGGCGCCTCGAGGATTGGGACTGGATGCTCCGTTACACCGCTCGCTACAAACTGGCGACCACCGATGAAGTGCTCGCCAGGGTATATCGCGGCAAGGCCCCGTCCGGGGACAGCGTGCGGCGCGCCCTGGAGATTCTTCGCGACAAGCACTTGGATGCCGCGTCCGCGCGCGGTCGCGGCGCGCGACGGCGCTTCCTCTCCGCCTTGCTGCTGGAAGAGGCCGCCATATGGTATCGCGAGCGGCGGCTGCTTTTAGCCACCACCCGCCTGATGCGCTCCTATTTCAACTATCCTTTTCGCCGGCTGTCGTTCTACGTGAACATCGTGCGGAAATTGGGCGAACTCATTCGAACGCGGCCCGAGCGATCGGCAAGCGGAGAGCTCGGCGTAGGGGGCGCCCGCGAATAACGCCGAAGCCCTTGCGATCGACTGTCGCCCGGGCCGGGCCTGGGCAAAAAAAGTCCCGCTAGGTCATTGACCTAGCGGGAAGTTCATACAGGGAGGCTTCACGTCTGGGAGACGTAGGAACCCTGATAATTATAGGTGACGGCGAATAACGCTAGGCCTCCTAAAACCCTTGGAATCAATTGAATTTTTTCTCGGCTCGCGTTACAACCTGTAACAGCGGCAAACACCGGTAAACGCGGATTCTTGTTACCCCCGTGTTACCCCAAACGGTTCACACGTCTGGTTGCCGCGCTCGCGCACCACCATGTGCCGGGAGATTTTTCGATGCGAAAACGCAAGCTCACAGTGGCCGCCGTCGAGAAGATGCGGGCCAACCCCACCAAGCGAATCGAGGTGCCGGACGGCGTCGTCTCGGGCCTCTACTTGATGGTCACGCCGCGCGGCGCGAAGTCATGGGTGGTTCGATACCGTCATCGCGGTCGGCCGAGGAAATTGACGCTCGGCCGCTATCCGACCATCGAGTTGGTCGACGCGCGGAGGAAGGCGCGCGACGCCCTTGGGGCGGTCGAGGCCGGCGAAGACCCGGCCGCCGCCAAGCAGGCCCGCAGGATGCCCGTGGCCGCGCCAGACACTGTGGCGTCGGCCGTCGAGGCCTACGCCGAACGCTATCTCAAGCGCAATGTGAGACGCTGGAGGGAGACCAAACGCGTCTTCGACATTCACGTCATCCCAGCAATCGGCGATGTGGCGCTCGATGATCTCGGGCGGTGGGAAATCCGCCAACTGCTCGACGGCATCATCGACGCAGGCAAGCCCGTCCAGGCGAATCGTGTCCTCTCCGCGCTCAAATCCCTGCTGAATTGGTGCGTGCAGGAGGAGATCATGGATTCGAACCCTGCCGCGGCGGTACGGAAGCCGACGAAAGAGCGTGTGCGGGATCGCGTCCTCACCGATGACGAGCTCAAGGCCGTAATTTCCGCATGCGATGATCTCGGATATCCGAGCGGGCCTCTGATAAAGATGCTAGCCCTGACAGGGCAGCGTAGAGACGAAGTGCGATGCATGCGGTGGTCAGAAATCGATCTCGACCGCGCGCTATGGACCATTCCCGGCGATCGGACCAAGAACGGATGGACGCATACCGTCCCACTGCCCGTGCCTGTAGCGGATCTTCTGCATGGGCTACCGCGATTCACTCGCGGCGATTTCGTATTTTCATCGACTTCCGGCGAAACGCCTTATGCGAGCCTCACCAAACCGAAGCGGCGCATCGATAAAGCGAGCGGCGTGACCAGCTGGACGCTCCACGATCTGCGGCGGACGGCCGCAACCGGGATGGGGAGACTCGGGATTCCGGGCGAGATTATTGCCAGGACGCTGAACCACTCAAAGGGGGCGGTTGAAGGCGTGACTGCGCGGTACGACCACGCTGAGCGCACCGAGGCCAAGCGCCGCGCCCTGGAGGCGTGGGCGCAGCATGTGGCGAGAATCCTTGCCGCCGATACACCAAATGTGGTGGAGCTGTGCCGCTGAGACCGGTACGGTTATTCGCCGCGGCTAGGCTGATCACCGAACGCCCGGTCTCCGCCCGGGCCCGCAGCGGCAACCTACCTCGCGGAGTACGCCAGCGGAGGGCGTTATGGCCGACAAGCAGATCACATTTCCCCGCCTGGGCAAATTTTTGCCAGCGAAGCAATTCCTCGAGTGGTTCTTAGAGGCAGTCGACACTGGCGGCGTCACTCTCGTGCAAGCTCTACGCCGCCTCGAGGAAGATGAAGACTTCGAAAAGTGGGTGTTCTCAGAAGCTGGCAGGAATGCGGAGGATTTGGCGCTCCATGAAGCGCATCTGAAGCCCATTCGCGAGGCGCGGGACAAGATACTGGCGGAGGCCCGCGAGGTGGTCGTCCATGCACTGCAATGCAAGATTATCGTCGGCATAGGGCACACAGAGCGGGCGGTTCCCGTGGCCCTGCCGGCTCGTACATGGCACGCTTTGCGCCTTGACTTCGAGACCAACATCGCATCGAACGGAAAACTCAGGTTCCAAAACGTGCTTCTTTGCCCTTGGGGTGATCTCGACGAAGCAGGAAAGGCCAAATTCGAAAAACTAGCGGATCGCACTCAGAAATGGCTGCTTGCTGAGGAATGGGCCGCGCGCAAGCCGACCGAGCCGCCGCCAGGCTATTCCAATGACC
>Ga0114931_10006599_pt1 | contig 14257 bp, 12 predicted proteins | sample 2SBtaG_FD_89579 | JGI IMG/M metagenome (GOLD analysis project Ga0114931, IMG submission 89579) | Deep subsurface microbial communities from Kolumbo volcano to uncover new lineages of life (NeLLi) - 2SBTROV14_V59a metaG | ecosystem: Environmental > Aquatic > Marine > Volcanic | place: Kolumbo...
GCCTTTTCATCTGCGAAATGCTCCTACCAGACTAATGAAAGAGCTGGGATATGGCAAGGATTATCAATATGCCCATAATTATGAGAAAAACTTTGTGCAGCAGGATTACCTTCCGGAGAAACTGAGGGGGCACACCTTCTACGAACCGGGAAACAATGCCAGAGAAGCCGAAATTAGAAAACGACTGAAAGCCCTATGGGGCGATAGATATTTATATTGAATTACGATTTATAGTGCTTTATGCTACAAATAATTTTTTTATTGTTGCCTTTTAAACCATTGTTTTTTGTGTAGGTCTTAACTACACTTCCTTTCACAAAAAAAACAAAAGCTATGAAAAAGTTAACATTGAAAGTCTTTCCTCTCGCCATGATCGGAGCGTTGCTCCTCTTTCTTGCTTCCTGTCAGAATAAAGAAATAACAAAAGATCTCAGCCAAAGTGCGGCAACGATTTCCGATGCCGAGCTGGATGCCATCCCGGCTTATGACCTTGAACTTTTGGAAGCTCCGGCCCTGCAAGTGGCTACCATTGATCAGGAGATGGATATTATCTCGGATGGTTTGCCACTGGAGTTGGATGAAGAAAATCCCACAGCTATGCGCGATTCTACAGGTCACCGCAGAGACTTGATGGCATGCCTGAAAGATCTGGATCTGACAAGCGGGCAAAAGGATTCTATTCATGCCGCAGCCACTCGTTTCCATCACTGCCGAAAGTACCACATTACGGCTATTCGCATCATCAATCACACCATTCTCAGTCAGGCCAATCAGGAGCGTAAATTGTTGATTGCTAAGTTTCGAAGAGGCGAAATCACAAAAGAGGAGTTAATCCGTGCGTTGCAACGCCTCAATCACCGTACCCGCTATGCATTCCGTCACAATCCTGAGAAGGTACGACATATGATCGCTCTCAGACAGTGCTTTAAAAACTATCTCCGTGCCTTGCATCAGATCCTTGATGAAAATCAATGGAATATGTTTATGAACTGTTATCGACAGGGATAATCCCGATTAATAAATCTTGTGGCTTCCCTATTACAAAGAGCCCCGGTCTTGTGCCGGGGCTCTTTTCTTGTGTGATACTAAGGAGTGTGCTTAGTTCCCGAGATATCTATGAACTGCCATTCTTTTACGGATACCAATAGTAGGTCTTTAAACTTTTTAGCTGCACCTACAGCTAACTTTTGCCTCGTGGAGGTAATGAACTTTCTGGGCAATCACCGTGACATTGATTTGTAATTGGAATATTATAAATAGTGCCTTTATTCACTCGGTACTTGTCTTTAGTGATTTCTCGTTTTATCATTTTGATAGATGAAGTCATGAAGAGGAGAGGCAGCTGAAGACTTTTCGGAGAAATTGTAGAGATATCTTCTCACGATTCTTCCTTTTGCCTGATTTCTTATCTGAAAAGTATTTTTCCATATCATAATGTTTGAGCTGGCTGCTCTTTTTATATAAGTTTAAGGATCTGTATTGATCCTTCTGAGGAGCTACCATTAATCATAGTTCTATTCGCAGTATTCTGGACAGGAAACTTTTGGCATTCATATGCAAAGCCAATGAACTTCCGGAAGAATTTGCTTGCATGGATGTTTTCGGTACATTTCAGGTCATGAAATTTCCATAGGGAACTGATAACTCTGCTCCTTGCTGCGGAGCTAATGGGTCTAATCACGTCTACAAGTGTTCACAGGTATTTGCTTGACAATGATCTTTATTTCCAATATTTTTTAGAAATTGTGTGTCTCGTGCCATTTAAAGTTAATACGATGAAAAAAACATATCTCCTCTTACTTTTTACTAACCTCGTTTCTATGGCAAGAGCCCAGCCTGCCAAAGACTATGCAATTCCTCTACGGGCCGATATAGATACAGCCACTCCTTCTATTACGATTCATTGGCAGACCGATCCCAATGCCGATGGATATGTGCTACATCGCAAGGAAGCGGGCGATATTTCCTGGACTCGTTTTATTGGTAATTTTAGTCCAAAGGATTCAATGTACATTGATACCTCCGTGATAGCGGGTCATGGTTACGAGTACCGCATTATCAAATCCTTTTCAGGTAAGACTGCCTACAGTTACATCTACGCGGGCATGGAACTGGCAGCCATTGAAGCTCGTGGTATTTTGATTTTATTGATCGATTCGATAGCCAACGACAGCCTGCGCACGGAAATTTTGACATTGAAGAGGGATCTGACAGGCGATGGCTGGGAAGTGAAAACTCTATTGGCCGGAAGAAGTGAAAGTACCACGGATGTAAAAGCAAAGATCGTGAACGTATATAATGAAGACCCGGGTAATACGAAGTCTCTCTTTATCCTTGGCCATGTCCCCGTACCATATTCTGGTAATATCGGACCGGATGGGCATCAGAATCACATTGGGGCCTGGCCTGCCGATGTGTATTTTGGCGAGCTGACCGGAATATGGACTGATAACAGCGTGAATACGGACAAACCCTCAGACCCGAGAAACAAAAACTTCCCGGGTGACGGAAAATTTGATCAGAGTTTCATACCCGGATTTACGGAGCTGGAAGTTGGGCGGGTAGATTTTTATGACATGCCTGCTTTTGCTTCGTCTGAAATGGAGCTTCTGCGCAGCTATCTGAAAAAGGATCATGCCTTTCGTCAGAAATTGTTCGAACCTGTCAGGCGGGCATTGGTAGATGATAATTTTGGTGGATTTGGTGGAGAAGCCTTTGCCGCCAATGCCTGGCGAAACTTTCCTCTCATGGTGGGCAGCGATTCGATATTTGCCTTGGACTATCGCAGCGAGATGAATAGCAAGAGTTATCTCTGGTCTTATGGCTGTGGTGGCGGATCTTATACTAGTGCCAACGGCATCGGCAAAACGAGCGACTTGGCCGGAGATTCCATTCAGAGCATTTTTACCTTTCTCTTCGGTAGCTACTTTGGCGACTGGGATAAGCGGGACAACTTCCTGCGTGCTGCTATTGCCCAGGGCACCACGCTGATAAACGCGTGGGCCGGCCGACCCAATTGGCACCTTCATTATATGGCCATGGGGTATACCATCGGGCACGCAGTTCGATTAACTCAGAATTCCAGCGGTGCTACATATAAAACAAATTATGGTGCACGGATGATACATATCGCGCTCATGGGAGATCCTTCCCTAAGAGCGGATATCATTGCTCCGCCCGATCATCTGATTGCCGTATACGACAGAGCTAAAGTGCATCTTAGCTGGACTCCTTCCCGTGATCCGGTATCAGGTTATTATATATATCGTTCCACTGAGCCTGATCAGGGTTTTTATCGGATTCATGATGAAATTATTAAGGATACATCCTTTACCGATTCCTGTGTGATACAGGCCGGCAGTTACTACTATATGCTTAGGGCGGTGAAACTTGAAGAAACTTTTGCCGGATCGTATTATAACCTCAGCCAGGGAATCTTTGATTCGGCAGTTAGCCCGGCAGATATGAACCCGACAGCAATGTATTCATATAATCAAGGCGGTGATACGGTTTATTTTACATATACGGGTGAAAATGCCGATCGCTTTTATTGGGACTTTGTAGATGGAGATTCTTCCGATGTGCGCAATCCGCAGCATGTCTTTGATTCTTCAGGAACTTATAACGTCACTCTGATTGCAAGCTACCTTTGTGCTTCCGATACATTTGCCATTAATTTGAATTTTGTGCGTACCGGTATGAAAGGCTGGGAAGTATCTGGCGAACTCAGTGTATATCCCAATCCAACTAGTGGTATATGCCGAATCAAAGGAATCCACGAGAATACAGAGTTGAAATTTGAGCTGTATAGTAGTTCGGGGAGGCTTTGCCAAAGTGGTAGTCTCGATGCGAATGTCCACCTCAATCTTAGTGCTTTGCCACCGGGTTTGTATTTGCTGCGCATTAAAGGGAGCACAGGAAACCCGGAACTCGTAATTATAAAGCAATAGCAGGAGGCCTCTTATTTTATGTGAATCTCCGTGCGTCTGTTTTGTGCACGGCCTTCTGCATTCTTGTTATCGGCAATGGGTACCGTGTCGCCATATCCTTTGAAATCGATGCGTTGGGCTTCTATGCCGTGGGCCAGTAGGTAATCACGTACGGATTTGGCTCGAAGTTGTGATAATTTTAAGTTGTAAGCCGAATCACCGGTATTGTCAGTATGGCCCCCTATTTCAATTTTTAGCTCCGGATTATTCTTGAGGAATTCAACGAGGCGATCCAATTCGGTAAAAGAGCGTTGATCCAGGCGAAAGCTGTCGGTTTCAAAAAATACATTTTTCAGAATGATGCGCTTACCGCTTTTGATTCTATCGAGATAGACTTTTACCTTGCGTATACGAAACATGTCATCGCCCGTCAAAGAAAAGTGGGCGGAATGGAATAGATATCCGGGCCTTCTGATGTTGAGGGCAAATTCGGTACCCAATGGCAGGGGGAGGTAGAAATAGTCTTTCAGGTAAGTATAACAATGGGAATTAAGAACGCTTTTCCCTTTTTCCAGATTGATTAAATCAAAGTCGGCATCCAGTTTTTCTCCACTTTCACGATCAAATATCTCGACCAGAATAAAGGCTATCGGCTCGGGTCGTATAGAATCCCAAAGCTTGAATCGGTACAGATCGTAACCTCCTTCTCCTCCGAGTTGATCGGAGGCAAAATAGCCGTATCCGCTGATGCTTGATACGAAGAGCGCTCCCTCATTATTTCGGGTATTCAGCGGGTAGCCCAGATTAACCGGTTTGCTCCAGGCACCCGTATCATCCATCTTTGAATAGTAGAGGTCGCTACCTCCCATACCCGGATGGCCATTGGAGCCAAAGTAAAGGGTTTTTCCGTCCGCATGAATAAAAGGGACTTCCTCATCGCCAGGAGTGTTAATCATGGGGCCAAGATTGCGGGGCTTTCCCCAGCTGCAATCCTCCTGTCGGTAAGATACATAGAGGTCCTTACCTCCGTAACCGCCTTTTCTACGGCTACTGAAAAAGAGCATGCGCCCATCGGCCGATATGCAGGGCTGTGATTCGTAGCTGAGCCTATTGATAGGTTTAGGCAAAATGCGGGGTGTTGACCAGCCGCTATCGCTGCGCTGGGTTTCATAGATATCCCAACCTCTGATTTTCTCTCCATCCCCCCAGTTGGCAGCGAAATAAAGCGTTTTTCCATCGGGTGAAATGGCTTGTGAACCTTCACCGAAATCGGGTGTATTGACGGGTTCTCCCAGATTTACGGCTTCCTCCCATTTGCCATTTTTCCAACGACTTTGCCAAATATCCTCCAGGCGGCCCTCGCGTCTTGTAAAATACATCAATGAATCTCCTGCTGTGAGTGTAGGAAGATATTCATGATTGCCGGTATTCACACCCTTGCCGAGGTTCTCCGGTTCGAAGGGGACCGGATGCTTTTTCGCTTTGCGCGAGAAGATCAGATTCTCTATCTGTCGCTTCATGGAATAGCGCTTCTTTTCGGAAAGCCCCGGCTTTTGCAAATAATGCTCGTAGGCCTGCCGGGCTTTTTCATACTCTTCAAGATATAGATAGGCACGTCCCAGACTTTGATATACAACGAAATTATAATCGGGTGCCAAAGCTGTAGCCTTTTCAAAATAGCGGGCTGCTTCCTCATATCGCTTTTGGCGATAGTAAAGATCAGCCAGGCGCAGCAGCGCATCTACAAACTCCGGCTCGACTTCAAGAGATTTTTTTAGATATACCTCCGACTTATCATAATTCGTGTTGCGAAAGGCTTCCACACTTTTCTCATAGTATTTAAGGGCTTTTTTTGAAGCCTCTTTTTCAAATACCTGGCCCCCAGCTGCCCATGAAAAAGCGATCATGACAAGATATGTGAGCAAAATACGGATCATGGGATATCGAGGTATTTGTGAATTTGAAGTGAGATGGACCATTTGGGATGAAGGTAGATGTAGTCGAGGATCAGCGAAGAGTTTTCGCGACTTTTGCTCCACTCAGGCTGCAGAAAGAGCCGGCAGTCATCGCGCACGAGATCCGCAAAATTTTCAGCCCAGGCCAAATCGCTTTTGTGATAGACGATTACTTTTAGCTCATCGGCCAGGGGCAATATTTCAGGAAGAGGTGATTTGAACTTCTTGGGAGAAAGGGTGATCCAATGAAAATGGCCGCTAAGAGGATGCGCACCGGAAGTTTCGATATGTACTTTCAATCCTGCATCGATAAGTGCGGTCGTCAATCCGTCCAGATTGTACATCAGGGGTTCTCCGCCCGTAATGACCACCATGGGAGCTCCGCTACCAAGTGCTTTTTCAACGATTTCATCGACAGTCGAAATAGGGTGTTGTCCCGCATCCCAGCTTTTTTTTACATCGCACCAGACGCAACCCACATCGCAACCTGCCAAACGGATGAACCAGGCAGCTTTTCCGCTGTGTGCCCCTTCACCTTGTATAGATAGAAACTCTTCCATCACGGGGAATCTATTTTCCTCCCGATGGATCGTGCCGTGGTTCTTTACCTGATTTAATTTTTCCATTTGGAGATATTAATACAATTGTTGCAAGGACAGTTCGCTGAAAATTAACGCAATTGCTCCAACTGTAGCCGATCATCGGCAATTTGAATTGCCTTGCTATCAATTCGATCCATTTTTACCGGTATGATAATAGCTTCAAAGTTGGGGGCGCGAGAGAGATTTATCTCTATATTGAATCCATCGGGGATTAAAATGGGCTTAGCGCCTCTTTCCGGATAAAGTTCCATGTCTGCGGCTCGTACCAATTGATTGTTTCGGATTACTGTAAAAAAGAGCATCGGTGGATTCTTTCTAAGCTTTTGCAAAAGGGAAGAATCGCTGCAACGCAATGCCAGGTCACTGATGTGGCCCATCTCGTCTGTATATCGAAGTATCCCCACAAGATGTTGTCCTTCTTTTTTATCTACCGGTTTTATTGCACTCGAATAGGGATGAAATGCGACATATCGTTTTTCTCCGCTGGCCGGAAGAGTAAGCGTATTGTATCTTTTATAAAAGAAAAGCAGTGGATCGGACCTGCGCAGCGAGTATAAGCCATGGAGGGGTAAGGCATTACCGCATCCTTCAATATCGGTCACAAAGAAGCGGCCCGATTGACCTGTGAAGGCGTAAGATAGAGCAGGTGCTTCGATTTGGCGAAGCAGTCTCAGGCTGTCTTCCAACAATCGGTAAATCGTCAGCTCCAGTCTTCCGTTGCTGCATCTCGTGTCTTCCACTTCTGATTTTCTTTCCTTCATTTCTTTAATTAGAAGAGGATAGGGAATATCGCTCATCATCGCTGTGTGCAAGAAGAATCGGGTATTTAATATGTGAAATATTGCTCTTCCGTTGCTGTCTTTTTCCACTTTAAAGAAAGAATTTCCCGCTTGGTATATCCGCTTATGCATATTCGATTCAGCGGTATCAACAGCTTTAATCCGGGTACTCTCATGTACCGGTTCACTTATGCCACACGAGAATAGGAGAAAAAGGAATGCCACAAAGCAAGAGCAAGCTATTTTCATTTTCCAATTCTCCTTTGGGCGGCATCGAAGGTATTCATTAGCAGAGCGGTGACGGTCATGGCTCCCACACCCCCTGGTACCGGAGTGATGTAGCTGCATTTGGGAGCTACTTCATCAAACTTTACATCGCCTTTGATAATATAACCCTTTTTGCTATTGGCATCCGGCACTCTATGTATACCCACATCAATCACAATGGCACCTTCTTTCACGTAATCGGCCGTAATGAATTCGGGATGTCCGAGGGCTACAATTAAAATATCAGCTCGCCTGCATTCGGCCTTGAGGTCACGGGTACGACTATGGCAGAGGGTGGTGGTGGCATTGCCGGGTTCGGCATTGCGCGACATCAGGATGCTCATCGGCCTCCCTACTATATTGCTGCGACCCACTACCGTGCAGTTGAGACCGCTCGTTTTAATGCCGTAACGCTTTAGCATGGTGATGATGCCGTAAGGAGTTGCAGGAAGAAAAGCAGGTATGCCGAGGGTCATCTTTCCTATGTTGGCCGGGTGAAATCCATCTACATCCTTGGCGGGGTCGATTGCCATCGTAATTCGTTCTTCGTTGATATGTCGGGGCAGGGGCAGTTGCACTATAAAACCATCCACTTCATCATCGTGATTTAGTTGATCCACGATTGCAAGCAATTCAGTTTCGCTGAGGTCTTCATCTTTTCGAATGAGCGTTGATCTGAATCCGATTCGTTCACACGATTTTACTTTGCTATTTACATAAGTCTGGCTTGCACCATCATTTCCCACCAAAACGGCCACAAGATGAGGAGGGCGATGCCCAGCAGCGGTCATCTCTGCTGTCTTCTGCCGTAGCTCTTCCTTAATCTCCCGGGCCAGTTTCTTTCCATCTATAATCTGCATAAAATAAATTTTTGTCCAAAAATAAGATATTGATGCATTCCGGAAAGTGATCCCGGTTATGGTGATATCCGTCACTGCATGAAAGATTGAGGATGAGTAAGTTTGATGAATTATATACCAGCAAGGCAATGAACAGGCAAATACTTAAATTTATATATGTATGTATCCTCTGCATTTCCATTGCGGTGATACTGGGATTGCTAATTGATTATTTCACCTAAAAAAAAGACAATGAAACACAACATGGGTAAAGCAGATAGGATAGCCAGGGTGCTGTTGGCAGGTCTGATGGCTATTTTATATTTTACCGGTACGGTCACCGGAACCCTTGGCACCATTTTTTTGGTCGTAGCTGCTATCTTTTTGCTGACCAGCCTCATCGGGTTTTGCCCTTTGTATGCAATTTTTAGATTTTGCACTTGCGGAGTAAAAAGGTCGGAATCTTCTTGACGACCAGGTGGGCAGCAACCCTGCCCAAAGAAAAGCTTTTAGGAAGGCACATGGGGCACTGCTCTTTTGCTAATTTTGGAGAATGAGCAGTCAACAAGTAATCCGGGTGGGGAATATTTATAAATCATACGGAACACTGCATGTATTACGTGGTATTAATATGGAAGTGCAGAAATCAGAGATCATTGCACTCATTGGAGCCAGTGGTGCCGGAAAAAGCACGCTTCTGCAAATCATAGGGACACTCGATGATCCCGATAAAGGGGAAATATACATTGAGTCGGAACCGGTCACCCGGCTTTCACCCCGCAAGTTGGCCCGCTTTCGCAATCGACACATTGGCTTTGTGTTCCAGTTTCACCATCTCTTGCCTGAATTTACGGCACTGGAAAATGTCTGCATCCCGGCTTTGATATCGGGCAAAAGTTATTCTGAGGCTGTGGTACTGGCAGGGAAACTGCTTGACCGCTTGGGAGTGCTGTCTCGAAAAAGTCATAAGCCATCGGAGCTTTCGGGTGGTGAGCAGCAACGGGTGGCTGTGGCACGCGCCCTGATTAACAGCCCGGAGGTAGTGCTGGCCGATGAGCCCAGCGGTAACCTTGATTCGAAAAATGCAAGGCAATTGCATCAATTGTTTTTTGAACTCAGGAATGAATTTGATCAGACGTTCGTCATTGCCACACATAATGAGGAGTTGGCGGGGATGTGTGACCGCAGGCTGAGGATCAGAGATGGAATCATTATACAGGAAGAATGACAGCGCTGGAGGTACTTAAGAAATACTGGGGCTATGATTCTTTTCGCTCCCCTCAGGACGAAATAATAGATGCAGTGCTGGAAGGAAAGGACACCCTGGCACTGCTGCCCACCGGAGGAGGCAAGTCGATCTGCTACCAGGTGCCGGCACTGATGAAGGAGGGCATTTGCATAGTTGTCTCTCCGCTTATTGCATTGATGAAAGACCAGGTACTTCATCTTCGAAAGAGAAATATTCGGGCCAATGCGGTCTTCTCGGGAATGAGCAAGCATGAAATTGATATTGTCCTTGACAATTGCATCTACGGCAATGTCAAATTATTGTATGTTTCGCCCGAACGATTGAAAACGGAAATATTTCGTGAGCGCCTCACCCGAATGAACGTAAGCCTCTTTGCGATAGATGAAGCCCATTGCATTTCCCAGTGGGGCTATGATTTCAGGCCGCCTTATCTGGAAATTGCCGAAATACGTTCTCTGCATCCAGAGGTACCTGTGATGGCCCTTACGGCATCTGCAACAGCAAAGGTGAGCGATGATATCAGTCAAAAACTGGAATTCAGAAAGGGCTATCAAGTTTATCGAAAAAGTTTCGCGCGTCCCAATATATCATTTCTCAGCTACGATGACGGAAATAAAGAAGGTAAATTGCTCAAAATATGTAGTAAGGTGAAAGGCGCAGGGATCGTCTATGTACGAAACCGGAAAAAGACGAAAGAAATTGCCGAAATACTACAAAAGGCAGGTGTGAAGGCCGATTATTATCATGCAGGCCTTGACATGCGCAAACGAAATGCCCGGCAGGAAGCATGGATCAACGGTCACATTAGGGTGATTGTAAGCACCAATGCATTTGGGATGGGTATTGACAAGCCGGACGTACGATTTGTGATTCATGTCGGCTTGCCCGATAGCCTTGAGAGTTATTATCAGGAAGCCGGTCGTGCCGGCCGGGATGGGAAAAGGGCATATGCGGCCATCTTGTTTGACAAACGCGATGTAAGCCGTCTCAAACAATCGGTAAAGGAAAAATATCCTCCCATCGAATTTGTGAAAAAGGTTTATCAGAATCTAAGTGACTACTATAGTTTGGCATTGGGTTCGGGAGCAGGCTTTTCCTTTGATTTTGATATCGTGGATTTTTGTAAAACATTTCGCCTGCAACCCCTTCACACATTCAATGCCCTCCGAATTATTGAAAATGAAGGACTCATTGTACTTAACGATGCTGTTTATCTTTCTCCCCGGGTGAAAGTGGTGTGCGATCGGCAGAACCTATATGAACTAGAGGTTAGCAACCGCCAATTGGCCCCTATAACACAAGCCATCCTGCGCAACTACGAAGGGGCTTTCGATTTTTATGTAAGAATCAATGAAAAGCAACTGGCTGCTACGGTTAATTTAAGTGTAGATCAACTGAGGAAAAAGCTGGAGCAACTGCAAAAAATGAGAATAATTAGTTATGAGCCCTATAAAGACAAGCCTCAGGTCATGTTTCTACTGCCGCGGCAAAGCAACAAAAGCGACCTGGGCATGAATGTGCAGGCCATTGCATTCCGAAGGAAAGTGACCATGGCAAAAGCGAGAGGGATGCTTTTTTATGTACATAACAAAGTAAAATGCAGGGAACGGGTCATACTGGAGTATTTTGATGAACGTTCAATTAAGAATTGTGGACATTGTGATATTTGTCGTGAGCGCGAGCGAGAAGCACTGCGCTCCACTGCTTTCGATCTTATTTTTGAGGAGATTCGTAAGATTTTATTAGAAGAGCCAAAAAGCATCCGGGAATTGCCGGAATTGATGAAGGCAGGCAATCGTGACGTACTGAAAGCCATTCGCTGGCTGACCGATCAGGGGTTGATTCGCGAAAATGAAGAGATGAAACTGGAATGGACCGAATAAAAAAAATACAGATTCTGGTAAGCAACGACCTCAGCTTTGACCAGCGTATGCAGCGCATGGCACAGAGTATGCAAGATGCCGGTTATCAGGTGGAACTCATCGGTCGCGAACTGCCAGGCTCAGAAGCATTATTGACAAAGGATTATCAACAAACCCGCCTTCGATGTATCTTTAATAAAGGCCCCCTCTTTTATGCAGAGTTGAATCTTCGCCTGATCCTTTATTTATTGAAGAACCGGGCCGATCTGATCTGGTCCGCAGATGCTGATACACTTCTTGCCGCCTATGTTATAAAAAAACTCAAGGGTCGGCCTTATGTGTATGATGCGCATGAATATTTTATCGGCCTTCCCGAGTTGATCAGAAGAAAAAGGACTCGCTTTATATGGAAATTGATTGAAGATAGAGCCGTGCCAAATGCGCGAGCCTGTGTGACGGTAAGCCGGGGGGTAGCTACCCTTTATGAAAAGCGATATAAACGAAATTTTATGATCATAAGAAACATGCCAAAAGCTGTAAAGCCCGGCAAAAGAGAAATTCCAAAGCAAGCTGTGATCATTTATCAGGGCGCATTGAATGAGGGCCGCGGACTGGAAATGTTGATTTACGCCATGAAAGAAGTCGATGCGCGGCTTTTGCTGGCCGGTGAAGGGGACCTGAGTGATGCATTGCGCAAACAGGCCGCTGAACTGCAACTAGAAAATAAAATAAACTTTGCGGGCTTTGTGTTGCCCGAAAAGCTCTCATTACTAACCGCCAGCGCCACATTGGGGGTTAATCTGCTCGAAGAGAAAGGACTGAGCTATTATCATTCACTGGCCAATAAATTTTTTTCATATGTCCAGGCTGGAATACCTCAACTTTGTGTTGACTTTCCTGAGTATCGGATGCTCAACGAGTCATTTGAAGTAGCACTGCTTATCGATGACCTTTCGCCTTCAAACATAGCGGCCGGGCTAAATAAGCTCCTCGAAGACAAAAAGCTGTATCAGCGTTTGCAGCATAACTGCCTGAAGGCACGGGAACACTGGACATGGGAAAAAGAGACACATAAATTGACAGAAGTACTGGACCAAACCATTGAGGTAAGAGGACTAAGCTAAGACTAAGGTATGCCGCGGCTACTGAAGAGAAGAAGGAGACCGGTAAGTAGGATGGCAGCTAAAATGGCAAGGTATTTATCTTTTTTGCTCATTTTTTTGCGCGCCCAGATGCTGGAATCGGGGAAAAGCGGATGATAGTGAATCTGGGGATAAGAATTGCCACTTTCGATATCCAATTTCAAATATACAAGGGTGTTTACAGGGGCTCTCTTTACTTCCCCGGGCTTCCAGACGGGCATATTGTTTATTATCCTGATTAAATCATCGCTTAAGTAAAAATCGCGACTTCGATTGTCCACGCTGGCTCCGCTGATATTTCCTTTGCGGTCAACTACAAACTTTAGAAGACAGTCATATGATCCGGATTCATTCAGGCGATCAAGAAAAGGCGTGGAAATTTGTAAAAAAAGTTCCTCCTCAATGTAACGATACATTTCGTCATCTCCGCCAGGAAATTGGGGTGCTGCATCCACATAAATGAAAACCGAATCGGCCTGCAAAGGAGAATCATATTTTTGCCCGGCCAAAAGAAGGGGCATAGCAACTAGAAGAGACAGAAAGCTAAAGCGCATTGATTAAAATTAACAAGATTCTAACTTTTCGTCTGCATCGCAGATGCCCTGTAATTAAACTATATCATGTAATTTTGAAGACAAATCCATAAAATGAAGAAGTGTATTTTACCCTGGGTTATGGCCCTTTTCTTTTCTCTCCCAATCTTAATGAAAGCCCAGTCAAGTCTAAAGCATGAAAGCATCATGGCAGCTACAAACATGATACTTGACAGCAGCTACCATATACATGGTACGGTCAAGTTTCAACTGGAAGGAACCCTGGCCGACAGCTTAAGAAAGTCGATCGCAAAGGAGGGAAAATTTGCCGCAAGGGTATGGGTCAATAAACGCTTCCCAGGTTATGAAATAAATAAAATTGACATTCCACATAAGGAAGGTCAGGAGGGAAAGCTGGATATACACTGTTATCTGAGAGCAAGCCGGCCGGTAAGCATTGACAAGGAAGATAAGGAGATTATCATACCAGCATTTATGGGATATCAACCCTTTATATTAGACTTGAATGCTAATTTGCCGGATGCCATTTATTCAGAACTGATGACATTTCAACTTAATACGGAAGTACCGGTGAGCCGGGCAGTTGTTCCGTCTCAAACTAGAAAAGAAGAGGGGCAAGGTTGTTTTCTGAGCTTTTCGCCACTAATTGGCGGAGGGATGTTTCGTGTTTTGGGCAAGATCGGCTATGTGGTAAGTAAGGATAACAATTGCAAAGAAGATATAGCAAGTGATTTTACCCGTGTGCAAAAGGAGCGTTTTCGTTTGGAAAGGGAGCCTGAGAGCGATCAGTAGCCGGCCAGTATTTCAATCATTTTCATGTAATCCTTATTTATTCCCTGATGGTATTTAATTGCCTTCTCTAGTGGAGTAAATTTTACATCGTTGTGAATAATACCGACCATCTCATCGCTTTGACCCCGGACGAGGGCTTCCACAGCGGCCACGCCCAGTCGGCTGGCCATGACCCGATCGTTGCAGCTGGGGTTGCCTCCTCGCTGAATGTGGCCGAGTATGGATACTCGGGTATCGTAGTGGTTAAATCTTTCTTTTACCTTCTCGGCCACTTTAAAAGCCCCCCC
>Ga0114931_10006600_pt1 | contig 14255 bp, 13 predicted proteins | sample 2SBtaG_FD_89579 | JGI IMG/M metagenome (GOLD analysis project Ga0114931, IMG submission 89579) | Deep subsurface microbial communities from Kolumbo volcano to uncover new lineages of life (NeLLi) - 2SBTROV14_V59a metaG | ecosystem: Environmental > Aquatic > Marine > Volcanic | place: Kolumbo...
ATGAGATCCTTTTCGCATTTTCTTTTCCATAGCCTCAATATATGTCCGGCTATAGATTTTTCGAAATACTAAAGTTCTGCACTAAAGTGCAGGGTTTTAAACCCGAACCTGAGACCAATAAAACATTGCCTTCAAAAAGAAGTATAGAGATTATCGGACATATATATGAAGAACTTTGCATATAAAAGAGTATTCTAATTTTTTTCATTCCTGCCTTCACTAATACGCCGACAAGGCGACATTACTCCGCACCCTGTCAGGGTCATGACCCTGACAGGGTGTTTTTTTAATGAAATGGGTTCGAGAAAAATACCCCGGCTCCTGCCCGTCATTCCTCCCGATACATCGGGAGGAATGACGGGTGAGTGTTGTCCGCCCTGACACATCTCACTACTCAAATCTCAATACTCAATACCAATTCACTCGCTAAGCAGCCGCTTCAACTCGGCTACCAGCAGCAGCGACTCGATAGGCGACATGCGGTTGGGATCACAGGCTTCGAGCCGTTCTTTAACACTCTCCAGACGCGGATCAACCTGGCCGCCAAAAAGGGATAACTGTGGTATTGGATCCTGTTTATCAAGCTGTTTGACGGCTTTTCGTGCCGATTGCTGTTTCTTTGCCCCCTCGGTCAGTGTGCCATTGGAATTGGTGATATCGAGGCTGTGGCTCTCAAGATTGTGCAATATTTCACGCGCACGCTCGATCACGATACCGGGCAGTCCGGCCATTCCAGCCACCTGGATACCATAGCTGTGGTCGGCTCCTCCCCTCACCAGTTTTCGCAGGAAAATCACCTTGCCGTCATGTTCCCGAACCTGGACATTGTAATTTACAATCCGGTCGTATAGTGTTTCCAGTTCGTTTAGTTCATGATAGTGGGTGGCAAAGAGGGTCTTGGCAGCGACACCGGCCTGGTTATGGAGATATTCGGCTAACGACCACGCAATACTCAATCCGTCGAACGTACTGGTGCCGCGGCCGACCTCGTCGAGCAGAATCAGGGAACGCGGGGTTGCATTGTTCAGGATATTAGCGGCCTCGTTCATTTCTACGAGAAACGTGCTCTCCCCTGCTGCGAGATTATCCGATGCACCCACACGGGTAAATATCTTATCTACCAGTCCAATATGCGCTTCCTCAGCGGGAACAAAACTACCTACCTGCGCCAGGAGTGCGATCAATCCCGTTTGGCGAAGCACAATACTCTTACCTGCCATATTCGGACCGGTAATGATGAGGATCTGTTCCGACTGGTTATTCAGGCGTATATCATTAGGGATAAATGGCTCGCCCATGGGCAGCGAACGTTCGACGACCGGGTGTCGTCCTTTTTTGATCTCGATCCTGTCGTCTTCGCTCACCGACGGCTTCACATAGTTGTAACGAAAAGCGACCTCAGCCAGACTTTGCAGGCAGTCGAGCTCAGCTACGGCCCGTGCGAGATCCTGGATCGGCTCTGCATACTCCGATACATATGCCTGAAGTTCTTGAAACAGGTCATACTCGAGCGTACTCATTCGTTCTTCGGCCGAGAGGATCTTCTCCTCTATCTCTTTGAGCTCCGGCGTGATATACCGTTCAGCATTGACTAATGTCTGTTTCCGGATGAAGGTATCAGGCACCTTGTTCCTGTGTGCGTTGGTCACTTCTATGTAGTAGCCAAACACCTTGTTGTATCCAAGCTTTAACGATGTAATCCCCGTCTCAGCAGATAACTCTTTCTGTATCTTCGCGATATAATTTTTGCCATTTCGAGCAATATCACGCAGATCATCCAATTCCTGTGAATACTCTTCACGGATGAAGCCGCCGTCGCGCAATCCAGCCGGTGGATCATCTACAATGGCGCGATCAATACGGTCCTGGACCTCCGCCAGCGATTTCAGCCGGTCGCGGATACCCGTGAGCATCGGTTCTTCCAGCTCATTGATCACCATCCGAAGACGCGGAATCTGAGCAAGTGAAAGTTGAAGCTGACGCATATCTCGTGCGTTGGTACGGCCAACACAAATCCGGGATATCAGTCGCTCGAGATCACCGACTTGTTCCAGTTCATCCCGGAGCTGACGTCTTGTTTCGTGGCGTATGTTTAGAGCTTCAACCGCATTCAGACGCTCTTCAATCGGTTTTAGGCGCTTAAGCGGCCGCATGACCCAGCGGCGCAACAGGCGTCCGCCCATTGCCGTGCATGCCTCATCCAAAATGGAGATCAGCGTTCCTTCCGTACCTCCTTCCTGCATACTCGATATGAGCTCCAGGTTCCGTTTTGTGGACGGATCGAGCATCATGTAATCGGAATTTTCAAAAGCGTACAGCCGCTTGATGTGTCCAAGAGACGACTTCTGGGTCTCCTGGAAATAATGGAGCATCGCTCCTGCAGCTATGTGGGCGACGGATAAATCCTCGACACCGAATCCCTTCAGGGAGTGCGTTTTAAAATGCCCGGTCAACAGGTTATAGCCGTAATCCCCTTCGAAAATCCAGTCGTCAATATGGGTGATTACATAATCTTTGAGGGCGTCCGGGACTTTATTCTTGAGTTTATTCGGCAAGAGAATTTCTGCGGGCTGGATACTTTGGAGCAACTCGCGCAGGCCATGAACCTCCACTTGTGTGAGGGCAAATTCGCCGGTTGAAATATCTGCAAAAGCGACCCCCATCGTGCTGCCTGTTTGATGAACCGCACAGATATAGTTGTTCCGCTTATGATCAAGCAATTTATCCGAGAGGGTGACGCCCGGTGTCATGATCTCGGTGACATCCCGTTCCACAATCTTCTTCTGTGCCTTGGCTTCGGCAGGATCCTGGGTCTGCTCGCAGACAGCCACACGATGACCACGCTTGATGAGCTTAGGCAGGTACGTATCGATCGCGTGATATGGAAACCCGGCCAATGGCGTTTGATCGCCACCATTGTTCCGCTTGGTCAGTGTGATGCCAAGCTCCTTGCTGACCAGAATAGCATCGTCGGAAAACGTCTCGTAGAAATCTCCCACCCGGAACAAGAGAACCGTTCCCGGATATTTTTGCTTGATTTCCCGGTATTGACGCATCAGCGGTGTTTCTTTGGTCGCCTTTTTGGCCATATAATAATAGAGTAAGTACTTGGAGTTAAGAGTGTCTAAAGTACTTGAAGTACTTCGAGCTGATATGAAAACTTTAGACACTCGAAGTACTTTAAATACTCATGAACTTGTTAAAATACCATTTGTATGTTCGAAAATAAAAACCATATCAATATCGAATAATGAATGCTGAATATCGAAGCCCGAACTTCTTTATTCGACATCCAACATTCGATATTCGTTATTTAGATGGTATTGGAAATGGTGCTTCCGTACCTTTTAACTTTCTCCTTTAACCTTTGTACTTGACATGTCCTTCGGCCAACATCCCATGACACGCATATTAGTCGGGATCGGAGTCCTGCTGATCATCGTCGGACTTGTATGGCCGTTGTCCAAAAGATCGGCCTGTTCAACCTGCCAGGCGATATCGTCATCCGGAAACCCAACTTCCACTTTTATTTTCCCATCACAACATCTATCATTCTAAGCCTGTTGCTGACGTTTATCTTTTGGCTGATAAATCGAATTAAGTAACGCGTTGCGGCCGATCCTGGGTTGATCGAAAACGAGTCTACCAAATCTAAGTACTTTAGGTACTCATAAGTATTTTTTTATGAAGCTTGATTTATCCTTCTATCGTCGTGATGACGTGTTGCAAATAAGCAGGGAACTGTTGGGAAAAGTGTTATACAGTTATCATCCCGGTGAGGGTATTACCAGCGGGATAATAGTTGAGACAGAGGCTTATGCCGGGGCGATAGACCGCGCGTCCCACGCTTATGGCAACCGGAGAACAAACCGGACAGAGGTCATGTACAAGTTGGGAGGAGTGTCGTATGTCTACCTCTGTTACGGCATCCACTCGCTCTTTAACGTTATAACGGGATTCAAAGATGTACCGCATGCCGTGTTAGTCAGAGCGATAGAACCCCTCAATGGACTTGATATCATGCTCCGGCGACGCAACATGAAAAAGGTTGAACCGCGTGTTACCGGCGGCCCAGGTATGCTAAGCCAGGCTATGGGTATTACGACTGCCGACAACGGACTATCTCTCACTGGTGAGCGTATTTGGATTGGTGATGTTGGAAAAACCATTGATAATGACGCTATTATTGCCAGCCCCCGTGTCGGTGTCGATTACGCCGGCGATGATGCCGATCTTCCTTATCGCTTTCGTATAAAAGGCAACAAATACACCAGCAAACCCGATTGACGGTCAGTCAGCAGTAACCCGTTACGTGCTGTAGAACAATATCAATTATCATGTCTTGTCAAATGTTTTTCTGATTTGCCCTGTCCGTTACTTTTTTTTACACATTGCGTGTCAAAACCGCTATATTAAACACTAAAATTTTAGAGACTATTTTAACATCCCCGACAGTCTCGGGAGGAGATATTTATGTTAAAGCCACGATTTCTTACAATTACCGGTTTAATCCTTTTAGCAGTTGCCTCACGGTTATTGCCGCATCCCCCTAACTTCGCGCCAATAACAGCTATAGCGCTCTTCGGCGGAGCTTATTTTACACGTAAGTGGGCAGCTTTTGTCGTCCCATTTATCATCATGTTTGTTACGGATTTGCTCCTCGGTTTTCATACAGACATGCTTGCTGTTTATGTCGGTTTCGCACTGATCGTCGGAATTGGATTCATGCTTAGAAACAGAATTTCCATTACCGGAATTATTGGCGCCTCACTCGGTGGTTCCGTCCTCTTTTTCCTGATCACCAACTTCAGCGTTTGGCTTACCGGTGCAATGTATCCCCATACAGCAGGCGGACTACTGACTTGTTTTGCTGCCGGCATCCCGTTCTTCCAGTATAGTGTGATCTCAACACTTGTCTATAGCAGCATAATGTTCGGAGCTTTTGAACTGGCAAAAAGCAAATTTCCCGAACTATCAACGGTACGCGCCTGACTGGCAGGTAATGGTCATTCAGTGGTCATTGTTTCGACACGTAGAGAAAATTTTCCCTGAGTGTGGAGTTCAATAGAATGATATTTGAACAGCTACTGCATGACCACCAAATGACTCCGCCAATGGCGGAAAGTGACCATTATATATGCCAAAAGCCGTCATCATCGGAGCTACGTCCGGCATTGGCCGGTCACTCGCACATGTCCTTGCAGAAAATGGATATGTGATCGGGGTTACCGGCCGGCGTACTGAACTGCTTGAATCGCTTAAAGAGGAGATATCGGGCTCCGTATTCATCAAAACGATGGATCTCACCAATCCTGAAAATGCCCGCCATTTGCTTCAGGAGTTATACGATGAGATGGAAGGCTTTGATCTTATCATCCTGAATGCCGGTGTTGGGAGCAGAAACAAGCATTATGAATGGAAGCCGGAAGCTTATACCATCAATGTGAATGTGGTCGGGTTTGTGGCGCTTGCCAATCTGTCTTACCAGTTATTCAAGAAACAAGGTCATGGCCACATTGCAGGAGTTTCGTCGATAGCAGCGCATCTCAGCGACGGACGCTCGACGAGTTACTCAGCATCCAAGACGTTTATGTCCAATTATCTTAAGGGCCTCGACTATAAATCACACTGGGATCAGGATAATATCGACATAACCTGCATCGAACCAGGCTTCATAGATACTCCAATGGTCAAAGGGCAACGAGGCATGTTCTGGATCATATCTGCTGATAAAGCGGCGCAGCTGATCTTCAAAGCTATGCGAAAGAAAAAGAGACACGTTTATGTACCGGGAAGATGGCGGATCATTGTATGGCTTTTTCATCTTATCCCTGATTCTCTCTTTCGGCAAGCAGGACGATTATCAAGAAAATTTAGATGACCTTCTATTGAATTAAGCACCGCTCTGTCTTCCATTTAATTCAAACCAGGAAAACTTGATGATAGTCCCTTCAGTTTTGGAAGTACTCCGAATAGCCGGATCAATTAGGATTGGCACATAATCCAAACAAGACTCATACGTTATCTTAATTTGTATAATATTGTTTTTCCTATTGCACCAGACTTTAAAATGACATCAGCCAATCACCGAGAAAAAGATCGTAACATTGGAATCGCATTGGGCAGCGGATCAGTTCGGGCCCTTGCACAAATCGGTATTCTCAAAGCTCTGGAGGAGGCGGGAATAGCAATAAACTACATCGCCGGTACCAGCATGGGAGCTATGATAGGTGCTTTGTATGCAACTGATACGCTGGATGAATTCGAACAATTTGCACGCCAGGCCGACTGGAAAACGATTGCTTCTTACTGCGATTTCGTTTTTCCACGCAAGGGACTGATAGAAGGCGAGAAATTTATTCGGCTGATGGCCCGTTTTTTAAAAGACAAAAAGTTTGAAGATACGCGTATTCCGTTTACAGCAATTGCAACCAACCTGTTAAATGGTGAAGAGAACCGTATCAATTCTGGTCCGCTTGTACCAGCCATTCGAGCCAGTATTTCCCTTCCGGGTATCCTTGAACCGGCAAAGTCGAACGGACACTACATGGTTGATGGCGGACTGGTCAATCCCATACCGGTAAATGTTGTGCGTGAGATGGGAGCTGATTTTGTCGTTGCTGTTGATTTGAACCACGAACTCGAAGTCAGAAACGGAGAACGAAAAAAACTTAAAACCATTCGCCGTAAGAACAGACTCCGCCAAACAAACAATGAGGTTGCCACGGAAGAAATTGCCCAGGAAGAACCTCACTGGTTATTTAAGAGATTAGGCGGACGATACCGTGAACTTAATCTCGCTTTACGCCAGACGCTCAATCAATGGCGCGATGACGAACGGCTTGATGAACCTACGATATTTGATGTCATAGCAAATTCCATCAATATCATGGGCTATCAGATATCGAGACATAATCTCCAACAATTTCCGCCTGATCTGCTACTTCAGCCTACTCTCGGTTATACAGGTCTGTTCGACTTCAATGAAGCTGCTCATATCATCGATCGCGGATATGAGTATGCAAAATCAAGAATGAACGAAATAATATCCCATATCTATTCTACATAGTTACTACGTATAGTTTTCATACTTTACATCAAATTGTTTTTAAGTCGACAGGATTCTAAGGTTCTTTTAATAACTCTACGCTTGTTTTAAGACGAATTCTGTTGCGCTATATAAAACGGAGGGAATGATGCTGATTTCAGTCAGAGGGTTAATGATATTCACGCTTTTTTTGCTCGGGTGTGAATCAAAGATCCCGTCTATCCAAAGTGGTAAAGAGTGTCTTTCATCAAGGTGCCCGATGGGTTCCATATCGAGGTCTATGCTGATAATGTTGATGGCGCGCGTGAAATGACCTTATCGCCGAACGGTATAATTTATGTCGGCACACGAAATGGCAAGGTCCACGCTGTACTTGACCGTAACAACGATCATGTCGCCGATACGGTGATTACAATCCTGAAGGGTCTAAACTCGCCTAATGGTGTGGCCTGGCGCGATGGTTCGCTGTATGTTGGAGAAATCAACAGGGTAACACGCTACGATGACATCGATAATCATCTTGATAATCCACCTACTCCCGTTGTGATCAATGATCAATTTCCGAGTGATCAGCATCATGGACAGAAATACATAGCGTTCGGTCCGGACGGAAAGTTTTATATACCGGTCGGTGCACCCTGCAATATCTGCGAGCCCGATCCCCGACGATATGCAAACCTGCAGCGGATGGATGCCGATGGCAATAACAGGGAGATCTACGCCACCGGAATTCGCAATACGGTTGGATTTGACTGGGACCCTGAGACCGGTGATCTATGGTTTACCGACAACGGCAGGGACTTGTTAGGTGACAACAAGCCGCCGGACGAATTAAATCATACCACAAAATCCGGGCAAAATTTCGGGTACCCCTACCTGCATGGCAATGATATCTGGGATCCGCAGTACGGCGACAAAGGAAAAAATATGAATGTCGATTTTACGACACCGGCGCAGGAACTGGATCCGCACGTGGCTTCTCTCGGCATGCACTTCTATCGCGGCCATATGTTTCCGGCCAAATACCATCACCAGATTTTCATTGCAGAACACGGCTCATGGAACCGAAGCGAGAAAATCGGCTATCGCGTGACCCTTGTTACACTCGATCAAAATCGTAAACCGATCACATATGAACCATTTGCTGAAGGATGGCTTCAGGGATCAAATACCGTTGTAGGGCGCCCTGTTGCCCTGCTGGAACTGCCCGATGGCTCACTCCTTGTTTCTGACGATTATGGCGACCGGATTTACAGGATATGGTACCAGTGATTGAGTGTTGAGTTTTTAGTGTTGAGCGTTAAACTGGCGGTCAGCATTCAGCTATCAGCTCTGTTTACTGCTCACTGTTATTACTTTTCCAGTAAAATCTCTTCGATGCGGTATGCATGGAGCATGTCGTGCATGGCAAGGTGGCGCATCATGATGAAGATGGAATAAGCGTTGTATTCATCGTGATCGGCTGTGCGTTTCCAGTCATCTTCTGAAAGACCTTTCAATCTGCGCACCAGTTTCATCCGGTCGGAGATAAAACGATCAAGCGCCGAGTCGAGGTCCATATTCCATAACTTATCAGGATCATCATCACGGTCCGGTTGATAAGATATAATCTTCGGATTTTCTTCATTCAGCATCAGGTCGAGTCGGCGGACCATCAGAGGATGAACTTCAGCAAGATGACAAGCATGCTCGTGAGCCGACCATTTTCCCGGTTTAGGACGAATTTTCAACTTTTCATTAGGCACAGAATGAACCAGTGGAACGATCAAATTCGGTGCATTTTCAAGCTGAGTAATGATTGTGTGTATTTCGTTTTGTGTCATACCATGAAGTATTTACTCAGTTAAGAATTACTTTAATCTAAAATTATTCTAACAGAAATTTCAGCTTAATTTAAGGTTTCCCCCTATGGATTTTGGTTATTTATGTACCATGACCAAGGATAATTATTACGTTTATCGGTTCGTGTATTAATGGTGTTATGGTAACATCTTTAATGTGTTAATTTTTTTATAAGGGGAAACCAGGTAAATCACACGGTGGATTGGTTACTATGAAAAAGCGCATTGTCTTTGTGGGGAATGGTACATCCTCATACACAACAACCATTTTTAAAGGATTCTATAAGAACATGGAATCCGTAAATTGTGAGCTTGTCCTCAATATTGATGCTGTTCCACTCATCCCAAATGAACGTACTACCATAGAGAAATTGAAGTTCATTATTAAAAAGGGGTTAAACTCTGATGACTTCGATGATAACCATTCCGGACGTCAACCATTCAACATGCATGCACCTTTAGTCCCCTGCAAACAAGTTGACAACATAAATGACCCATCATTTCTAAATTACCTTTCATCACTATCTCCTGACTATGCCATTCTTGTTGGTTGTCCCCAAATCGTGGAAAAAGAATTTCTTTCGTGTTTCAATAAGGTCATCAACATGCATGCATCGCTGCTTCCACGATATCGTGGCTTGGATCCTGTCAGTTGGGCGATGTTTAATTCCGAACCGACTACCGGATACACTTTTCATTATGTCAATGATAGTATTGATGATGGAAACATCATTCTCCAACAAGAAATACCTATTGATTACAGCAAACGCCCATCAGGTGTTATGACTGAAATTGCTCAAAAAGCCGGTGAGACATCTAAAGCTGTACTGGAAAGACTTGTAAATAATTATGAGGGAACACCACAAACGGGTAAAAAAAGTTACTATGGCAGTAAAGCAAAAAACAATTTATTAACGGTCTACAAACTGCATGAGGACGATAACCTGCAGAAGAAAATAAGATTTTTCGGATATGTTAAAGCACGTTATAAGGGATCCTGGGTTCACATCACGCGAGTAGACAACAATGGAAAAATTCGCAGAGTACACCACTTGCCACCAACTTTATTTCAGTTATTGAAAAATACCCGGAATACTTCCTCGCAGGTATCCTAAAGGGTCTTACTACCTGTATGTTTGTTTTGAGGAGATTATCCAACAGCTGGTTACCTAATCATTTTTGCCCAATTGTTAACCTGCCGGTGGCAATCATCCAGTGGTGTAATTGATGATGCGCTCCCTCGGCCAGTAACCCTATATAACCAAGTCCCCTTATTTCACTCACTTCAGCCGGGTTGTTTGTGGTGCTTGTTATTACCCACTCTGAACTATCCTGCTTTGTAACCATATCCCAGCCTTTTTCTTTTTTCAACATGGCCGGATGCATACTAAATAAGCGTTTCAAAGCACATTCCGCACGATGCGTTTCCGGACGAACCCAAATTTTCACCCCGTTTGTAATTGGCTTTTTATCAACAACTTGTACTTCTTCTGTAAATGCCTTCATATCTGACAAGTGCTGACGCAACGCTTCCAGGTTCACTTTCGACCAATCCGTATTCGGATCTGCTTCCAGCTTATGGACAACTTCCTGTATTGTTCCAAAAATCTCATTACCTGGCATCGTAAGTGGTGATGTTCGATGATTCATATGATGTTGCTGGGCCGAAGCGACACCGGTAAAACACGTAAACAAGGCTACAAATACGAAGATAAACAACCGTTTTTTATGCATTTTCGATGGGATCATATAAATATTCCTGTGTTGTATGTAACAGTGGTAATGTTACGTTTAAATATGCATTCTATTTTGAAGCCCATGGGTCAAATATCACTCAGAGAAATATCCTATCTCCCATATTAATTCGCATCCCATACCTTTTTGACTGAAAGCAATAAACAAACAGATATAAGGAAGGGACATGTATCAGATTGGGATAGAAACCACAAATTGACTTCCCTTGCCAGGTCCATCGCTTTCGGCTGTGATCGATCCGTTATAGTGATCAATGACAGCTTTAACCAACGACAACCAAGTCCACTGCCTGTCTCCAACTGAACGGAAGAATCATCAGACCGGTAGAAACGGTCAAAAAGCCTGTTTGCGGTTTCCTTTGAAAAACCGATTCCGTCATCTGCTACTTTCATGACTCCAATATTTTTTTGGGCGCAACCATAATACTGTAATTGATCCACTCTCGGGTATACTTAATGGCATTATGCAGTAAATTAAATGCTATTTGTTCTGCATGTGCCTGGTTTATTCTAATACTTCCCGGATCCGCCCTTTCCATCAGCACATGCAGTTTCTTTTGTTTGATCCTGCCCGTTAACTTTTCAATTTGAGAAAGGATCACCTCGCTCATTTCAACATCATGTAATTCAACAGACCCGCTGGCCTCGACACGGGACAACTGTAGTAATAACTGTACCATATTACTTGCTTTATCAGCTTGCTTATGCAGTTGCTCTATACCTTTTCTGTACTCCTCTGTTTCTCTATTTTTTCGTAAAAGCACCTCTGTTTGATTCAGGATGGAAGCCAACGGGGTCAGGAGTTCATGTGCCGCATCGGAAGTGATTCGCTTTTCACGTTCGAATCCATTTTCAAGACGATCAAGCATCTCGTTGAAGGTTTCGGCAAGCTCGGTAAGTTCATCCTGTGTCTGTTGATTAACCGGCAACCGACGGGACAATTCGCTGGAGCGTACAGATCTTGCCGCACTGATGAAGGATGAAATCGGAGATAATGCACGGTTAGCCAACCAGTATCCAATACCTATGGAAAAAAGGATGCAGATCAGAACAATCACAACCATGTAATCTCTTAAACGATGCAATTCGCTGTGAAGAGTCCATTCAAATCCAGATACTTCAAGCCAGCCAACTAATTGGCCGTTTTTTTCAATTGGATTGTAGAGTGTTCTTGCCGGCAGTTCCTGCCACGTTCGACTCTACGACATTCTTTCCGGGGAATGAGGTGGATCGAATGCCAGAGTAGTATCACCTGCAATATTCGGACTTCTATAGATAATACCATGTCTGGTGCTGAAAAGCCGTACATAAGTTCCTTGTGTTCCTTTACTTACCAATGCTCTGTCCCGGCCATATTCATTTAGATTAATTGTAAGCGAATCATCTTCAAATTTGATATGTGGGAGCAACTGATCAGCTTCAAACTGAAGATGACGGTCATAGTCGTGGTGAATAGCATTGTGAAAGGATTCATAAAGAAAGAAGGCAAATATACTCAGCATTACGAACAGGCTAAGTCCATACCACATTGCCAGACGAGCAGATATGGGCATCCGATTAATGAACGGCGTTTTATCCTTCACATGAAATCCTGTTAAGTAATTCTAAATTCAAACGGTAACCTGCACCGCGAATAGTTTCTACTAATGCGCCTTTTTCCTTTTTTTATCTGTTCGATTCTTGTGCCACGAATCGGTTAGTTTTTGCCGAAGGGTTGAGACCGTAACTTCAATCACATTATCACTGATGTAATAGGCAGATCCCCAGATTTTTTCAGCCAACTGCGCCTTTGAAAAGACATCTCCGGGATGTCCCAACAACAGCTCTAAAAGTGTGAATTCCTTGGGCCGCAGGATAAGCTCGTCTTCACAGAATAGGACCTGCCGTTTGCGCATATCGAGTTCTATCGGTCCCTGTCGGATAATCGTCAATTCGGTCTCCATGTCTTTTTTGCGACGTAATAATGCGCGAAGCCGGGCAAGCAGTTCCTCGAATGAAAAAGGTTTCCCAAGGTAGTCGTCCGCTCCGGTATCCAACCCTTGTATCTTATGCTCAGTATCACTCAGTGCGGTCAACATTATTACCGGGAAATTGCGGTCTCTGCGGCGCCATTCCGCCAAAACACTCCGGCCATCCTTCCCGGGCAAACGCCAATCAAGAATCACGATGTCATAACTGTTGGTCAACCCCTGAGTTTCTGCCAGTGTACCATCGTAACAAATTTCAACGGTATATCCTTCTTCCTCCAAACCCCGCTTCATAGAGTTTGCAAGCTGTTTCTCATCCTCAACAAGTAGAAGCTGCATTTATAATAAACCTGATTAGTGTCCTGATCTTATCATATTATCGGAAAAAGAACCCTCATTTTCATGGACATTATACTTTTTAGGATATACAATAATTACCTGGTTCTTTTGATCGGAATGTTTTTTGGGTGACCAGTATAATGCTAATTTTTATTTCTGCTTTTTTGCCTTCCTCATTCGTGTGATGACAAGAGATCAACAGTCAATTTTCGCAAATCAGATGGTGCAATCCTTAAATTTAACGAGACAGTTAAAAAACATTCGTTAAATTGCATGGTTTTTATAAGGACCGGGTAATGAGTAAGAAAAGATCAAAAACAGAGGATAAAAACGGGAAACCGAAACTTTCTTCCTTGCTGAAGCCATATATGAGAATGATCGTACTCCTGATCATTTTTGCGTTGGTTGGCAATGGTTTTAATCTCGTTATACCCAAAATCATTTCTCGCGGGATCGACTCATTTACTGGCGGCAATTATCAATTCCGCACCATCGCTATTGATTTTTTATCAGCCACTCTGATCATATTTATTTTCACATACCTGCAAAGCATTGTTCAGACGTATACATCAGAACGTGTGGCGCGGGATCTCAGGGAACGGCTTTCCGACAAGATATCACGCCAGAGTTATTCCTACATTCAAAAAACAAACCCGTCGACGCTACTGACCAATCTGACCTCGGATATCGACTCTGTAAAGATGTTTGTGGCACAGGCGGTGGCATCAATCGCCTCTTCCCTGTTTATTATCATTGGCACTTCTATCCTTCTGTTGACCATCAACTGGCGCCTGGCACTAACTGTCATCGCCATCATCCCTATTATCGGGGGGACATTTGCCCTTGTGCTAAAAAAAGTCAGGGCCCTGTTCAAGAAAAGCCGCGAGGTCATCGACTGGCTCAACAAAGTCATCAATGAAAGCATACTCGGTGCGGCAATTATTCGGGTAATTAACTCTCAGCAATCAGAGTATCAAAAATTCCTTGCGGCTAATAGCGAGGCAAAAGACGTCGGAATTTCCATACTTACCTTATTTGCAACGTTGATCCCAATTATCACACTTGTTGCCAACCTCGCGGTTCTCTCCGTCCTTGCATTGGGAGGACATTTCGTAATTAACGGCAGCATGACATTAGGGGAGTTTGCAGCTTTCAACAGTTACATCACCATTCTCATCTTCCCGATCATCGTCATTGGATTCATGAGCAACGTCATCGCACAGGCTTCCGCCTCTTATATGCGCATAGACAGGGTTTTGAGGGCACCCGAGACTGCTGAAACAGGCACTATCGATGAACCGATTAA
>Ga0114931_10006601_pt1 | contig 14255 bp, 12 predicted proteins | sample 2SBtaG_FD_89579 | JGI IMG/M metagenome (GOLD analysis project Ga0114931, IMG submission 89579) | Deep subsurface microbial communities from Kolumbo volcano to uncover new lineages of life (NeLLi) - 2SBTROV14_V59a metaG | ecosystem: Environmental > Aquatic > Marine > Volcanic | place: Kolumbo...
ACGGGCGCCGACTCGCCGGGCGTCACCGTCGCGGTGAGCTTCAGATCATCCACAACCTGTTGCTGAGTCGCCGCGTCATAATCGTTTGAAACGCTCTGTGCCGATTCACTTGCGACAGAATCATCGGATGTTTCGATATTCGGCATTGAGGACGAGATCGCTGCTGAGACGGCGGCGGATTTTTCATTCACTTCGGCTTGCGGCGCCGAGGCATTTTGGTCAGGAGCGGTGGTCGTCTGGTCGGTTCGCGTTTGCTCATCGGGATGGAGCAAGGTCATTGTGTGGATTTCTTTGTTGAACATCCGGCTGAGCATGCTTCGGGCGGGCCACGCGGAACGTTTGCCTAAGATTTGCTCGCGGAGCTGGATTGCCTCGGGTTGATTGCGATTGAGATTCAGCGATCGACGGAGCTTCCACAATGCCTGATCCAAATCGCCATTGGCCGCCATGCGTTCGGCTTCGACATTGAGCTTGGCGCTCATCTTGCTTCGACTCCAAGGCAAGAGGCCGTTGCGGGCGCCGGTGCGAACGCGTGTTACTTCTTCCATTCCGGCCCGGCCTTGCTCAATCAGAACATCATCTTTCATGATCGTTGGTGTAATCATGAAGATGATTTCGGCGCGATCCGTGGAGTCGTCGTGTCCGCGGAACGCGGCGCCGATGATCGGCAAGTCGCCGACGATAGGGACTTGGCGTCGACCGACCACGGTGGTTTCTTTGAATAAGCCGCCCAGGACGATGGTCGAACCATCTCGCACGATGACGTTGGTGGTCAACTCCTGCGTGATCTCGTCGGGAATCGTAACACTGGCGCCGGTGGCGTCGGTCGCCTCTCGGATGACGCCTTCGGAGACCGACGGGTTGAGCTCCATGCGGATGTCGCCGTTGGTCGAGATAAACGGGCGGAAGGAAAGCTGGGTGCCAGTGTCGAGGAAGTCGACGGTTTGGGTGGTTGAAGTTTGCGTGCTGGTGGTGTTGAGGAAACCGACACGGCGACCAATGAGGACGCGGGAAGGCGCCCGGTTAACTGCGAGGATTTTGGGATTGGCAAGCACGGTGGTGTCTGACACTTCGTCGAGCAACTTGAGGAAGACAGAGAAGTCATCCTGGATGAGGCCGACCTTGAAGCCGCCAGCGCCGGCGGTGTTGCCGACGGACGACGTGCCGCTGATGGCGTGGTTGTTGAGGGGCGTGACGCCTTCGCCCTGGGCGCCGGTGCCGCCTTTGATCAGCGCGTTGGTGGCGCCGAGCGGACCGCCGACGTTGATGAAGTCAGTAAAGTTGATGTTGTTGAGGAAGGAGAAATCGACGCCAAAGGCGTTGGCTTCGGTCAGAGAGGTTTGAAGGATTGTCGCTTCGACAAGCACCTGGGCGGGCCTGGTGTCGAGCTGTTTGATGAGTTTCTCGATCTCTTCGACGTGCTCGGGATAATCGAAGACGACCATGGTCGCGGACAGAGCGAACTGCTCGTCGCCGACGGGGTCTTCGTCGGGGACGTTGAATGCGTCTACATCGCCGTTGGTTTTGATCTGGCCGATCTCGGAGAGGAGCGGCGAGCAGAACTCGGACGCGTCGTTGGCGTTGAGGTAATCAAGCTGGATGACTTTCGAGACCGGCACGCGATTGGCGCGCTCGATCTGTGCGATTTCCTCGAGTGTGTAAACGTAGATGAAGTTGCCTTTTTCGACGTAGCCATAGCCGTTGACATTCAAGATGGCGTCGAGCGCCTCTTTGAAGGTGACGTTGTAGAGGTCTGCGGTCACGCTGGCCGAGATGTCGCTGCTCATGACGACGTTGCGTTCGCTCTGGATCGAGAGCATTTGCAGCACGTTGGCGAGGTCTTCGTCCTGCACGTGCAAATCAACCGTGAGGTATTCGGAGACCTGCACCTCATTGCCCGCAGGCGAGGACGTGTCAAAGGGGTCGCGGTCCTGGGCCGCAGCAGACGCCGAAAGGGCGCTCACTAAAACACACGCACAGGCGCGTCCTGCACAAGCTGCCAGCACACTCGGTCGCATAGTCATTGATCGGCTCATCACTTTGAAACCTCCGATCGCTGCGCGAGACGCTGCAGCGAGAACTCCAAATCTCATCGTCTGTTATCCGATGCGTGTGAAAGCGTCACCCGCACCCCTTCTTTCTCCAAATCGACCTCGCGAGCCCGCACAGCGAGCAACTCAAAGCCGGCGATTCGATCGCCGACGCGCACGACAGGGGCGGCTCGACCTTTCGAGTCGGCGGTTTCAATCACTGCAATGGGATTGGCTCCGGTCATCGTGCTCCTTAGACGAAGGCTCAACGCCTCGTCACGTACTCTTTCCTCCACGGTCTGAACACGCATGGGCGCCACTCGCACCAATTTTTCGACTTTTCGGGGATCGGACTTTGAGGGATCTGAGACTACCTGTTCCATCTGGGCCGACGAGGCAAGCAGCGCGTCCGAGAGCGCGAACAAATCACGGTTCAATTTTTTAGTGCGTTTGAGTGTGATGGTTGGCCACGACTCCTGGTCTGCGTTGCCCAGAGCAGCAGCCGAAGCGTTGGCGTTTTTTATCGATTTCGATCTATCGGTCGTGGTGATCGCGTTGGATGACGCTGTGGCGTTGGCGGGGCCCGACACGAGGGCCGCACGAATCCAGAAAATGATCGCAAAGAGCGCCAAGACGCCGAGCACCGTCGCTTTTTTCTTATCTGCGGTGAGGACCGCCCAGGCTTCGTGCAGTTGTTGATTCATGGCGACTCCTTCGACGCCGCTTCGATCTCCATTGCCTCGAGCCGACCCGCGTCGTAGAACACGTTGAGAAGCAGTTCGGCTTCCACCTGGTTGTCATTTGTAGAGAGCCGTTCTTCGGCGGTGCGGTGGGGCGCGTTGATCGTCAGGCGTAAAATGCGCACCAATCGAGGCAGCGATTCAAGCCAGTCTATGACCGCGACCACGCCGAGAAAGGAGCCTTTCATGGTGACGGACATCGGCGCCGACAGCGTGTCTTTGAGATCGTCCGTTTTTCCAGTCGTGATGGATCGCTCCGTCATGCCGAGCTGGTCAAGCTGAGAGGTGAGATCGCGTATCAGTCCCGCCATATCGTTTTCGTAGGGGATGTCGACAATGCCGTGTTCAGCGGTTTGTTTCACCTCTTCGAGATTCGTCAGGAGTCTTTCGAGTTCGGCGGCGCCGTTGTCCGCATGGGAGGCGCGATCCGCCAACGACGTTGCTTCGACATTGAGCCGTTTGACGCCGTTGATGCGAGGCATCACCCCGGCCAGCATCCCCAGCGCCACGATCACAACCAAACCCACAGCAAACCACAGACGCATAGGCTCCTTCATGGCGTCTCCTCCTCGTCAACCCGGACATAGCGCGTCTTGAGATTGATTTCGCATGTCAATCCAAACTCGCGCGCCGAATATTCTCCCATTTTCGCCTTGCGCACATAATCAACAACAATCGAGGAAAAGAGCGGCCGATCCTGCAAGCCGGAGACGAAGCTCGCGACGTCCATGTCGCCCGGCGCGATGCCCGCGATCTCAACGTACATGACGGCGTAATCAATCCCGGCGGCGGGCTGGCGGCGACGCTGCGTTTGCCCACTCCTGGCGCGAGGCGTCACGGAGATAGAGGTCAGTGTAATGTTCGTTGGAGTCTCGTCTCCGATCAGACTGATCACCTCACCGATCGTGACCGGCCAGGCCAATCGCTGGTACCGCGCGACCACGGTTGAATAGTGGTCAATGTCGTGATGCAGTTTGACCGCCTGCCGCTGTTGGTCTGCGTCGAGTTGCACTTGGCTCATCAGGTAATCCACATTTCTTTGGCGGCGCTGCTGGGTCATGCTTATCACGGCCGTCACCGTGACTAATATCGTGATGGCGACGGTGTAGACCGATATCCACATCTGTATTTGACGCCGACGACCGAGACGCCGACGACACGACTCCGGGGTGAGGTCGATGAGCGGAATCATGCGGCATTCCTCTCATCTTTCACTTCACCAGGCGCCTCATCTGAGATGGGTGAGGCGTGGTTTTTGCTGTGTGACACGAGTGGTCGTTCGATGGATACGTTGGAGCCTCGCAATGCAAGTCCCGCCGCCGCCGACCATTCGGCCAACGGAGTATGCTCCAGGCCCTGCAAGGCGCCATGCAAAATCACGTTGTCGAATGGTTTGCCCAGCACGGTTGGAATGCCCAAAACTCGCTGCATGTGTTCGACGATCTTGGGCTCGGCCGCCTCGGCGCCTGTGATCAGGGCGAACGTCGGACGCGACCCGATGAAACTCACCGCGTAATACCGCAAGCACAAAGACACCTTTCGGCACAGATCGTCCAACGATGGGCGAATCGCATCAAAGATCGCCTGCTCGGTGCGCTCATCGCGCAGCCCGTCGATCTGCCGCCGACCGGGTTGCGATCGTTGTCGGCGAAGGTCTTTGGCGGATTGCAGTTCGAGCCCCAGTCGCTCAGCGACCAGATCGGTCATGCGGGCGCCGCCGATTTGAAAAGACTTGTAAAACGAGATGCTGGAGCCTTGCAACACCAACAGGTTGGTTGAGCTCTCACCTATGTCAATGAGCAAACGGGTGACCGACTCGTCTGCGGCCCGGCGTCCGGCGCGCTCGAAGCATCGAGACACAGCGATAAACGAGGGCTCAACGGCCATGGGACGCAGCCGCATGTCGACCATGGTGTTGACGAGCCATTCCATCGACTCGGTCCCGGCGCCGACCACGATCACTTCGTCGCGCAGTTGGTCGCTCTGGCGCACTTCGCCGGCGCGAATCCAGCCGATTTCATCGGGTTCGTCTTCGGAGTAGCCGAGCCGATCCGGCGCCTCGAGCTGCACCGCTCGATCCGCTTCTTCTTGCGGCATGCGCGGCTGTCGGATCGAACGAATGCGGAGCAAGTCCTGCGACAAGCCGACAATGCATTTTCGCCCTTTGAACTCAGTCATTGGGAGTCGACGCTGCACCATCTTTAATACGGGCGCCAACTGGTCCATCATGCTGCCCGTGTCGCATGGGGAATCGATATCGACTCTCAGCGCGTCAACCACAGCCAAGCCGGCGCGGGTTTCTCGAAATTGCAACAACCGGGCGCCCGCGGGCGACAGGTCCATGCCGATGGGCAGCGCCGAATATCGCATTGCACGTAACGGGTTCATTTCTGGGTCTTTTCCTGTGTATTCCTAAACTCGGACTCGGTCGGGCCCCGCTAATTGATGCGCGCCACCTCCACCCGGCCGGTGAAGGCGTCGACGGTGACACGAAACGTCGAATCGGTCCCGGAGACTTCGACCGCGCCGCCGGCGCTGGGCTGATCGGTCGTCAGGTCCAGCGCGGGCCCGCCCAGCTCGTCGAAGATCAGGCGGACGGAGCCGTCAAAAGCGGCGTTGTTGATCGTGGCGCCACCAAACTGGTTGTCGTTGAAGTTGCGGCTGAGCGGTCGGCCATGATCCGATGGATCGAACACCACATCCACTGTGCTGGTGATGTTGATGGCGGCGGCGCCCGGAGGAGGCGCGAAGATTGTGTACCCGTTGCCGTTGCCCATGGTCCAGGCGCCGTCGGTGTCTTGCGTCGCCACTTGGCCGAACACCATCACGTACCGCGACTGGTTGGCCAGCGCTTCAGACTGGATAAACGTGATGTCGCTCACCAGCGTTCGCACCGCGGCCTGAATGCGCAAGACGCCGACGCTGTTCATCGCGGGAATCACCATCCGGCCGGTGATGCCGAGAATCGACACCACAATCAGTATTTCAATCAATGTCACGCCACGGCGAACAGCCGATTGCGCCGGAGTGTGTGAAACGGTTTTGATCTGGCTCATAGGGCGCTGCTCCGAAAAACTGGGATCCACGCGCTTCAGTCACCCGCCGAGGCGGGCATCTCGATCACTCTGACATCCATGGGTTTGTCGACCTTGCTCGCAAGAGCGTCGAGCTTGGTCGCGATTCGTTTGAGCTCAACCAACATTTTCTGGCGTTGGTCGTCCGGGTTGACAAACCCAATCGCGCGCCGATGCGTGACAGGGTCGGGTTTGCTGGCCTGGGCGGGCGCGATCCACGGCGCATGAAATGCGAAGGAAGCGAGGAGCGCCGCGTTGATCGCCAGAAGCGATTGGGTGGCGCCCAGTCGTGTCAATGGTTTCGGCGCCTTGGACATCGCGTGGGTCTCCTGTCGGGCGGTCGGTTATCGCTGATGGACAACGGCCGGCTTTGTGATGACGAACATCGTGTGCGCGCGATGCTCTTTCTTTTCATCGGGATGATGGTTGGAAAAGGTGAGGCGTATCCGAAGCGTCACCTCGTCGGGGTCTTGGGCGATCGGCTCGATCGCTACGCCCGTCACATCCGTCGCAATCACACTCTGCTGGATGTCGGAACGCCGACGCCAATCAGCGCTCAGTGTGTCCGAAAACAACATGGACGTGTCCACTTCGGGCGACTTGCTGTCCTGAGGCGGCGCGGTCAAAGCCGTAATCACACGGAGAAGTGGTGTGTAGGTGACAAGAAGCACTTCGTCTTCGTTGACGACGCCTTGATCTCGTGTATCGTTCATCCACAGGACGAGATTTACCGAACCATCGTCCGGTGTGCGCGCGTTGATCACGGCGTGGGTCGATGCGATCAGTCGTTTGAATTCACGGACCATGTCGGAGCGTTCGGCGCTGAGGCCGTCGGTCGCAGCGACGATCGCGGTCGATCCCGAAAGCGCGATGGGAGGGCGAATCGCCAGACCCAGCGTGACCAGACCAACGGCGCCTGAGCCGACAACAATCGCCGACACCGCGGCGTTCCGGGTCGCCAACATTCCGAACTGTCCCAGTAAACTCATCGGCTCCTCACACTGTGGCGCGATCCTCTGCCCCGTGGCATCGGTTCAACAGCGAATGGAGATGTCGATGAGTTGTGCGCTGTATGCCAAGACGAGGAAAGACGCAGCGATTGGTTGGATATGCGTGTTTTCGGCGTGCAGAAGTGAGTCCGGCAAGCCTTCCAGGCGGTGATTGACGGATTGGTGGGACGGGCGTCTCACCACGTCATAAAAATATCTGGTGGGACGGGCGTCTCGCCCGTCATCGAATCAGGAACAACGGGGAACAACGGGCGAGACGCCCGTTCCACCGTCCAATTTCGTTCTACTGTTCGATTCCGTTCCACGGTCCAATGTGGTGTCGGCACACGTTCGATAAAAAAGCGGCCGCACCTTGAAAGGCGCGGCCGCTGGAACATGATAAATCAACAATTCAAGCGAATAGTGCGGCAGAAATTAGAACGGCGCCGGGTCGACATAGCCGGCCTCGTTGGCGATCAGGTTTGTGGTGAAGTCGTAACCATTGGCGAACACTTCACCGGTGGCGGCGTCGTAGGCCCAGCCAGCGGCGGTGCCGTCGGTCAGAGGCGTGCCGCTCCACACGCCGGTGACGTTTACGGAGCGGGTGTAGCCGTTGTTCGGCTCATTCTTGAGGAAATCCAACTCGACGAGCACACCCCAGCCGTTCCACGCCGGGGTGCCGGCGCCGGCGACTAACATGGGGAAACCCGCATCGGTGTCGGGCAGATTCCCGGCGTTTTGGACTCGGTACAACTCGACTTGCGAGTTGATTGTTTGCAACTGGCTGGCCAAGGCGCCTTTGATCGCCTGTTGGCTGGCGTTGGTGAACTGCGGCACAACAATGGCCGCCAGGATTCCCAAGATCACGACCACAATCAGAATTTCAACCAGTGTGAAACCTTGGTTACGCGGTTTTCGCATCGGCTCACTCCTCAACAGAACAGGAAGGTGGATACGCCGTACCCTGCGGCGGATGAATCCGCGGCGTACACAGCCGACGGAGAAGACTCTCGCACAGCGCGAGCTATACCCATCGTCGTCCGGGCGACCGTTGAGCTTCAGTGAGATGCGCGATGAATATCCAAAGGTGGACGCACAGTCGCTAAAACGCACAGACAGAACTTCGGGGAGCCGGGGTGTCCCCAACCCGGTTTTCATTTGACCAACGGCCAACTCCGACCCCTCACCCCGGCCCTCTCCCGGGAGGAGAGGGGGTCGGTGGGATGACGGATGGGAGCGGTTATCGGGTGGCGAGGATCAGGTCGAGGATCTCTCGGCCTTGCAGGTTCAGCGCGCCCATAAGTGCGGCGGCGGCGGTGGCGACTTGGGTTTCGTCATCGTTGGTCAGCGTGACCAACCGTTTGACCTGCCGGGCTTCGAGTTGATCGCCGAAGGTTTTGACCGATCGCGTGACTTTTTCGAGCAAGGCGACCTGCTCGTCGTCCGTTGCGTCGAGGGCGGCGTCCATCAGCGCGACTTGTGTTTTTTTCTGACCGATCCGGGCCAGAACGTCGGCGACTTGCAGCCGAACTTCGTCGGTCGTTGCGGAGAGCGCTTTGATGAGCGGCGTGGCGGCGTCACTGACCGAGAGTGACGAACTGCCACTGATCGCCAGATCGCGCAAGACGGTGAGGGCGTCCAGTGCGTAAGCTCGCGATTCATCGAGGGTGAGTGTCGAGCCGGAGGCGTTGGCGACGAGTTGGTGGAACGATTCGACGATATTTTGTTCGCTGATTCCGGAGCGCCGAAGGTCGGTGAGGGCGTCGTCGTCGTATTGGAAGTGCAGTTCGTTCCAGCCGGTGACGGGCAGGATGCCGAGGATCGGCGTGGCCTGAAGTTTGGTGCTGTTGCGCGCCTGGTCGATTGTTTGTTCGACCGTTTGGGCAGCGCCGGCGACGATGAGCAGATCGAGCCCGGGCGCTTCGGCGATGACGGCGGCGGCGTCAGTCAGCGTGGCCGCCGCGGGCAAGGCGTCGTACCCGTCGCTGATGAGCAATCGAGAGAGTTGCTGTTGTTGATCGAAGTCAGGAGAGACAACCAGCGCGAAGCGAGCCGACACGTTTCGGATGGCCGACGCGAGGAGCGGTGTGACGCGGTCGGCGCCTGGGAAAGGCTCGACCGGGTTGGCGGCGCCGATGGCCAGCGCCGCTTCGTATTGCACACGCCGATCGGGGTAGGACAGGGCGTCGAGCAGGGGTTTTGTGTCTCCGAGGCCTCGCCAGAGACCGGCGCCGCCGGCGCTTTGACGCAACGCCCCGATGGCCCGCCGAGCGAGTCGCGTGTTGCGATTGGTCAGGGCTCGCGTCAAGACCTCTTGCGTAATCGTCGGGCCCGCAGCGACGGCGAAATACAGCGCGTCCCTTCGATCCGATGAGTACACCGGATTGGTGTAGCCCGCGGGGGTGTCGATCTCACGCATAAAGTTGGCGGCGATCCAGAGCGCCACGGCCCGGGTGTTGGAAGGGTCGTGCTGGAGGGACGTCTCCAGGAGCTGCATGGCCCGGGTGTCGTCGAAGACCTCGGTCAGGACGGCCGTCGGGTAGAGCCCCAACGATGGATCGAAGGTCCATAGAAGCTGTTGCCCTTCGCCGGGGAACCGGGTGAGGCTCTGGGAGCGGTCGAAATAATCTTCCGCCAGAAGCATGTAGAGATCGCTGACTTTGAGGTTTGGGTTGAACGAACCGGCGATGCGCGCGATCGCCCGCTGGGCCGCCTGTTTGACGTCGGCGTTTTTGGTGGTGGTTTCCAAATCGTAGAGAGGCGCCAAGGCTGCGGGGTGTTGCGTCTGGCCGAGGATCACCGCAAGACGCTCCTGCGTGACCGGGTCTACTTTGAGCAAGGCGGCGGACAGCGGGGCCACGACGTCGGCGCCCATGGAGACCAAGACTCGCTCGACTTCGGACTCCAGCGCCGGGTTGGTTCGGGCAAGAAGCACTTGAAGAAGTTGAGGCGCCGCGTATTCACTAGCGAACTGCAATCGCTGCGTCGCCAGGATTCGGCCTCGCTGGTTGCCGGCCAGAAGGCTGATGTTGGCGGCGATCTCGTCGGGGTTGCGGGCTTTGTCTCGCCGACCCTGCTCGTAGAGCTGTTCGAGTTGGGAAGCGATGCTTTCGAGGGAGTCAATAAAGAGTCCTCGGCGGATAGCGTTGTCGAAGCCATCGACTCCGAAACGAGAGTCTTCGACCAGGCCGACGAACTCGTCGGGTGCGAGGGCTTTGTTGAGCAGGGCGATGCCAGCGGCCTGGGCCATTTCATCCTGACGGGTGATGACGTAATGGCGGAAATCATCCAACAACGAAGCGCTTGAGGGCTGTTGATCCTGCGCCAAGGCGATTTTGGGCGCTATGAGCGTCGCCAGTGCGAGGATTCCAATGAAAACAGGTCGCATGAAACTCGACACGGGTTGATTCCTCGTTGGACAGAAAGATCAGGGAAACCGGATTGGCGACCCTCGAACGAACTGGTGACGCCCCATCCGGGCAGGCGTCGAGCCGCCTCAGGGCACAACCACACCCGCGGGCGACGTCGCACTGTGCGGTGTATACGCCCGCCAAGGCCCGACGGATCCCACCAAACCAAGATTTTTCACTGTACCGCCCCGGCGCCTCCTCGGCCAATCAACCTCGAGGCGCCAAGTCTGACTCAAACTCGGCTGCTGGCCAAAGTCGCGCGGGTCCGATTACACGCTTGAGCGTAGAGGAAAATGAACATGTCCTGCATAACACGTCCCGATAGCGCCATTTGTGCGCCAACCCCCTCGACGGTGCTTCAGTGATCCGCACGATCCGCCGATCCGTCATAAGCCAACAGCAAACCCCATGCGGCTGGCGCCTGGAGATGAAAGATGCAGAGAGATAAAGAAGTTCTCACGACTGGCGAAGTTGCGAAAATCTGCAACGTGGCGCCACGAACCGTGAGCAAGTGGTTCGACTCGGGCCAACTCAAAGGCTATCGGATCCCCGGCTCGAAAGATCGCCGAATCCCGATTTCCCAACTCGTCCGATTCATGAAAGAGCACAAGATCCCCCTCGATGGTCTAACCACAGGGCAGATCCGGGTGCTCATCATCGACCAGGACGCGGAGATCCTCTCGACGCTCAAAAGCCTGCTCTCCGAGCAGACCAATTACGAGATCACCACCGCGTCGGCAGGCTTCGAAGCCGGCGTCCTGTGCCAACGCAATAAGCCGCACGTCCTGCTGCTCGATCTGCACCTCGAAGGCGTCAGCTCGCAAAGCATCGCGGACCTCATCCGCACCAGCGATGATATGCAACTCACACGCATCATCGCCATGACCAGCCGACTGACCGACGGGCAGATCTCGCAGTTGCGCAGCCAAGGCTTCGACCAAGTGCTGAAAAAACCGTTCCAGCTCCGTCAACTTGTCGAATCGATTGAAAAAGCAACCTCCATCATTCACTGAGACAGCAAGCCCCATCTCCCCACGTCAGAGGGTTGGGGTGAGAGGCTCTGGAGTTTTATTCGCGTGGGATTTTCGTGTTTGGTTCGATGACCGGGCTGGGAACAGCCCGGCTCGCTGAGCGGCCGTGACTCCTCGCTTCATCCAACCGCAGGTAGCCACGAGGTCAGCAGGTCGCGGGCTGCAGCGATGTCGCTTTTGGACGCCATCTCCGTGACGGTGTGGATGTAGCGTGTGCCGACGACGAGGCCGATGGCGCGGGCGCCCGAACCCGCCTGCTGCCCGGCGGCGCCATCCTGCCCGCCACGCGATAAAATCGTCCGCTGCGCTTTGATTCCGTGTTCCTTCGCCACCGCTTCGAGTTCGAGCACGAGGCCGTGATCGCTGATGAACGAGCCGTCCATCATGTGCAGGCCGACGCCATTACCTTGTTTGGTGACGCGGTCTTCGTCAGGGACTCCCGGCGTGTCGCAGGCGAGCGTGACATCGAGGCCGACGGCGATATCGGGCGCCACGCCAAAGCTCGCCGTCCGGGCGCCTCGCAGGCCGACCTCCTCCTGCACGGTGAACGCAACAGTGATCCGGCACGAGTGAGGCGTCTGGGCTTTGGCGATCGCGCGGACGCACTCGATCCCCAGCCAGCAGGCGATGCGGTTGTCCAGCGCCTTGGAGACCACTTTGTCCCCCGCCTCCATGAACGGCTCGTCGAGCGTCACCATGTCGCCAATCGCCACCATTTCTTTGACATTGTCCGCGTCAAAGCCGAGGTCAATGAAAAACTCGCTGATCTCAGGCACTTTTTTCTTGTCCTCGGCCGAGGCGATGTGGACGGGTTTGCCGCCGGGATTCATGACGCCTCGCAGGTCGCCGTGGTCGGCGGTCGAAACCAGAACGCGGCGGCTGAAAAGGTTGCGCGTGTCAAAGCCGCCGGCCGCATTGACGCGGACAAATCCTCGATCGTCGATGTGCTTGACGTAAAAACCGATCTCGTCCATGTGCGACAAGAGCAGCACGCTCGTCGCGGCGGCGGCGGCGGCGGACGTCTTGCCGTCGGCCCGAGGATGACGGGTGCAGATGAGCGATCCCATCGGGTCGGTGCGCACATCATCGAAGAGGCCTTCGACTTCCTTGGAGATGAGCGTTCGCAGGCGTTCTTCCCGGCCGGGCACGCCTGGAGTTTCACACAATCGTTTGAGCAGGTCGAGGTTCATCTTTTTCTCCATCAAAATCACCCAACGAGTCTTCTACAGACACCGACACTATCATTTTCCGACTGCTTGAGGAGGACACACCCATGGAGCGGACCACGCCGTTGACCCGATTGCATACTGAAGCGGAAGCCGAGTTCGCCGTCTTTCCGCCCGCAGGCAGCGTCTTTGCCGACGACATGCCCCCCATCGAGGTGGTCGCCAGCTTTGGGGACACCGAGGCGGAATACATCGCGCTGACCCAAGGCGCCGGGCTGCTCGACCTCCCCCACCGCTCGGCGCTGACACTCACTGGCGAAGACCGACTCGATTTTCTCAACCAGATGCTCACCCAGGATCTCAAGGGTCTGGCGCCCGGCCGATGCGTTCGATCGTTCTGGCTCAATCGCAAAGGCCGAATCGAGGCGGACCTGCGCGTGATTCACCTTGCCGACCGCACGCTCTTGTGGGGCGATCGCGCCGACTGCCTGCGAGCTTTTGAAACACTCTCCGCGTTCATCATCACCGAAGATGTCGAACTGGCAAACGAAGCCCAGACACACCTGTTCGCTCTCATCGGTCCCAACGCGTTCGAGATTCTCCGCACCGCTGCGACGCAGCTCGATGATTCAACATCGAGCGATCTGGCGCCGGGGAGCGTCGTCGAGCTTGAGATTGCGGGCGCGGCAGTGGTCGCCGCGTTCGACGACTCGCTGGGCGCGCCTCGATGCGAGCTGAGCATGAGCAAGGACGCGGCGACGAACGTCTACCAACGTCTGCTTGAAACGGGGTTCAATCTGGCGGGCGAATCGAGCGAACGTTTCCGGGCCGTCGGCTTTGAAGCGTTCAACACGCGGCGCGTCGAAGCGTCGGCGCCGATGGTTCGATTTGATTTCGGCCGCGCCTCGCTGCCTCACGAAACCGGCGTCCTGAGCGATCGCGTGTCGTTCACAAAGGGCTGCTACCTCGGCCAGGAGATCGTCGCGCGGCTGCAGTCGCTGGGCCATCCCAAACAGCGATTGGTCGTCCTCCAACTGGATGACAAGAGCGCGCTTCCCGCCCTGGGAGATCTGCTGTATCCGGCGGATGAAATGACCGCAGACTCTGTCGGTGTTGTCACGTCCGCCGCCAAGAGCCCAAAGCGAAACGGGGCGCCGACGCTCTTGGCGCAAGTGCGATTCGATCATTCTCAGGTCAAGACAACGCTGCGCACAAAGACCAGCGACCTCGCTGAAATTGTCAATAGTTTTTCGATCGGTGAATAACTTCCAAACCCTAGACGGGCGAGACGCCCGCCCCGCCGCCTGTTGATGTATTCCTCTCTGACCCCCTCTCCCCACGGGAGAGGGTTGGGGTGAGGGGTCGGGATTGCATATAGATTGCAGACTCAACATCACAGCTCGGAGAGCTGTGCCACTACGGATTTATTCGCTGGAAACTTTCTCATCCCCACCAATGGTCGCCCCACAACGCCAAGTTCATCATGGGCCAGGCGTAACGCCAATGCCTCGCCGGGTCCGCGGCGATAAGCTCGATTGCGTCGTTGGTGAAAATCGCTCTAGCGAACGTCGACGCTCGCAGCGCGGGCGCCTGATCGATCACCCACTCTTGAAACGGCAGCGGAAAGCTCGCCTTGGGCCGATTCACCGCCTCGGCTGGAATCCGCCCGGCAAAGGCCCGCCGAAGGGCGATCTTCGTTTGCAGCTTCGCGCTGACCGCGACAGCGGCGCCGCCCGTTTGCAAATCAGGTGATTCAAGCTCGCTCATCTCGCCCAGTTCGCCCGGATCAAACTTCATTGCCATCGGCAATGCGCC
>Ga0114931_10006602_pt1 | contig 14255 bp, 10 predicted proteins | sample 2SBtaG_FD_89579 | JGI IMG/M metagenome (GOLD analysis project Ga0114931, IMG submission 89579) | Deep subsurface microbial communities from Kolumbo volcano to uncover new lineages of life (NeLLi) - 2SBTROV14_V59a metaG | ecosystem: Environmental > Aquatic > Marine > Volcanic | place: Kolumbo...
GGCTCTTGCGGCTGGGACAGAACCTGGTGGTGCCGACGAGGTTGAGGAAGACCAGGTACTGGGCGTTGGTGACCTCGAGCTGGTCCATGTAGAAGGTCGAGACGCGGACGCGGTGGCGGGGATGGATGCCGATCTCGCCGTCGGGCGCGCCCATCATGAAGCTGCCGCCGGTGACCTTGCACATGGGAAAGCGGTCGCGCTTGGGGCGCGGCGCGTAGGCCGTCGAACAGTCACCCTGCGTCGAGCGGAAGGGCGGCGGCCCCGGCGGCTCCTCGCCGGGATCGCCGGGATGGCTCGGGTCGGCCGCATGGCGGAGGGGCGCGCGGACGGGCGCCCGGGTGACGCCGCCGTCGCGCGCGGGCGATGCTGCCGGCTGGGTGTGATGGCTGCGCTTTTCACACGAGGCGCCCGACGCCAGGAGAATCGCGAGCGTGGCTAGCAGGCCAGATCGCACGGCTCCACGGTAGCAAAGCCCGGACTGTCCTGCACGGCGGCCGGCGCGGCGGCGGACTTCTTTTCGCGCAACCGATCAGCGCCTGGTCTCGATAGAGGGAAAACCGGGCCGATGGGCGGCGCGGGAACGAAAGGTTCGGCCACGGGGCCGAGGAGGAGATCGAGATGGTTTACGTCGTGTTGGGGTTCGTGTTCGGCATCATCTGCGCGATCGTTGCGGGGTCGAAGCATCGCAATCCGATGGGGTGGTTCTTCGTCGGATTCTTGATTCCGCTGGTCGGGCTGATTCTGGTGATCGCGTTGCCGCCGGGCGAGGGCGGCTTGCAGGTGCCGGCCGACATGCCGATGCCGCCGCCGCACATGATGCCCGACTCGCCGGCGGTGGCGCTGGAGAAGCTGGCGGCACTTCGCGAGAGCGGCGTGGTCACCGAGGTGGAGTTCCAGACCAAGAAGCAAGAGCTGCTGGCGCGCCTGTAGCGCGGTGCCGGGTTCGCCTGATCGCCGTTACCGCGCCCGCAGGGCTCGCAGCGCTGCGCGGACGACGGCAACCTCGGAGCGGAGGCCGAGTTCGGCGCGCAGCTCGGCCAGCAACCGCGCGTCGGAGGCGCTGAGGCGGAATGACTTGACCACGGTCGGCTGCTTCCCCCGGTGGCCGATGCGCGGGACCCATCGCTCGTAGTCCGCGGCGGGGATGCCGCGAAACGGCGGCGCCGGCCGGCCTCTGCGCACGCATTGGATGACCTCCGCCAGGTCTTCGGGCAGGTCGTGGGCATCGCGAAAAAGCCCGGGCTTCTTGAGGACGAGGGCCGGCAGTAGCTCGAGGATGCGCGGCTCCAACTCCCCCGCCCACAGGGCATCGGCGACCCGGATCTTGCGGTGATGCGGACGGACTTCGTCGATATTGGTCTCCAGCAGGCCCTCGGCAACGAGCCGCCCCATGACCGTGAGAAAGCGCCGATCGCGGCGCCGTTCTTCGGCTTTGCGCGCCTCGGCTCTGGCTCGTCGGAGCAGCTTGTCGCGTTTCGCCGTCACAACAGGCCCTCGAGATCGACCTGGTACCGTTCGACCAGCTCGAGGAAGAGGTCGCTCGGGCCGGCCGCGAGGTAGTCGACCAGCAACACACGGTTCTTCACCCGAGCCTTCTTGGCCTTGGAGATGAGGACATACTCGGCCCTCGCCACCCGCGCGGTAACCCACTTGCCGCGAAACAGGTCGACATACTCGGTCTCGGCCGGCATCCACGCCTCACGGGCGACCGGATCCAGCTCTTTTCCGTAGGCGAGCAAGATGTCGACGAGCTTCTGCCTCACTCCGTCGTCACGCCAATTGGCGATGGTGTCGACGTCGCGCGTCGCGGCGAGCGCAAGGCCCAGCTTCGCCTCGAAGAGAGCGCTCTGACCGATGATGCGAATCTCAACCGCCTGCATGATCGCCAGCCCTTCGCTCTGATAGGCGAGGTTCTCGGCGGCCATCCACGCATCGAGCGCCTCGAAGACGCGTGCGAGCTCCATGTGTTATTAGTAATACATAATATAATATTAGCAATACATAGGTTCCGAACCGGGCGTTGCCGTCCAGGCGCCAGTTAGGACTTCCTTGCCCGCGGGACCCTCGCCGGCCTAGATCCTAGAGGCCCATCCACAGGGTCAGCTTGGCCAGCAGCACGTGCTCGCCGGGGGCGGTGGCCAGGTCGGCGAAGTCGGTGCCGGGGCGGAAGCGGCCGTCGATGATCGAGTCGGAGCGGTTCTGGCTCCAGATGAGGAACAGGGTCGAGCCCGGCAGGTACTCCCAGCGGATGACGACGTTGGAGCGGAGCTCGCGGAAGTTGAAGTCGGGGCGGCCGAAGGCGTAGGTGGTGCCGTCGGGGCGGGTGACGCCGATGGTGTCGTCGCCGACCATCATCTGCGAGGCGGGCAGGATCGCGTAGCGGTCGTCGTAGTGGGCGGCGCGCGGGGCGACCGGCTCTTTGTATTGGCCGTAGCTGCCGGCGGCGACGAACGGTTGGGCGTAGACCTGGATGCTGAGGTCGGGCGACAGGGTGTAGCTGGCGCGGAGGGTCATGCCGGCGGTGGTCTGGTGGATGCGCGCCAGGACGTAGTGGGAGCTGCCGGCCTGGTCGATGGCTTCTTCGACGTACTGGTTGTCGTCGATGCTGTGGTTGATGAACGGTCCGGCGCTGAGGTCGAGGTTGCTCATCGCCTGCACGGTGACGTCGAGGTTGCCGCCGCCCCGGTAGGAGTCGGAGGCCGGCGCCCAGCCGGCGTTGCCGCTGAGGTTGGCGTGGACGCGCTGGCGCCCGTCGGACCACAGGTTGGCCCACAGGTTGGCCATGCGGTTGCCGCGGACGGCCGGGCCGCCGCGGAGGAGGCCGGTCTGCAGGCGATCCCAGTTGACGTTGCCGCCGAGGTTGCCGCCCCAGTAGTTCTTCAGCGTGGCGTTGGCGTTGACGTTGCCGCCGACGCTCATCCAGTCGCCGCCGTAGTTCTCGGATGACCAGGCGCTGTAGTTGACCGACCAGGTGTTGAAATGCTCGCCGGGGTCGTTGTCGTGGCGCTGGAGCCAGACCCAGTTGACCAGGTAGTCGGCGCCGCGCTGGAAGCCGAGGTCGTTGACTTCGAAGCCGGGGGTGCGGGTGTCGAAGCCGGTGGCCCAGCTCCACTGTTTGCCGTTGCGGCCGATGTTGCCCAGCGCGGCGGCGCCCGACAGGCGGGTGCGGGTCGGGTCGTAGTGCAGGTAGTCGGCGTCGGGGCGCTGGTAGTAGCGCTGGCTGGCGCGCTGGGTCTCGTCGATCGACTCGGCCGAGCCGGCGACGGTGCTCGAAGCCACGCGCAGGTCGGCGGTCCAGCGGTCGCCGCCCCAGCGGTGCTGCAGGCGCAGGCCGCCGGTGTAGGCCGAGCGGTGCAGCCAGTCCATGTCGGTGCCGTCGAGCTTGCGGTTGACGGCGGTGACGGCGCCGCCGATGGTGGTCGCGCCGCCGCCGAGGTCGCGCTGGATCTTGGCCACGGTGTAGCTGGTGAGCGGCTCGATCACCGGGTTGATGCGCGAGCCGTCGGCGGTCTGCACCACCGCCTTTTCCTGGCTGGTGATGGCGTTCATCAGGCCGATCGACCAGCCGCCGGTCTTGCCCGACAGCTTGGCCGCGCCCAGGATCTGCGTCTGCGGATCTTCGACCACGTAGTCGCCGTAGTCGTAGCCGGTGCCGTGGGGCGGGGCACCGATGCGCCGCGAGTAGAACATCGTCTCGATCGATCCGCCGCCGTCGCCCTGGCCCAGGCTGAAACGCAGGATGTCGGCGCCCTCGACGAAGAACGGCCGCTTTTCCTGGAAGAAGGTCTCCTGCGCGGTCAGGTTGACCTGCGACGGATCGGCCTCGACCTGGCCGAAGTCGGGGTTGATGCTGGCCGACAGCGTTAGGTCGGTGGTCACGCCGTACTCGAGGTCGACGCCGAAGGTGCCCTGGCCGCTGACCGGGTCGGTGAACGGGTCACCGGCGTCCACGCTGGTCACGCGGGCGCCGCCGACGACGTACGGGACGACTTCCAGCCGGCGGGCCGGCGGGATTTTGCGGATGCCGTGCAGCTCGCCAAACAGGCTGACCAGCTGCGGCTTGTCGCGGGGAGACGGGTTCCAGAAGTCGGTCTCGTTGGTCCGCTGCACCACGCGCGACACCTGCAGGCCCCACACCTGCTCGGGCTGGTCGGGGAAGCGGATCTGGCTGTACGGGATGCGGAACTCGGCGGTACAGCCGTGGTCGTCGACGTGCACGCCGGACTCCCACACGGCGTTCCAGCTGGAGTCCTCCTGGGTATCGTCGAACATGATCATGTCGCGCTGCACGCCGGCGGCGTTGACGCCAAAGACGAAGGCGGTGCGGCGGTCGTGATACGAGTCGACGCCGATGTTGATCCAGTCCGACGACGACATCTCGTCGCGGCGGGTCAGCAGGCCGCGAATCTTGTCGGGCTGGGGATCGCGGGCGGTGACGGCGACGTACAGCGCGTGGTCGTCGTAGGTGACGCGGAAGCTGGTGCGGAAACTGGGCGGCGCTCCCTCGTTGGGCTCGCGTTGCCAGAAGGTGCTGGTCTGCGGCGCGTTCTTCCACGCGTCGTCGTCGAGGACGCCGTCGACGGTGATCGGAGTGGCCCGTCGCACGGCGTCGACCGTGCGGTCGGCCTTCGGCGCGTCGTTCGTCGCGGGGCGAGCGGATTCAGGGGCCGCGTGAGCCGCACGGGCGGCGCAGGCGAGCGCGAGAGTGGCGAGGAGGAATTTCGGGGACACGCAAGACCTCGAACGGCAAGACGCTCTAGAGCGGCGATCGGTTTGCGGCGCGAAGCGAAATCGCGTAGCTGCGAGCAGGGCAAGGAGCGAAGAAGGAGTTGGGTGGGCCCCAGCGACTGATGAGCGACGCCGCCATGCGATGCAGATATGCGATTTGGCGAGCGTTCGTAAACCGGTCGCCGCTCTTGGGCACAACCAGCTTGCACCCGAGCGAATTCCCGCGGGCAAGGGGGTTGTTCTTTGCCCCCTTAGATCCACCAGGTCGCGAACCGGTAGACAACGAATTCGCGCGGCAAGTCGATTGCAGCGAAGCAGCGAACGGGTCGCCGTTCAGCTTCGCTCGACTTCGAGGCCGTACTTCTTGATCAACCGGTGGATGTAGTTGCGGTCGATCCCCGCCTCGTTGGCGGCGCGCGAGATGTTGCCCTTGTGCTTGGCCAGAAGGTGGGTCAGGTATTCGCGCTCGAACCCCTCGATGAGCTGCGCCTTGGCTTCCTTGAACGGCAGCTCCAGCACGTCGTCGGCGTCGCGCTCGGGGGCAGAATCGCTCGAGGGGCTGCCCCCGGGCGCCTCGTGGGTCGGCGGCAGCGCGGCGGTCATCGCGCCGGCATCGCCCAGGGACAGGGCGCGCTCGACGACGTTGCGCAGCTCGCGCACGTTGCCCGGCCAGCTGTGCTGCCCGAGCGCGTCCAGGAGCGCCGGCGACAGCGCGAATCCGCCCCGGCCCAGCGCCTCGGCAAAATGCTCGGCCAGCAGCGGGATGTCGTCGAGGCGGGCGCGCAGCGGCGGCACGATCGCCTTGACCACGGCCAGGCGGTAGAACAGATCCTCGCGGAACTCTCCGGCGCGCACCATCGACTTGAGGTTGCGGTGGGTGGCGGCGACCACCCGGATGTCGACCGGCACCGACCGGGTGTCGCCGACCTTGCGCACCTGATGCTTGTCGAGCACGCGCAACAGCTGCGGCTGCAGGTCGAGCGCCAGCTCACCGATCTCGTCGAGGAACAGGGTGCCGCCGTTGGCCGCTTCGATCAGGCCTTCCTTGTCGGCGCCGGCGCCGGTGAACGAGCCCTTGATGTGGCCGAACAGCTCCGAGCCGATCAGCGCGTGAGGGATGGCGCCGCAGTCGACCACCACGAACGGGCCGGACGAACGCGCGCTCAGGAGGTGGACCGCCTCGGCCACGGCTTCTTTGCCGGTGCCGGTCTCGCCCTCGAGCAGGATGGTGGCGTCGGTCGGGGCGACCCGCGAGATCAGCGCGAACAGGTCGCGCATCACCCGCGAGGTGCCCAGGACGTTGGCCATTCGATCCGAGGGATATTCGTCGAGCTCGATGCTCTCGTCGAGCGGAACGATGTCGACCTCGGTGTGCTTGCCCAGCCGCAGGCGGGTAGCGTCGGTGACGACGATGCTCTCGATCTTGACGCCCTTGTGCTGGGTGCCGTTGGTCGACTGGAGGTCGCGGATCTGCAGCCCGTCGCGGCGGACCTGCAGCTCGAGGTGATAGCGCGACACGCGGTCGTCGGTCAGCACCACGTCGTTGTCCGGGTGGCTGCCGACCATGGTGGTGCCGCTCTCGATCTCGTGCTCGAGTCCCTGATCGGGGCCGGCGGAGACGACGAGCTTGAACCGGCGCTCGAGGAGCTCCCCGGTGGCGGCGTCGGTGTAGAGCTGGGTGCGGTAGCGGGGGTCGGTCATGAGCTCCGTGTGCGGCGTTGCACCCGTCGGGCCAGAAGCAGCAACACCAGCGCGAACGCCGCCCCGGTGCCGCCGGATGCCGCACAACCACCGCCCCCGCCACCCATCCCGGCATCGCCGTCGCCGGCGTCGGTGAGCATCGCCGCGTCAGCGGCGGCGGGGCTCGCGTCGGCGGGCAGGCCAGCATCGGGCGCGCCCGGGCCGGCGTCGACAAAGAGACTGTTGGGGTACAAGGCGATCGAATTATAGACGAGTTGCCCGGAGGTGACCTGCTGGCAGCGGGTCGCGGTGTGGTAGCCGGGCATCGACGCCGTGACGCAGGCATACCGCGGGCTGACGTTGGAGAAGTTGTACATGGCGCCCGAGTCGGTCGTCAGCTGCCGGCCGTCGTCGAGCTCGACGGTCGCGCCGACGAGGTTCTTGCTGCTGTCGAAGACATCGCTGTCGCGGACGAAGCCGATCATCTGGCCCGGGGGCAGGGCGCCGAAGTGGACCCCCAGGTGGTTGGCGACCACTCGCTCGACGCCGTCCGACGGGCTGGAGACGATCCCCGCCTCGCCGGCGATGTACAGCACCGACGAGCCGCCGCCGTCGAGCATCAGCGCGTCGTGGGCGCCGATCCCGGCGAGCATCGTGCCCAGCTCGGCGGCGGTCATCCCCAGCGAGTCGATCTGCCAGCCGTCGACCACCACCAGCATCAACGTATTGCCGGTGTCGTCGACCGCCACCGCGGTGCGGGGGGCGCGCAAGCACGGCATGGCCAGGGTGTCGCTGCAGTCGAACGAGGTCTGGGCGACTCCGGCGCGGACGATCATCGGCCGGCCACCGACCACTCCCTGGGTGCCCGCCGGAAGATCGGCGGCAGCGACCACGTCCGACGGCGGCGAAATGGCGACGTTGGAGCGGTTGCCGTTGCGGTCGAAGCCGATGAAGCCGCTCACGTCGTCGTCGGTCGAGCCGGTCCACAGCGCCGCCCCGCCCATGGCCAGTCCGGCGGGCCGGAAGTCGGCGGGCGAGAACAGGTCGCCGTTGATCACCACCTGGGCGCCGGAGATCGCCGAGAACTCCGAGACCTTGTGGCCGCGGTCGCTCTCGGCGGTGGCCTGCAGGCTGATTTCGGCCGACGACAGGTCGACGATGACCACGTGGATGCGCGCCGGGATCGACGAATCGGCGTACACCAGGTGGGTCACGCCGGTGTACGGCGTGGTCGACGACACCAGGTCGGCGGCCCGGGCGGAGCCGACCGAGCTCGCGAGGATCCCGGCGGCGGCGAGGAACCTCAGCACGCCCGGATTCTACCATCAGACCCCGGCCCGGAAATGTCCGGGATCACGGGGCCAGGGGCGATTCTCGACGCCCGGGCCTACGGGACCGTGACGGTCCGACCTTCTTGCACCCGCACGGTCGCCTCGACGGCCTCTCCGGTGGTCGCGTCCTCGACGGTCACTTTGTGGGTGCCGGGCGGGAAGGCGGCCTTGTCGGTCTTGTAGTTGTGCATGACCAGGCGGTGGCCGGAGGATGCCTGAACGATGCCGACGCGCACGATCCGGGTCACCTCGTTGTGCTTGATGGAGATCTCCTCGCGGAGCCGGGCGTAGGGCCGGCCGCTGACGATCTCGACCCGGTACTTGCCGTTCTTCAGCGGGCAGTCGCGCATCGGCGCCGGCACCCGCTTGCACGCCCTGACGCCGCGCACGGACACGGTGGCCTGCGGCAGGTCGGGGACGGTCACTGTGAGGCCGCCGCCCTTCTTCAGCTTGGCGCTGATGGGCACCGCGCGCTGGCCCGGCCCGACGGTGACGTTGCGATGGACCGGCTGGTAGCCGGGCATCTTGAGGGTGAAGTGCTGGGCCTGGCCGGCGGCGACCAGGTGCTCGTCGATCGGCGTCTTCTCCGCCTGCAGGGTGCCGTTGTGGATGACCGTGGCGCCCGGCGGATCGCTGGTGATGTGCACCGAGCCCCAGTTGGAGTCGATCGCCAGCGAGTGCGAGATGGCGACCTGCCCGCCCGAGCCGGGCAAGGTCACGCCGCGCTTGCTGTCGATGTAGCCGGTCTTCTTGAAGGTCAGCTCGACCTGCTGGCTGGGCGGCAGCTGGTCGAAGTTGAACGGGGTGACGCCGAGCTTCTGGCCGTCGTAGAAGACCTCGGCGCCGGGCGGATCGCTGTCGATGCGCGCCATCACCGCCTTGGGCTCCAGCGTCAGCTCGATGCGGGTGACCGCCCCCTTGGCCGGCTCGATGATCTTGGTGTCCGAGTTCCAGCCCTCTTTGCTGGCGCCGATGCGGTAGGAGCGCCCGGCGGTCAGGCCGTCCAGGATCAGCGGGCCGCCGGCAGTGCTGCCGCGAGCGGCGCCGTCGACCTCGATGGTGGCGCCCGGCGGTTCGGTGGTGACCTGGACGCTGCCGGTCGGCTGGGCGACGAAGCGGGGATAGGCGACCAGGCCGATGAGCGCCAAGAGCAGCACGATGGCCGCGCCCAGCGCCATGGTCACGCCGCGGGATGCAGCGGCCGGGGCGGTGCGCCGTTCGACCGGATAGCTGGCGCCCGACGGGATCAGCTTGGACGGACCGCCGACCAGCCGGCCGGACGGGTCGATCTTCTCGTCGAAGAAGCCGAAGCGCTTGAGCTGCACCTTGGGCGCGGTGAGGTCGAAGGTGCAGACGGCCTCGGTGGCGACGCCGGGCAGCAGGTTGAACAGGAACAGGGTGCTGGTGTTGGCCATGATGTACAGGCCCAGCCCGGCGCCCCCGGTCTTGCGGTCGATCTGCTGCTCGGCGTGCAGGCACTTGTGCAGGTATTTGAGGACCGTGTTGCGGTCGAGGGTGCCGAAGCTGTCGCGCACCGACAGGGTGAAGGTCTCGCCGTCGCACGCGTACTGCACCACCGCCTTCTGCTCCATGCGCAGCGAGATGCGGGTCTTGGTCGGGATGTCAGCAAACATCTGCTTGCCCCCGGCGTCGACCGGGGCGTCGTACAGGGCGTTCATCAACATCTCGTCGAGCACCTGCTCGATCGACTCGCGGTACTTGCGGCGCACGCCCATCAGCTTGGCGAACTCGGAGATCTGCGCGATGCAGACTGACTTCTCCTGGTAGTCGCCGACCAGCATCGAGTAGACGCGCGTGCCCCAGGGGACGACCTTCTCGAGGCCGAAGATGTCGCCGTACAGCACCCGGGAGACCATCGACGACACCCCGTCGGTGGTCAGCTCGTCGGCGATGAGGATTCCGGAGACGCGGTCGGAGGCCTGCATGGCGGCGATCGTGTCGACCAGGTTGCTCTTGGGCAGGACGACGATCAGGCTGGCGTCGTCGTCCAGGCGGCCGGCGACGTCGGCCAGCGGGCCGGGGGCGAGGCCATCGACATAGATGACCACCAGCGCGGCCTGGATCTTGCCCTTGGGCAGCGAGTCCAGTGACTCGTACGTCTCGACGGCTCCGCCGGCCGCGCGGAGACCCAGCCCGAGACGCTTCGCGACCGACTTTTCTGCCGAGATCGCGATGACGCGCCTGGCCAGCATGCGCTCAGACTGTACCGTGGATCGCCGGCCCACACAAAATGTAGGCGGTTATTGCAGCCCTTCGATAAGTCCGTACCTCAGTTGGGAATCACGACCTGGTAGTTGCCCTTGTAGTACTGGGGTATCCGGTCGAAGGTCACGGCGCCGAACAGGTTGACCGCGATGCCGGCGACGATGAGCGCCTTGCCCACGCGCCCCAGCGGCCGCCCGCCGATCGCGATGAGGACAAACAGGAACACCATGTAATCCAGGGCGAAGCGGTAGCCGAACTGGAACCAGCCGGAGTTCTGGTAGAAGAAGGTCGGCACCGCCACCAGGGCGACGGTGATCCACAGCGGGCGGTGGAGCGGTCCCTTGGTCCGCGGCCACAGCACGTAGAAGAGCAGCGGCGTGGTCACCCACATCGCCAGGCCGTGACCGCTCACGGTCACGAACGGCCGCGCCGCGGACAGATCGGGGAGCAGGGTGAAGGCGACCGTCAGGTTGCGCGACAGGTAGGCGAAGCTGAACAGTCCGTGGGCCTCGATCTGCGCCTGCTGGCGGACCTGCAGGTACGAGTGGCCGAACTCGGTCAGCTCGTCGAAGCGGGCGTAGTTGTGGATCGCGGCGGCGAGCGCGATCACCGCCACCGGCGCCGAGAACCACAGCGCGCGGCGGGCGAAGGCGCGCAGATCGTCGCGCCCGCCGCTGACCCGCCAGGCCTCGAAGAAGAACAGCGGGAACATGAACGCCATCGGCACGCGGGTGATCGCCGCGCAGCCCAGGGCCAGGCCGGCCAGGATCGGGTGGCGGGCTTCGATGGCGCACCAGACGTAGGCGACGCACAGGACCACGCCGACCACGTGGGCCGTGTACCAGACCCGCCCCTGCACGGCGGAGAAGAAGAAGACGGTGCCGAAGGCCAGCCCGGCCACCAGCCACAGATCGTCGCCCAGGCTGCGCTGCGACATGCCGCGCGCGACCAGCAGGCGCAGGACCGAGAAGAACAGCGGCAGCATCAGCGCCGCCATGAGCACCGTGAACAAGACGTCATTGGCGTGGACGCCGCTGATCAGCACCTGGGGCAGCAGCAGCAGCGCCGGCATCGGCGGGAACGAGTTGTACTGGGTGACCTCGAGCGTCCGCCGCACGCGGCTCAGGCGGATCTCTTCGCCCCGGGTGGTGCGGAAGAAACGCCGGCTGTGCAGGCGGCGGCCGCGCACCTGGGTGCCGTCGTCCAGGAGCACCGTCTCGACCCGGGCCGGGTCGTCGGCCGGCGGCGGCATTGGCTGGATCCACAGCCGACCGTCGAGCCACGCCTCCGCCTGATAGACGAAGTGCGGGTCCTTGGAGGTGTGGCCCAGGCGCGAGCCGGTGACGGCGCAGTAGACCGCCAGCCCGACCGCGAACAGGGCGAGGTGGATCCAGTGATCGCGCAGCCAGGTGCGCATGAGCGGCGCGATGGTACCATTCGCCGGCGTTGAGCACGGCGCGTGCAGTCCCCGATGATTCGCCCCAGCCCGGGTGGCGGCGCTACCGGCCGCTGGCCGGCGCGATCCCGGCGCTGCTCCTGGTGCTGGTCGCGATCTGGGAGGTCGTGGCGGTGGCGCGGGCCGGCTCGGACGTGCCGGCCGACGGCGACTGGGAGCGGGCGTCGGCGGCGGTTCGCGCCCGCCACCAGGCCGGCGATCTGATCGTCTTCGCCCCCGAATGGATCGACCCGGTCGGGCGCCTGCACCTGGGCGATCTGATCCCGGTGGCGATGGCCGGGCGGATGGACGCGGCCCGCTACGGGCGCATCTGGGAGCTGTCGGCCCGCGGCGGCCGGGCACCCGAGACCCGCGGCCTCGAGCCGTCCTGGCAGCAGTCGTTCGGCGCGCTCCGGGTGCGCCTGTTCGAGCGGACCCCGGCGGTGGTGCTGACCGATTTCGTCGCGGCGTTCGCCCCGGGCATGGCGCGCGGGCCGGCGGCGGAGTCGCTGCAAGAGGTCGGCTTCGAGCCCCACCGCTGCGTGCTGGCGCGGCCGCGGCCGGGCGGAACGGTCGAGGTCCGCTACCCGGCGGCCGAGCTGGGGCGGACGCTGGTCGGCTACGTCGGGCTGGCCGATGTCTTCACCCGCCGCGACGACCGCGAGCCGGCGCGGCTCGAGGTCAGCGTCGGCGGCGTGACCGTGGCCGACGTGGTCGCGGGCAACGACGCCGGCTGGGTGCGCTTCCAGGCGGCGACGGCGCCGGGCACCGCCGAGGTGGTGTTCCGCGCCAGCGCCGGGCCCAACGCGCGCAACCGTCTGGTCTGCTTTGCCGCCGAGGCGCACCAGTGACCGGGCGCCAGCGCTGGATCACCGCCGTGATCCTGCTGGTCGTCGGCACCGCGGCGCCGCTGATCACCCAGCGCGACCACGGCGTCGTCCGCGACGAGGTGGTCTACATGAACGCCGGCACCGCCTACGCCCGGTGGTGGGGCGACCTGTTCCGCGGCAAGGGCGCGGCTACCACCGAGCAGATCACCGCCCACTTCGGCGGCAAGCAGGTCACCGACCACAACAGCGAGCATCCGCCGCTGATGAAGACGTTGTTCGGCATCTCCGAGGCGGTGGTTTCGCGGTTCGGAGGCGGCCAACAGCACAAGGTCACCGCCTACCGCATCCCCACGGCGCTCTTCTTCGGCCTGCTCCTGGTCATGGTCTTCCTGTTTGGCGCCTCGGTGTGGGGCTGGACCGAAGGGGTGCTGGCGGCGCTGCTGCTGCTGCTCATGCCGCGGCTGCTGTTCCACGCCGGCCTCGCCACCTTCGATGCGCCGATGGTCACGGTCTGGACCGCGGCGCTGTTCGCCTACTACAAGTCGCTCGAGCGGCCATGGCTGTGGGGTGCGCTGTTCGGCGTCGCCTTCGGCCTGGCGCTGGCGACCAAGCACAACGCGGTCATCTTGCCGGCGGCGATCCTGGTCCACTGGAGCTGGGTGCTGGTTCGCGAGACCCGCAGCCGCCGGGCTGCCGACACCGAGCGCGGCCTCGGCACCGCGCTGTGGCGCGCGCTCCTTCGCCGCGGCCCGCTGACCGTGCCGGCCATGGTCGTCATCGGCCCGCTGGTGTTGGTCGCGCTGTGGCCGTGGCTGTGGTTCGACACGGCTCACCACGTCAGTCGCTGGATCGGCTTCCACCTGCACCACGTCGACTACAACTTCGAATACCTGGGCCAGAACTGGAACCACCCGCCGTTCCCCTGGCACGTCGCCATCGTCACCACGTTGTTCACCGTGCCCACGGTGACGCTGGTGGCCGGCGCCATCGGCGCGGTGCAGCTGATCGCGCGGGCGCGCGCGGGTATCGCATCGCAGCCGGAGCGGGCCCCGGCGCTGCTCCTGTTTCTGTCGGCGGGGGTGGCGATGGGCCCGTTCCTGTTGCGGACCACGCCGATCTTCGGCGCCTCCAAGCACTGGCTGCCGGCGATGCCGACCATCACCCTGTACGCCGGCGTCGGGCTGGTCGTCGCCGTCCGGCTGGCGGTCGATCGCCTGGCCCGGGTCGGCTTGCTGAAGCGGGTCGAGCGGGCGCGACCGATCGCGATCGCCGCGGTCGCGGTGCTGGTCTGCACCGCCTCGGCGTTCGAGACCGTGGACGCACAGCCGTACGCCCTCACGCACTACACGGCGCTGGCCGGCGGCGCACCGGGCGGCGCCGACCTGGGGATGAACCGGCAGTTCTGGGGCTATTCGGCCGTCGGTGTGTTGCCGTTCCTCGACCGGGTGGCGGCCCACAGTGACGAACCGCTGCCGGTCTACAGCCACGACGCATCGATGGCCTGGGGGGTGTGGATGCGGGAGGGGCTCCTGTCCCGCAAGCTTCCGGACGCCGGCCACGAGGAGTCTGGCGTTCGTCGCTCCAAGCTGGCGATCGTCATCCACGAGCTGCACTTCAACCGCCACGACTACATGATCTGGCGCGACTACGGCACGGTGCAGCCGGTCTACGTGCTGACCACCGACGGCGTGCCGATCGTCAGTGTCTACGCCCGCCGCGGCGTCATTTCTTCCACAGCCACACGTCATCCACGTTGAGGTGAGCCCAGCCGCCGGTGGCCTGGTCGACGATGACCAGGCGGGCGGTCTGGCCCTCGTATTCGGGGATGATCCAATGCACCTCTTCGAGGCGCTCGCTCGGCTTGCCGGGCTTGCTCACCCAGCGGACCGGCTTGCCGTCGACCCACAGCTCGGCGCGCAGCCACGGTGTGTGCGTGTCGGCCGGGTCTCGCGCTTGCTCGGTCAGCTGCTTCGGTTCGACGCCGCCGCCCAGCCGGAAGGTGATGCGCGCGCCCTGCAGCACGAA